>VTLG01011153.1_pt1 | contig 34066 bp, 44 predicted proteins | sample 4694571 | NCBI WGS metagenome assembly VTLG01 (sample SAMN12604809, study PRJNA352737) | marine metagenome | biome: ENVO:00000447; feature: ENVO:00000209|ENVO:00000569|ENVO:01000036; material: ENVO:00002151; isolation source: viral sequences binned using virsorter ...
TGAATGGCCCTCGTTGCTGTCTGCAAAACAAGCGGCTTATCTGCTCTACGGCGGCAGCGGGACAAGCATTACCTTTGATGATGATGGAATAGCGGTGGTCGCCGTGCAAAGATCGCTTGTCAACAAGGTCTACCGGCTGATAAAAATCGGGGCGATTGAATCGTACAGAACTGGTTCAAGCAACTTTAGCACATTCCAAATTCCCCTGGCCGAGATCAAGCGATTGCGTGGACCCGCTAATGGCTGAGCATGATGCAGTTAACAGCCCATCGCATTACACGCAAGGCAACAAAGAAACAATTGAAGTGATCGAGGATCTTCTTTCTGAGGAGCAATTTCGCGGTCATCTTCTGGGCACCACAATAAAATATTTGGCACGGCACCAGTTCAAGGGTGCGCCAATCGAAGACCTACGGAAAGCACGTTGGTATCTCGACCGGCTCATTAAAGAGCTAACCAAAGTCTAGGTTGTTTGCGGCCTCGACCTGCCGCCGGTCCTTTTCCGGATCGCTCAGCCAGTGGCCGTACACACGTTTGGTCGTGTCAATCGAGGCGTGCCCCATCCAACGTGCCACAGTATGCAAGTCATCTTGCATGCCTTCCAAAAGAACCGAGGCATAAAAGTGGCGAAGATCGTGCCAGGTGATCTGCTCTGCTCCAATCGCTTTGCAAGCTGGCACAAGAGCAGCTGGCACCAGACGTGAGCGGCCAAGCGGATTGCCCTTTGTGTTCGCAAACACGAAGTCGTCCTCGCTCGAATACTTGCTTGCCAGTCTGTGTGCCTTCAGCGCCATCAGCACATCATTTGGCAAAGGAATGCTGCGTGCCCCGGCAGCGCTCTTCACATCCTTAATGGCGTAGCCGGTCACGCTGCTGCAAACAAAGCCATCCACGTTGTCCTCAACGTGTACGAATTGTCCCGCAAAATCTACATGCCGCCACCGAAGCGCACGAAGCTCACCGCTTCTCATTCCTGTTTTGGCCGCAACCAAAAGGTGGCAGCGATATTTGCCGCCTGTTCCACCGTGCGCAATCAGCGCTGCGATTGTTTTCTTTCCGATCTTCTTTGCCAAATTCTTTTTCTTGAACTTTACCAGGTCACCCAGCAGGTCGCCCAACTTGATTGACTCAAGCAGACTATGAGTCAGCCAGCCTTCCAACACTGCGGATCGCCACAGTGTCCGCATTGTGCCAAAATAATTTTTGGTTGTCTTTATGGACACCAGCTTTTGCATCTGGCAAACCAAATCCTCGACATGACGTGGCGTCACATCCAGCAATGCCGCGTTCAAAAACGGCATGGACCTTCCATTCACCACTATACTTAATTTCTCTAGAGTATGTTGAGCATTCGTGACGCTTGCGAATGCTGACTCTTTGCGAATGCCTGCGCGGATCTGGCCGCGCAGCTTGTGCAGATGAACGATGAGAATTTCTTCAACAGTATGTTTTTGATTTTTTGCCATCCCAGCCTCCCAGCATTTGACTGACACTAACATAGTGACACATACTGACAAAGTCAAGGGATGGTGACGGGATTCGTCCCGCTGATTCCGTCATCGCGGGGCAATGTAGATTTTCTGTCGGGGAACATTGCGGATGCAGCGGAGCAATAGCTCTTCAACCGTCCCGTCAGTTTGGTGCCATTCAACCTCAACAAGCACACAAGCATCCGCAAGTTTTGAAACAAAGCGGCACAAATACTCCTCGCGCAAATTACTTTTTCTTCAAATTGCTAGCAATCTTTTCACCAGATCTACCTACCACATACCCACCTACACCTATCATCAGCAAATTCCATAATTCTTCCGGCAAAGGAATGCTCAAAGGTATCTGATCTTGAGTAAAAAGAATTACACAAAGTTCTATCAATGGCGCAACGAGGTAATTCCAGCCCACTATAGTGGTTATTACAAGCATAAGTACCGGTCTCCAAATCGCCGTTATCTTATGCTCTGACTTCGCCTCCGCAATTATAACAGAGGCAGCAGCTTGCTCGATAGCATGGCTGTTATTAACCATTGCCATGTTCAGCTCACGCTCAACTTCCATCCGCTTATTCTTGTCTTCAGGAAGGACTCTCCCAATTACGTCGCTAACAATAGGGGCCAGAACTGGAAGCAATGCTTGGATCATTTTTTCTTGAAACTCACGAGTGCGTCTGCACCAAAAAACGCACCAATCACCGCGCTCAAGGATATGAAAAGCACATCCATTGCGGGGATTTCTTTTGCTCGCTCAGGCCAGACAAAGGACGCGATAATTGTTGCAACCATCGTCCCCATAGCTATATACGCAAGACGCCTGCGGTTGACTTGCCACGCCTTTTTGTCAGTGATTTGAACTTCATTCGACATTCGCTGCCTCCTTAAAAAGTTCCGCCACACGCTTTGACCGGTCACCTACTTGACTTGCCCAGCGGCTGTCTAATGCATTCGCTGCGGCGCCAATGTAATCACCAGATTCAAGACACGCGAGCATCCCAGAAAACTTTGATAGAGTTGGCCTGCCCATGTTGAACATCATATTGACAAGACCCCGCTGTGCGGAATCTGGCATGGAGCGCCACCAGGGGTAGTAGATATCGAGTTCATCTTCGCAAATCGAAATATCATTATTGAGTAGCAGCATGGCCTCGTCATTGGTGATGCCGCGATCAGTCAAATTCCGGCCCACGCCTATCGTCACTTTATTGCTCGTGCATTTGTACAGCTCCAGGTTCAGACCCTCGTCACGAATCAATTCCGCCTTTAAATTATTTATATCCATTTTTGTTCGCCTTCTGCTTGAGGTAATCAATGTCTTTTTGCAAATGAAATACCTGCTGTTGCAATGTTGCGAAGGCTGCTGAATGCTCTGCTGTCTCTGCTCTTCTTTTTTCTGCCTGCATGTTTAATTCTTCGGGCGAAAGAATCCGCCCAAGGGTAGCAACCTTTTCTTGCAAGTTGAATGTGCTGATGTTGTTTTTCTCCATTGAGGTCTGCAAATCGGAGATGCTCATCTTCATGGTTTGCAATTGCTCAACCAGCGTTTTTATTTGATGCTTGGCAACGGCAGCTGCAGCTACAACAGATACGAGCAACCCAGCCACGGTGAGGAGCAAACGAATATCTAATTCCAACTGGACTATCCTCGCGTGTTAGTTGTCGTTGCCCAACGAGTCCCACCCTGCAAAATACAACCTGTCCCGCTAGCGTTTATGAGTACGAGAACCCAACGACCGTCGTGGTGCATGTAATGATTGATCGCGTGCAGGTCATCGAGCATTACGCTTACTGCTAGCCGGCCATCCGCGATAAAACTCTCGTGCATTTCTGGTGCGGGGCCGCATTGAGGAATTGTCTTGCGAAGATTAAGCATGGTGCGTGTGTCCTGTGCAAAACCATGCGTTGCAGACAAGTTCACAAGCAGAACAATTGCCCAAAAGCTTAGTAGCTTTTTCATGTCATCAACTGGGTTTAGTCGGCCACTTCACATTATCACACTTGGCGACTGTGTTTTTGCCAGAAGGCAGATCCCGCAATTTTTTTCGATAAGCTTTCATGGCGACCGAAAGAGTCGAATCAGACAATGCATGAAAGTCTGTTTCGGCCAGGAGCTTGTCGCGCTTCTGACGCAACCGATTTAAAGCTCTTTCGACAGCGTTATCTGCCCAAGCTTTTTCTTCAGCATCACGGGCTTTTTCTTCCGCAGCTGTGAATTTTTTATTGTTGCCGTCTACAAGGTGATAACGAGCCATCTGAATCTCCTACGATTTCGCCATTCCATATAAATTTATTTCTCCTGACTCTATATTGCCAGAGCTAAAATAAAATTGAATCGCATCGACATCTGCGGCTGCTATGCGAGTCCCCGAAGATTGATAATATAAAGAATCCCCTGCTGCATCCTGGTAATGTCCGTGAGAAGAAATCGATGTGTATAATCCGGAATTTGATGGATGGTATAGGTAGGCGATACCGTTAAAGCCTTCGCCAGTGTCGGAGCCGATTCCACTACCAGCAGCGACTAGAATTATTTCCGTAGCTGAACTAGATCCAGTTACTCCAGTTCCTCCTTGACTGCCACGTTCGCAAACATATCGGTAATTTCCGGCACTCGATTCATAGCTACTCCCGCCATCTGTGGACGTTCTCATATTGAACGTAACAGTGTCACTTGCAGGAACGACATTGTTAAAAGTAATTACATACGTTTCGTAAGTAGAGCTAATCCCACTGGTGAAAACCACTGTCGCCGAGCTAGAGGCCGTAGCCCCAGAAAGAAAGACTAATCCCGGATCTGTCGCCGTAGCCGCAGTTTCCCAAGTTAGCACGCCTGCCGACGTGCTTTGCAAAATTTTGTTAGACGCTGGGAACGCAGCTGGCAGGGTATAAATGCTTGTGCCAGTAATGCTGTCAGGAGCTTTGAAGCCGGCATAATTTGTTCCATTAGCTGCCAGCTCATAGTGCCGCAACTCAGTAGTGTTCCCAGATGACGTTCCGAATGGGGCAAGGCTTAGCCCATTGGCCGCTACAACTGAGGTCGTGTCTGCCCCATCTTCATCGTATTCAATTGTGAGATCTGGAGCTGCTCCAAAAGACAGCTTCTTGTCATCCCCGATTTTTACACCAGCGCTGAAAGTTGTTTCCCCCGCTTCCGACATGTCAATTGTCAAAGCAGTAACCGTCGACCCACCATCGTTCCCCTTTATGATGATGTCTTTGTCGCTCACGCTTGACTGAATCACAAAGTCAGAAGAAGAGTTTGTCAAAGCTCCAAACTGTGTCCCAGCGGCCTTTAGCTCTATATCGTTTCCAGCGGCGTCAAGCGTAATATCTGCAACACTATCTAGCAAAATATTGCCAGAATCGCTTGACTGCACAGTAACACCTGTGTGTCCATCCACAGTCGTGGCGCCGGCCTGACTATCTATAGTAACATTACCGCTGGATGTGGTAAAAGATGAGGCGGCATCACCAGCGGTAATATCGTCTGCTGCCAAGCTGGCTGCAGATCCTGTCTGTGAAAAAGCAATACTGACTTCCGCATTGTTGCTGATAGAAGTTGAGCCGGCAACATACGTCACGTTTACTTTCGTGTAGCCACTAGCATCGGTAAGGCCAGTCACCTTGAAGATCACAAGCGGATTAGCCGTATTCGGATTACCGGCAATAGTTAAAAAACCTTTGTTGGTCTCGCTGCTATCATCCCACGTTGCTACGAAAGGCTGGATATTGTTTGTTCCATCACTGTCATCAATATACAGCAAAGTTGCTGACGACAAGGTTGTGTTGTTCAGCCGTATGAACCCAGCTCCTGGGTCTGCATCTGTAGTGGTAGTCGAGTATTGCATTGAGATACCGCCCATCTGGCCTGTGGCCCCGACAGGCAGACCGAGAGCAAAAGCAAGCGCCCCAGTTGTCGTATTAAATGTTGTGCTTGCCGTGGCACTACCAGCAGCCCCAGCCGATGGAGCAACAGTGCTGGCGGACACAGTGACGCTCGCAACTTTTCCAGTTGTGACCTCAAGGCTTTGGCCGTCTGAGCTAAACGAGAGCAGCTTACTTGCACGGTCACTTGCAGAGGTGGTGAACTCTGTGCTTGTCATCGAATTGGTTCGACTGATTTTCAAGGAACGATCGAGGCTGTCTGATTGCTCTTGGCTAACATGCGTTAGCTTGTCAAGTGCATCCTCGTGGCTAGCCGCCGGGAAAGGGTCATTCTCCACATAATCGGTAGCTTGTGTCAGTGCCGTCGCCCTGCGCAGGACAACTGTCTCTCCAGAGGCCGGTATGTTTCCAGACGTAAAGGTCACTGCCCCACCACTTGCTGATCCAGCTCCGCTCACGGTATAATGCGTGCTAATTGTTTTGACCGTTTCAACCCCAGCAGCGCTCCGGATTATTACCACCATTTCGGCATCTGCGAAAATTTTAAATGTGTAGTTAAACGCCGCCGTGCTTCCGTTGCCACTGGCCGAATTGGTTACGGTAGTTGTAGAAACTGTCATTATCCTAATATCCTTTGTCGAGGGTTTTCAAATCAGTCAAGACAACAAGCAGGTTTTCGTTTTCAGGCATATCCAACAAAGCATCCTTTGCCTTTTCGTAGTACCGTCCTTCCAAACTTCGAATCAGTTTGTATTTTGCATCTCTCGTGCTTCCGGTGTACCAGGAAGACTCCAACAAGATCTCCAAGGCTTCTCGAAAGGTTGCCCCTGTTGCAAAGCGTCCTTTTTTTCTACGCCTTTTTTCGCCCGACTGCACGGACCCACGAGTTTCATCTCGACTTAACGTCACCACATTCTTTGCAAGATTCACCCAGTCGCTTGCCTGTTTGTTGCTCAGCCGCACGGCCTTGTTGCCAGCGACGATGCTTGTCCTTTTGAAACCAAGTGGCATCCCCACCCGTTTTAGCTCCTTCTCAAGATCAGAAGGCGCACGACCTTTCGTAATGGTGAAAGGGCTGATGAGATTGTGTATAGCCATTATGGGGTTGATGTCGAAACGCACGCCTTTTTCTTTTGGCCGACCAAGAACGTCGTAATTTATCGCTAACTCCTCGGTGTCATGGCCCATCGCTTTCGCAGCTGCGCTTGCCTTTAGCTGCAACTGCCAGTAGTAATTGAGAGAGCCTTCCAGCCAGCTGGCATCGCCGGACATGATTCCCTTTGGCAAGCCGACGCGACGGTAATCAGGGTCTTCCCCAGCTTCTTTTGCCAACCTCTCGACATCGTCGATGGTATATAGTTCATGTCTCATTGATGGTGTCCGTGATGTGGGATCCATCATATTCGCTACATTGCGGAAAGTTGCTGAATACGGCGCCGGGAAAACCGTTCCAGGGATCATGTTGCCAAGCGGACTGTTCACCATGTAGCTCACGTCATCGTGCCGGATCGCCTTCATAATGGAGCTAACGCCCATTAAAAAAGGCAGCTGTTCGAAATAATTGAACATGCTTGCAACACCGTTAGAAACGAGTGCCGTTTGCTGGTCTGGATCCTCTGTCCGACGCATACGCTCGGAGATATCTGCCCCAATCACAAACAATCCGCTGACTGGCCCAAAACCTGCGATGTTCACATAAGTAAGTGGACCGTTTGGAAGACCTGTCTCCCTATTGTAAATCGGCAGGGGATCTCCATCCTCATCAACCAATCCAGATTTTTTCCAGTCGCCTTCACGAAAAACAGCCGAGTAAGGTTTCCAGTTTGGCGGCAACATTTTACGCTGCTTCGAATCAGTCGGGTAACCACCGGTAATGCGACCATTCACCCCATACTCGTAGGCCAGATAGAGTGATGTACTACCAAGAGCAACCTTTGCAATAGCACGCTGCTGTGCCACTGGGCCATTCCGGCCCGACAGATTGTTTCTGTTTGTTTTCATCACTGGCGACAACGGGCTGCTTTCTAAAACCCGCAGAACGTCGTTGGTTGGCACGTTCATGAAAGGGAAGATCATCCGGCCCACGGGGTTTTTTTGGACCTCCGCAAAAGCCTCGCCAAACTTTTGAACCATCGGACCCCAGTGTTCAAAGGGCGTGGTGAGGGTATGCAGTCGCGCTTGTGCGTCAAGTTCACTCTTAATAACGCGGGGGTTCAGTTGCACCATGAGGGCATTGTCCGTAGCAAATTCGTGCGACTTTCCAGCCGCTCGCGCTTTGTGGTACTCTTGAGCAGCAAGGACATGCCGTTCGCCTGCATCACTCAGCCCCTTCCAAAATTCGTCCACGGTCATCAAGGCACGACCTGGCAACCGAATGATTTTTCCCAAAATATCTACTGATTTTCCCCAATTCCCGTGAACGTCCAAATAGGACGAAGCTATTGACTGGTATTGGTTCTGCTCAGCTTTCGACATCGTATCCATCGGCGCTTCTTTCTTGAACACGTCGTAAGCGATTTCCCACGCATCGCCAAGTCCTGCCGCATAGCCATACATTCTTAGCACGGTGTCGCTGAAGTAAACGCCTTCGCCGCTAATCTCTTGCCCAGTGGCTCGTTGGCCTGCTCTAATGCCTGTACCGATAGCTGCAGCAAGAATATCTACTGTCGCGTTGTACATTGCAAAAACTGGCGTGCCAAACAAGTTTTTGAAATGCGTCTTTGTATGCGAGAGCATGCCGTTTATTAAAACTTCCTGATAGACTCTGTTCAATTTTGTCAATCGGCCATCAGCAAGATTATGGACCGCCAGACGCGGATTTTGATTCCCAAGCTTCGCCATCGATGTTCCGAGATTTTTAGCTATCCGGATAGTGTCTCCTGGACCGCCCAACCCGTGCAACATCTCTTTGCTGATTTCTCCAACATTCAGATCAATCTCTGCCCCAGCAGGGATTCTCGACGCACTCAGACTTCTGGCAATCTCGGTCACTGCTCCTTTGAACTGCATCTGCAACCCACTATGAATCGCAAGCTGCCTACGAAAATCTAGCAGCAAGCGGGAATCTACATTACCGCCTTTTTCCATTTCAATGATTTGCCGACGCAGCTCCATGACTTTTTCAGCCGATCGAACCATAACAACCCGCGCAGCATAGAGCTGCTCTGCATTAAACGTATCGCCAATGTTTCTATTTAGAATACTGCGGGTTACGCCCAACTCATCGGCCAAAAGCGCACGTTCAGCTTCGAGCTTGGTCTCAGCATGGGTTACAATGCCCCTCTTCACATCCGCGATTCGTGAGGCGTCCACCTCACTGACTGCGTTGAAAAGCGCAAACACATCCTCAGTCGATTGAATGTTATCAAAATTTATGTCGGTGCCTTCCGCCCCATCAATAATCGCTTGCTTCGCTCTTGCATGGGCATCCAAAATCTCCGCAGTTTTATCCTCGTCCATAATAGTCTTGGCGTCCGGATCCCGTGGCTTAGCTCCTTTCGCTTCCTGTCTCTGCGCTTGTTTCGCTAGCGAAATCGCTTCAGAAGGAAGTTCAGATAAAGCGTCCTTAGCCACCTCAATCGTGTCAGAAGCACTGTCCGTAGGCAGCACTCCTCCAGCCGCTTTGAACCGCTCTTGACCAGCCGACGAAAGAACCGCCTCGGACTTTTCCAATCTTTGTCTTTTGTGTTCGCCAGGACTCAGAAGTCTCGGATCCAAGGACTCCTGGCGGGGCGTTGGCGTGTGTGCCTTTGTACTGGTCACGCTACGCGCCATGTCAAAAAGTTCGTGAAGTTTCGAACCCAGTCCGGCCACTTCTACGCCAACCTGTGTTTTAAGCGGCTGATCTATGCCGCCAATAGCAAGGTTCTCTTGAGCCAGCTCCTCAGTAGTAGTTAGACCACTTCTCGTTACCATCGGAAATTCCCATAAAAAATGGGCGCATAAAGCGCCCTCGTGCTACGCATAGGTAGCAACAAAATCATGTAAATTATTTAGTGCTAGGTTCCGTCTGCTTTTTCCTCAACCGTCTTTTTTGGTGCTTTTGGTTCTGCTTTTGCAAGTCCCTGTTCGTAATCTGCCTCAAGTTCGAGCCTAATACGATTGAACTCGCCTGTGGTATTTCGGTTGACACCGAGGTTTGCCAGCCGTGCCAGGTAAGCTCCCCCATCTTTATCTCTCCTCCAATCATTAGAAGCTTTCGTTATGATCGCTTCGTAACCAATAACATCTACGCCAAATGTAGTGTCCTGTACCAATTCTGTCAAGCGGCCCCGCACAAGGTTCTTGACCTTTTCAGCCTTCTTCTTACCGCCGCTATCAATCAAAATACGAATGCCAGGACGACCATCTGCGGTTACAAAAGGATGATATCCGCCAAGCAGCCCGGTGTTGTCAGCATCAACTACACGATCCCAGAAGCGCTTTTGTTCGTCCACATCGGCAAGGTTTCGACTGCCGGGTTTTTCCACAAAATCCACAGCAAAACCTTTTGGATTTTTCGTCATGGCCTTAATGGAATTTGACCACACCTCAGTTTGTTGCAACAAATATCCTAACAAATTAGCGGCGATTTCTCCACCGCTATGGGTTGCTAAAGCTTGTGCCACTGCGGAGACATTTTGATATTGCTGCCCTTCGAACGTCCAGCCACCCGTTCCATGCACAACTTGGCGCACATCAATACCCGCCACGTCCCGCACATAATTCATTGCTTTTTCAGCCACCGGCTTGGTCACGCTTGCCTGCTCCGCCATCGACAGATTATTCATCCGGTCGCTGAATTTGGCTTCCCAAGGTGACCCAACACCGGGCATAATCTCGTAGGTCACCCGCCTCGTGGACTCGATCAATGCCTGCTCAGCAGTCTTTTCTTTTCCTTCAGCAGTCAAACGGTTCATTGCCGTCCAACCGACAGCCTGAACTTCGCGTGGCTTCCAGTCGCTCCTACCCTGCCAGTTCGTCGCGTTTAAATGTTCCGTTAAATCCCGGCCAAATTGTGCGCGGTTTTCGTACTTTGTGTCCGCTATCTTATCAGTGAAATCATGCGTGAGCTTCTGAAGATCTTCCTCCGCATAACCTAGCCTGCGTAAATGGTTTAGCAACTGTTCATCGACCAGACCAAGGTCTCTTGCGGTATGCACATCAACAACAAACGGCTCTCCGCCCTCTGCTGCATCCCCCATCCACGACCGCGTTTCCTTCAGCGAGCCGCTGTCAACAAAATCTGAAATCTTAGCGCCGACACCGCCTTCAAGTTCTTGTCCAGTAATTGTTTGCCGAATCGCATACGTTGGGTTAGGCATGCCCCCGGCTCTCATCTCCTCGATAGGCACATGCCGTGCAAATTGCTCAGCCTGCAGCAGCACATTACTTAGCGCACCAGTCACATCAACATTTTGCTGCGCGACCAGCCAAGCACGCATATAGGCGTCTGCTAACGCCTCGTCGCCCTGCGTGTGCTTGGTGAAGACGCCGCGCAACTCATCGTACCACTTGCTTGCTTCAGCTATTTCCTCTGGATCAAGAAGGGACTCGGTTCTGGTTTTCCAATCATCAAATGTGATCTTGCCCACTACAAAAGCAGGGTAATTGCTACCAGGCGCTCCATGTCTAATAGTCACCCGCTCGTTGTTGGGCACACCCGGCATAGCTTTGCCTTTTGTCGCAAGGTTGTCCTCACGCTGCAATTTTAAGCGCAGTCTATCCGCCGTATCTTTTTCCGGAAAACTTAATCCGCCGTCAATGGAAAGATTTGTTTTTGGGGTTTCCGTGGTAGGCTCCAGCAGTCGAAGCAGTTTTGACATCCCCCCTGATTCGGCTTCTTCGCTGAAACCCGAAGCCGTGACAGCATAAGCTGTAGCTTGAGCAAGACGCTGCCCCGCAGGCGTTTTGAAAAACTTATATCCAGCTTTCGCAGTGGTCAGAAGCGTCCTCGCCGCCGCTTCGGACAATCCAAGAAGAACCAAGGCTTCGGCAGCATGTTTCATGCGATTTGCATACTGATTGTTCTCTTCGTCCGTCCCCAACACATCCCGGATGGCAGAGAGAGTCGGATCGCTTTCATCTGCATCGATTAGCTTATTGATGATCGTTTCGTCATTTGGACTGGTCCCAAAGAAGCCCACCAGCGTATCAGCTAGCGCAGCTGCTCCAACCCAGTGCATCCCCATCGCCTTCAATAGGTTGCCCATCTTCACGGCTGGCAGCACATACTGCCCACCTATTTCTGCTACCGTGAAAAAGCCACGAGCCACAGGATCGTCTTTAAACTGTTCCTCATGTCGGCTCTTCAACCCCCTGTTAAACTTATCAATCTCCGGTTGCAAGACAGGAATTATTGCGCCGATAGTGTTTGAAAGAAGCTGCGTTAACCCAAATCCGAGACCCTGCGGCACCGCCGAAATTGATGTTCTGAGGCTTTCAAGCGTAGATTCGCCTAATCCTGCGCGAGCCAACTCACTGTCTTGATCGTCGCCAGGGACGTCGTCGCCAGGGACGTCTATCTCCGGCCCAGTGGCACCAAACGGGATTTCCATTTGAGCCGGATCCGCTTGTGCAGTTCTTGCAACTGGCCTTTCCTTGGTCAACTTCTGTTCTTCGGTCTGTTCCGGCAGCGCACTAGCGTCTGCATCCTCTTGCACAGGTAAAGCAGCCGGCACCCAAATCTCGTTGTTCTCCCCGTCGTCGCCATAGTTGAAAATTCCGTAGGCTTGCTGGTTTCCGTACTTGTCTATTTCCCTCGCAGAATCTCCCCATGTTTCTTCCGGGCGGCCTGACAAATCTGCCAAAGCGGAAGCCTGAATGTAGGGATCAAGCTCAGCAAAAACGTCGTCTTCGAATACATCCGCCGGAAGAAGATTAGCAGTTTCAAGTCGGTTTTCTGTCATTGGCTGCTTCCATTGTAGACACCCATATCTTTATAAAACTGTAATTCTTGCCGCAAGCCTAATGCGGCCTGGCTCTGTCTCTGTTCTCCATTCTGAATAATTTGGTCGAGCTTTTTCCGTAACTCGGTATAATTATAAATTTCCGTATCGCCAAACATTTTCTTTTGTCTGTTCTGTCCCATCCAGCTTTCGTAACTGACTTTCGCCTCTTCCTGTAATTGCCCTTTGCCATCGGCAATCAGCTCAGCAACCTTATTATTTATTGCAGCCGTTGATGCACCCTGACCCTCTTTTCCCATCCGCCACTTTAGAAAAGCGTATTCCTGGTTACTATAGACTGACATGGGCATTCCTATAGGCAGAATCTGGGCATAGTCATCCGTCCATTTGTCTGTATAGAACGCGGCTTTTAAGCGACCCTTGCTTAGCTGAAAAACCTCATCTCGTTGTGCGTGGATGGCAGCATTGAACTTCTCATAGTCCGCCTGTGTAAGCTTTGGTCCTTCCGCCGTGAACGCTTGTCCATGCAACGCAACAGCTGTTAAAGTTCCATCTATGGCTTGCCTACTCAGATTAACAAGTGTTCTGGCATCGGAACGCTCTGAAGGTTCCAGAAAAGAAACTCTAGCTACCTCTGATAAGCCAAAATTGGTCGCAGATACTCCGAGAGCCATAAGGTGGTCTTCTGCACTCACCCGTTGGTCTCTAGTTAAAAAGAGGTTTCGATCTTTCATATTCTTATATTCTGCTAAAGCCTTCTCGGAATCTTCCCTATTTGCGCCAAAGATAATTCTTAGCGAAGCGTCTCTTTCTCGCTTTACCTCAGCCGTCAGTCGTTTTTCTTTTTCGATCTTTGCCTCTTCTATCTGATTTGCATGTTTTCTTGCTTTTATTATAAGGTCCGCTGCCGCATCGCCACCTACCTTGCCCAGCAATTCCGCGACTACTGTATCATACTCGCTAATGTCGCCGTCTTCTAAAGCTCTAACTAGAGAAGATGGATCAGATGCTTGGCTCACTATCCGGAAAAGACGCCCTTCTAGCACCCGCGCAGCAAGTTCCTGTTTCTTCTTTAAAGCATCGTCGGCCTTGATTGCCCCCATAGTCTCCTGGCGATTTATAGCTTGTAGAGCCGAGTTAAAATAGCGCATGGATTCCATACTATCCACACTAGTTATCGCTTCACTCTCACTTTTCTGTACAAAAGCATCCCATGTCGCAGCTACTTTCCCCGCCCACCGTTTGTTATTTCCAGTGGCAAATCTATTCCTGTATGTGCGAAGTGTCGCTCCTTGACGCGACATGAAATATGTATTGGAAGTTGTACTTTTCAGTTGCCTTTGGTGCCTAGCCCCAATTTTTTTTACCTGGTCTTTGTACCACTCTTCTGCTTCGAAGGGATCCATTTTAAGCGCAGCGTTCGTTGTTTGATGAAGATCCTCTTCATAGGCCAGCAAATGGCTAGCAGCCTTTGTTTCCTCCGAAGCAACCGCCTTTTTGTAAAAATAATCCGCAAACTGTCCAGATGCCCCGGCAATCTTCGTGCCAATGCTTGCCCCGAAAGCATCGGGACTAGCCCTCAAGCTAAGACTCTTACCGCCGGTCTCTCCAGTCAATGTCGACTGCGGGTTGAACAGTTTGGGTCTCTGCGCCATTTGTTCTTTTCCTGTTTTTAGAGCTGTTTAATTTTTGTAGCACCTTGAAGCAAAGTCGACCCAGCCCCCACATAACTAGCGGTTCGCTTGGTTTTGCCTGCAAGGCTCTCAAGATTGCCAGAGAGAACATGGCCTATCTTCTCCTCCTCTATGCCCCGTACGTTGACGCTTTCGGCATACTTGGCTTGAGCTATCTCTTCATCCATTTTAGACGCATTTGTTAACATCACCATGAGCGATGTACCTGAATACGGATCAACGCCAAGCTTGGCGTAAGCGGATTCATTTTCTGCTGCAAGTCTTTTAGCGTTATCTTTGAATTGCTTTCTGTTGCGCTGAGACACATACTCGACCTGTCGTTGCTTAATTGCTGCGGTTTCCGCATTCCGCGAAGCAATCTGTTGATTGTATTGGCCTGCAGCTGCAGCTGCATTGCCAGCATAGATGCTTCCAGCTGCACTAACTGCTGTGGCTGCAGCCATTAAGGCTACTGAAATTGGATCAGCCATTTGTCTTTGCCACCCTCAGATAATTTGCGCAATCCGATCCGTAATTTTTCATCAACCCCTCCTCACGAAAGCCCAGAGCTTGCGAAAACCGCAGAGCCACTTTCCAATCCTCATGGATTGCTGCCTGAAGTCGATGAAGCGCATGGTCTTTCATTAACCTTTTAATCGTCCTGTCTGTCATTCGGAATGCAGTAACCGGCATAGCATGTATGCGGTTGCTGGCAAGCAGCCATGCTTCACACACTCCAGGCCAAAGCGGCACCATGCCACCACTTCCTATAAGATAGTTGTCATCGTCATATGCAGAAAAAGCCATTCCCGCCTTCACCAAATCTCCCACCCAGTCTTCCCAGTCATGGGAAATCGCAGGTGCGCCTTCGTTCAAAGGCTGCGACAGAAGCTCTGCGGCATGCTCTTTCACAAACGGGACAATTCTCAAAGCTATATCATTCGTCGTATACGACCAGCCTTGGGTAGATTGCTAGCACTGTCATGGGCAACGCCTGATCTTGAAGCACGCATACATAACCATCTGTGTCATAGCCCGAATCAAACTCTACGTCTTTATCCCCGGTGTATAGCGGCACTGCATTATCCATCGCGTCTGCGCTGGAGCGGAATGGGATCCGATCCAACTGGCTGATCGATGACCCTACCTGCACGCCGACAGACCGGTAAAGCCGAACGGTTACGTCATGTATACGTTTCACTTTACCCTGGGACGTTCCCTGGGTTGACCCCCTATCGACACGCATCGTTTGCAAAATGGACCGGTAGGGCAACCCGAAATGAGCAGAGGTCGTGGTGCGATCCAGAGTCACAGCACCACTTGCAACGCTTCTGCTTGGATGTGTCGCGCCCTCTTCCAGAATCCGGATTGTCTCACCTTCCAGGTGGGCTAGACCAGAAGAAATTGAGGCTGTTGCAGACCCGGAGTAGCTAAGGCCGCAGTCCACAAAATACGCATTCTCAATTTCCGTCCCGAAATCAAACGTCGTGAAATACTCTATATACCGCTGTGTTGCCCCATCGATCGTTCGTTTGACCACAAGGTAGACACTGTCCTCATCTAAATCCCCAGGTATCACTGCAATGTTCTCGACGACCGCTTCCCCCTCATTTGCAGTAGCCAGGCGTGTCGCATCTTGTGAACTCACAGAAATTGGCGAAACACCTGCTCTGAGCGTTTCACGGATGGTCACAACATTTGCGGCTGGGTTAGCAACAGTGAAATCGGCATGTGCGTTTATTGCTGTATAAATATTATCTGCAGTAGTGTCATTGCTTTCATTTGGTCGCCAGCCATTTGTCTCACTAGGCGCATCGCCAGAAATTGCTTCCGATGTAAATGTGACTTCAGTGCCATCAGATTTTGTCACCACAATTTCGGTTCCAACAGCGATGTTTGCATAGTCAGTCACCGTGACAGTCGCCGCTCCAAAAACACCACCCAACCTGTGCTGATGCCACGCAACCACATTTTCCTCACGGCGGTAGGTCATGCCAGCCAAGCGACCATTGCTTAGCACCGCCCAGACGATGTTGTCCGGCTCTTGCTGCAGAGCAATCTCAACAATTCCTGTTTCAGTGACATGCTCCGCTAGAATTGTTAAATCCGGGGCCGTGTAGCTATCGGTATCAAAATTATAGGTCAATTCGCGCAGCTTCCTCTTTGCACGCTGAACAAACAAAGTTGCATTGGCAACCTGCACCGGTTGGATGTTTGCCGTGCCGTAGGAACATTGCTTCTTGATTTGGATATTGGTCGGCGTTATCGCCGCATCCGAATCGCCTGCCCGTACTGCAAACTCTCCACCAGACGTGCCAATCAGCAAGGATCGACCACTCGCTAGGTAGCGGATAACATTCACCTGGTTTGATCCAAGCGTGTAGATCATTCCATCGGTGTCCAGTGTCCCGCCTGTAAAATTTTCAAAATCCCCAGTTTGCGAAAAATATACAGTCTGCGGCTGGCTGGATGTACCCGCGAAAACAAGTCTGCTTTCGTAAATCGAAACTGCCGTGGGATACCCGGTGGTCCCGCTGAAAGCTCCCAGCGACCAATTCAAATCGGCCAATAGGTCACCAACGATTGTAATCGTAGCAGAAGCTGCCTCCGCCACACAGTCATCGGAAGGTGCCAAAAGTATGGTATCTTCTGTGACGCTAACGGCAAGGTAAGTAGTATTGTTGGCACTTGTTGAGGCTCCGGATGCTGTAATCGACATGCCACTTTTGAAGCCTTCAGTAATAAATTTTTTATCGCTATCAGTTATCCGGTCGTTGTGTTCCAGGCCGGTTGAACTTGGATCACCTTCATGGAAAGCAATTGTGTCAGAAGCGTAGCTTGGCGCTAGCTCAGACAAGCCATCCGCATTTTCCTGGACTGTTGCAGCTACGGTTGTCGCATTGGTGTAGCCGGTTATTTTTGCAAAACCATAGTGCAGTTTGACCAGCCGACCGACATCAGTTGAAGCAAAAAGACTGGCGGAAGCAGTGATGTTCACGCTGCCCGTTCTTCCGGAACTGGTCAACGTCGTTGTTGTCAAGTTGGGGTCCAGCATTGGGCCGCGAATTAGCGCAACATCTGCTATCGCCCAGGCAGTATGCGATGTCCTTGTGATTTTGCGAGGGGGGTGCGATGGGTGCGTAATGTACATGACATCAGCGCTTTGCGTGAACTTCAGATCCGGCAGCTGCGCCTCCGTGTAGCTTGTTGCCACCTCCACGATGGAGCCACCACTGCTCACCAGGCCATTATCTTTAACGATGCGAAAGTAAGAGGGTCCGAATTGCAGCACATAAGTTTGATCGACATTGAACTCAAACGGAATGAGCCGCGCAGCATTTGCCGAATTTTTCACTTCCCCGATGAACTTTGTCCCCGGTCGGCGCGATGCCCCTCCATGTGGATGCACGAGCAGGTTTGTCATCTGCGATGCACCGGAAAAGTATTTTTGCAAGTCTGTGCGGCCATCGAGTCTGGGGGATAACTCACCGGCAGTAAAATCGGCAAAGGCGACAGATGCTTTAGCCATAAAATCAGAGCCTTGATGCAATAAATGTCGTGGCTTCGACGCCGCCTGCTTCAGTCACTTGATCTGCGCTACCTGGCGTCCCTTCTGTCGCATCAACAAAACGTGCCTGCCGCAGCTTCTCATTATAAAAATCGTGCATCATCCGGGCCAATGTCCGGTCCTGTACTATCGCGTAGGCAATCTCGTGCGCAAGTTTTGCTGCAAGCGTGTCCGTAAGCAGAGAATCGTAAAGCGCAGTATCTTCCTCTCGCCGCACATAGATCAGGTTAAACGTATCGTCATCGCACAAAATCTTCCGGCCTTCGACTTTGAAGACTGTATCCAGTTTTTCCGCCTGGATGATCCGCAAGCAGTCAGCCGGCAAAGTAAACTGGTTACTATACTCAAATGACGGCGCCGCGGTGTCCGGAGCGAGGTCAATTCGCGTAATAAGGCAGTTCCAGGGATGCACCCGGAAAACCGAATCTCGGACAGAAGGATACCGTTGGTTCAAAATCCGGGCAGGTTTACTGTCTTCGGTCAAAGAGATTATGTTATTGCCGCCAATCGCATTTAATGCCGAGTTGCAAATATCAACAACACTCATTCTTTGTCGCCTTTAAAAAAGTGGCGGCTGACCGAAGCCAGCCGCCGGTTGGAGAAGGTACTCAAACTACGCTTGAGTGACGTAAGTTATCCACCAGGATAAATCGCCAGCAGTATTTGCTGCCGCGTCGAACGTCAAAGCAACATAGTAATAGCCTCCTGGGTCAGTCGTCGCACCTGCGTCTTCCCAAACCCGTTGGCCCATTAAATTAACGTTGCGTGCTTCAAACGCCACTTCCGTCCCTGTCAAGACTGCTCCGCGAAGATCAGTAATGGCTGACGCATATACATCGTCATCCACTACAACACCTGCTGTTGTATAAAGGCCAACATCACAAGTGTTAGTCGTTCCAGAGTCGAGATCGTCGTTGTACAACTTGATCGAAAGTATAGCTGCATTGCTCGGAATTGGAGCAAGCATCACTATATCATTCGCTTCCAAGTCAGTGGTTGCCAAAGCAATCGTACCAACAGCCACTCTCTGCACACCACCCAATTGGTAGGATGGAGACATCACTTGAGGGCTGGCTTCGTAATTGCTAATAAGCGTTGTGCTAGCAGTCGTCATATCATCACCTCCTACGCCGACTCATCGCAGCCAATTTCGACCACCATGTTTTCATCCATGCGTGTGGCACCAAACTGAGCGCAATAAAAAACCTGCGTCGAATACGACTTGTCAGCACGCTCATCTATGCGTGCAGTCACATCCTTTGACACTCCTAGCTTTATTCCGCCTTCCGCAAACGCAAAGCATGTGCGGATGTTGGATGCCACAGCAAGCCTTGTTGACATGATGAACTCAAAACCCAAATAGGTGTTGATCTCACCTTGCACCAGCGCCTTCACTGTATTGTAGTCCGAAGACGTGACTGTATTGATGTTCATCAAAGCTTCAATTTGCGCTGGTCCTACGACCATGTAACGCTTCAGTGACGAATCAACATCAGCATCGTCAAACAACTTTTTTGCAGAAAGTAGTTTTGCTGCAGTCATATCGCCGGAACCATGCGCAATCTTTTGCCCCGCTGGCAATGCGGTGCTTGTGGAGCCAGAAGCTCCAGTGCTTGCAGATCCTGTTGCAGCCGCAATAATCTGGTCGTCCATAGACCGGCCAATTGCAGCAGCAGCTGACTTAGCATAACTGCTGGTTGGATCAACCAACATTTTTACCTTGTCAGATGAATCTATAAGATCCGCCCATTCCCATTCGTCTAATGTGACCATCCTTCTTGAGTGAGGCGTGTCCATCAGAGGAGTTGCGGCGTGACGGCTAGTTCTTTTACTCGCCGCAGTAGCGGATACTTGCTCAAAAAAAGCTTTTTCCCCGACCACGGATTCTTCTTCCACAGCATTGCGAAGCTTGCTACCCATCTGCTGTGACAAAATCTGCACATTCGATGAAAACTGCTGCACAAATGCAGTTGTGATTTGTGTGGACATATTGATTCCTCCTGTCCCACGGTTAAAAACGGACAGAAGGGCTACCCAGGAAACCTGGACCTTTCCTGATCTTTACGCGATCAACGGCGTGGCTTACACGCTTGCAGCAAGACTGCTTACGCAGCTACCTTGCAAAACTCAGATTACTCTGTTGGCGTCAGCATTTCACGCAATCTCTGCGCTTCTGCAACATACCAGTCATGCTCTGGATGCTTCTTCGCCCAATATGGTGACTCAAGGTCAGTAATTTCCCGCAATTTACGGGCAAGTTGTTCAGGCGCCAGAATGCCGCTTGTCTTTTCCCCCAAGGCCATATCCTCCCCAGTTTTTTCCGACAAAAACTGACCAACCTTCGCAAGCATGCGAACAATCGAAGGGTTGTCTCCAAGCAGGCTCCCATCCGCCAGCTGTACATCCGCCAGCTCATCGGTGCCAAAATTTCCGAGAACCGTCTTAGCATAGCCAAGACGCTGATCGTAAGCATTTCCCCACTCTTTTTTCAATTCAGTTTCAGCAGCATTGCGCTGTCCCTGCAGAACATCATTGTGATGTTGCGAGCGACTGTTCGTTTGGTCGACATAACCACTGATAAGTGCCTGCGCCTGACGCTCCGAAAGCCCTGCTTCATGCACAGCAGAGGTGTACCACTTGACCATCTCCTCGTCCACCCCCGGAGCCTCGCCAACTTCCAGGTTATATCCCGAAGGCTCGTCCGGACGGCCCAGAGATGCGTACACCCTGTCCCAGTCATCCTTCGTTGAATGCTTTCCCGGTAGTGCAATCTTGTCAGCCCCCACTAACGCCTGCGCATGCAAGTAGGATTTCGCTAGCGCACCAACATCCTTTATCGTTTCAAGACTTGAATGACCTTTTATTTCTTCTGGCAGACTACTCCGCCAATCTTCTGCACTCTCAACATTAGAAATTTCAGACGTAGTCGCTACCGACTCCGCTACCTGAGTCTCTGCCATTGCTTAATCCTCTATAGCTGTTGTTGGAAAATCTCTGTTGTCCTGGCGCAGCATGTTGGTGATTGACAAGACAACGCTGCGCTGCCCCTCTCTAAACGCCGTTTCGTGCGTGTCCTGACTCGCATAGGTCGGGCGATCGATCCAGCACCGCATTTGCAGGTCTGCAAGGATTTTTTTCCCTTCCGGCGTGTTGAACACCTGCCGATACAAGCCGCGCAACTCATCAGGGGTACTCACTCTGCTGCCATCGCCGGCTCAGCCGCTAAAGCCATTCCTTCAGGACCGCCAAGCTGCTTCACCATCGGGGCGGCATCGCCTGCAGCCTGTGCCATCTGGCTAACCTGTGCTAACTCTTGTTGTGCTGCCATTTCCTGTTCACGCTTCTCCCTTCGTTCCACAATTTCCTCCTCACCACGCACAGCCGAAGCTGGGATGCCAAGGCTCTGAACGATGTGTTTTACCATTCCATCTACATCAAGATGATCCAGAACGCCAGGATCGATCTGCGTTAGAGGCAGAATCATCTCCAATAGCCTTGCCATTTGGGTTGCATCGCCGGCACGCTGGGCTTTTGCCAGCGGCGATACATACTCAATCCGGAAGTCCTTTGCTTCCATCAAGACCTCTGGCATGTCGGGGTACACATCCTGACGACGCAGAACCATGTACACCCTCTCAATCAGCGGCTGCAGCAACTCTGCCTGCAGACGGCCCAACACAGGACCAAGCAAGCGCATTTTCTCCTCTGTCCGCTGAACAACTTCCGTAGCGGTCATGGTCGCACCCGATACGCCCATAATAAGCTGATCGACATAAAAACTCTGCCGGATTGCTTCGCGTCTTTGCTCTTCCATATTTAGGCCGAGTGGGTTGTTCGCCCCAATATTCAACGGCTCCAGGCGATCACGAGTGCCGGAACGATAGTAGTTTATTCCCCCCGGAACCATTCGAATCGGCAACATGAACCCATCGTCTGGGACCATCAGCGGAGGGTCCACCTGCTTTTGTGCAGCACGAATTGTCACCTCGCTCATGCGATTCAACATTTTGATGTCGGGGAGAGAAGAACTTGCGGGAGAGCGCCCATACCCCAACTCAAACGATGCCTTTAAATATCTGGGACAGACGTAGAGAAATTCCTCGTATCCGCTTTCCGAGAGCTTTGTCTTGCTTTCAGGATCCAGGTAACAGGAAAGCCACGGCATGTTTGCCGAATCGGCCATAGTTGGATCCCTTTCCTCACGGGGCCGAACCACATGCACAAGCTCTACCGTCTCGTAGGGATCCTCTTCTGCTATTTTCTGGATCTTTTGGCTGACTGCTTCCGCGCCAAATTTACGCAATGCAGCCCTTGCCGGGATCTTGAACTTCCTGAACACAGTGTCCACACGCCCATTTTCATCTTCCGACAGGTAACACTCTGAAATATGTCGTGTACTGAACCGTACCATTTGATCGTCGTCCTGCTCAACCATCATCACACCCGTACCAAATGTGATTAGATCGTGATAGAGTTCATGGATTTGCTCTTGAAAATTCGATCGCGCAAGCGCCTGGTACATCACATCTTCGATCCCCTGCAGCCATTCCCGCGCCTCATCATTGCCGTCAAGTTCTTGATTGCGAAACCGCAAAGAGAACCAAGGCATCGTGGCATTTGTTAACATGCCATGCAAACTTGCGGACAAAAGCTCCGCTGCATGAATTGCTGTTGCGTCATACAGACGGTCTGTCCGCTTGTCGCCTGGTGTCCTCTTCTTGGTGATATCGGCTTTCCTCGGAACAACATAGTCAGCAATATCTTGCCACAGGTCTTCCCAAGTTTGCCGCTGCACCTCAAGCCTGCTCAGTTGTTTAAGCAGAGCATTTGCCATTGGATCCGTTTGCGCCATAAGCTACCCACCCAGTAATGTTTTTTTCTGTACTTCAGCCGGCCCCAGTACACCTTGCGGACCTGTCAAAATCGTCTGTGTTCGTCGGCGCCGCGTCACAATGCTACCAGGAACTGCCGTCGCAGCCAAAGGCGCAGTCTGCTGCTGCAGGGGGGCAGCGCCTGCAGCGCCTGCAGCGCCAACAGCGTCAGGCTGGGATTCTTCGAGTTGGCGGGTGGATGCAGGCGCTGCTGTTGCATTTTCAACAGGCTTGGGCGTTGATGTCAAAATTGGCCTCCGCAGAGGATCTGGCCCCATACCCTCTGCAGTAGTCGCAAACGAGGGGTCTTCAACTGTTGCACCCCGCGCAAAAGCGAGATTGGCTACATTTGAGCCAACCCTAGCGTACCACGGAAGGAAAGCGGCCACCCCCGGCCCTGTTTCCGCCTCGATGGCCTGCGCTGCTGCCTGTGTTTCTTGGTTGGCCTGTACTTGCGTCAGGTGAGGGTGAGCCTTAGATACCGCTTTTGATGCTTTCGTCATGTCTCCCCAATAGCCTTTACTGCCACCGCGTCTCGACGTTTTTAACGACGCCCTAGCAATCGCTCGCGGACCAGGAGCTGTCGGACTTTTACCAGGTATACTGCCAGGGACGTCCATCTCTGGCCCCGTAGCACTAGGACTTGGCGACGGATTTCCCATTACAACTCTCTCCAGATCGTCATCATAGTTTTCCAGCCGGTGACTTTTGACCAGCCATTCCGGCCTACTGCCTGTATCACCGTGCATCCTTGCTCCATAGCCCAGTCTGCTACACGACGGTAGCCATCTTCGATAATCGAAAGATCCTTGCCGGCCAATATTTCCACAAACAAGATCTTTGCTTTGGGATATTCGTTAACCCGCGTCACCATGACCATTCTTAAATCCGGCGACCGCGGCCAATCCCTGTGGATCGCAACCCATATCACCACCTGGTTTTTTTGCGCCTGCTCAATAACATCGTCCACATCCCAAACAGCTGGCCCATAGGACAGCCCCTTTTGAAGCAAAGGACGCAGAGCCGCCGCCAGGTGCCAGACTTCCTCGGCATCTAAGCGGCGTATTTTTATTGCTGTCAAGCCTTCTTGGCACCGCCAATTAAAGTCGGAGAGGTGACCTCAGCCTCGCCTAACAAACCCTGCGGCCCCGTCAGAATCGTAGACTTACCATACCTCCCACGCTTGCGTGCGAGCCGCCTACGCTCGGCATCCGTAATGCTAGTAGCAGCCATCGGGCTATCCGGCTTAACCGTCTGCCCTTCCTTTATATCATCTGCTGTAATCGGCGAGTATGGATCCAGGGGCTGGACATCAATCGGGGCTACAACTGCCGGCGCTGGTGATGCCGGAGGAGGAGGAGGAGGCACCTTTGGCTTTAGAAATCCCATTATTTTTTCTTTCCCGGTTTTTTTTTCATGTATGCGACCCTTGCTTGACGTTTGGTCAGCGGCGCCCGTGATTTGCCCACCTTATGACCCTTGCTCGTTTTCCTTACTGGCATGTTTTCCTCACGCTGCTGCAAACGGTTCCAACGGATTGTAAGCATTGTCTGTCATGCGTGGCATTGCATGCCGATCTTCGCGCATTTCACGGACACCTACCGACAAATACCTAAAAGCATCAGAAAAATGAGAAGACCAGTCATGGACCGGCCGCAACCGAAAGGTCCGTGCCTTCATATTATAAGCCCGATGATATTGCCGCAGCGCCTCCAAAAGAGGCTTGCACGCATCGGCATCAAAAACACACCGACCAATCAACATCTGCGCAGCATGGATCCCATCCTCCAAAGGAAGTTTCGGCACCACACGGAAGTTTAGCCCCAAATCGTAAGCTATCTCTCTTCGACTTTTCCCTGTGCCCAATTCTCTAACCTCGATATCGTGGGGTCCGTTATGCGAACCATAAACATAACCGCGTGCGCTAAGCATTTTTGCATAATGCGGTAACCCTTCCCCACGCGCTTCATAACAATCGATAACATGTATAGCTCCACCTCGCGGTTGCTGCGTGAAAATCACAGTTGTGCTGTCACCAATGCCAAGATCCCACCACGTCGAAACCGGCAATGCCGGATCATACGGCACATCGGTTATCCTACCGTCCTCCAAAGCAGCTGACATCTCCTTGCCAAAGATTGATCCGGGAACATTGGCAACAAAACTGCACTCAAACTCCTGGTCAAACTGGCTTTCGGTCATCATGGATTTCGCTGCATCCAGCTCACCTTGCGGGATGATCCCGGTGTCCGATGCCTTATGCAGCGCAGTGTACCACTCCGCATCAATCAATGCAGCCTGATACAAATCAAAAAATGCGTTGTGCCCCTGCGGCGTGCCAATAAACAGCGCTTTTCCGTTGCGCACACCATCCACCCTGTCCGATAAAGCCGGCCTTATTATCTCACCAAACAAATTCTCCGGCATCAGTGCCATTTCGTCCAGGCACGCATAGTCAAGACTAATACCCCTGAGAGAGCTGGGGTTCTCTGCTCCAAGCAGCATCAGACGGCTACCATTGGGCAAGTCTACCCTAAGCTCCGTTTCATGGAACTTCACTCCAGGGATGGATCCGCTGAACTGCTTGACATAGTCAAACGCAACCATCTTTGCCTGCCGGTAGGAGGGCGCTATGTACGCCACCCTGGGGCTTGGCTTGTCGCACAAAATACAATGCCGCAGTAAGTGGTTAATCGCCATAACAGTCTTGCCAGCACGCCTGTGACAGACCACAACAGCCCACCTATACTGATCTAAGGCGGAATGAAGAGCCGCCTGAAGAGGGCGAGGGCTGTAGGGGATAACGATCTGGGTCAAGGGGAGAGAGGCTCCTGATTGGTGTACTAAAACGCTACTGAGGTGCGGGTGGAATTTGGGGGGGTAGGGGGTCGTCGTCGCAGAAATCTGCCATTTTATCGCCACCTCTATCCAGCGACAGGCTACTATCCCGTCACCCACCCAACCTTTTCAAAGACTTAGCAGACACCTGGCACTATATTCTGAAACTTTTCTTTTGGGGGGCGCCTCGTGCGCGTAGTTCGATCACAGGACGTTACACCAACCCCTCACTCACCACTATCACCACCGCTTACTCCATTGTCCCAGGTCACCGTCAAAGTTCCCGTTGTTGGCGCAGCATCCTCGCGCCTGTCACGCAGGCCGAACGGCTGCATACGCGCAAGTGTCCACTTCAAACTGTCTATTTCCAACCTCCTGCGCTGCACCTCCGCATTCAGATGGCGCGGATCCAAGAGATCGGGCAAGCCTTCGCATGCCAAGTCATTTATACGGTCGCTGAAAAACTCCGCCTGCAACACGCGGCCTCTTCGATATATCGACCACAGCTCGTCGTCTTCCTGTACCGCTCTAGTAACAGAGGCGTAAGAGGGCATGCCCTTGTCTTTGGTGATCTTTACCAAGCTCTCCCCGGCAGCAAGTCTATCCGCGATTGCCTGCATAGTAGTAGCTAACAATCGCTGTCTCCTCTTTTCTTCCATCGCCTACCGATCCCGAACTCTTCCGCCGCCTCTGCGTCTGTCATTTCCAACCCAGTAAGAGGCACAGGCGGTTTTCGGCGACCAAAATTGCCGCTACCCGTCGCCTTGTCAGCTCTGTTGTGTAAATCCGCCAGTGGGACCGCTGAGTAGCCACTCCGCACCTTAAACATATTTTTCGCGACCTCACTCCTTAACACGCACACGCAAACGAAAGATTACCACAACCAGCATGACTGCCAATACATAGCACACCAGGCCGATCGTCACAGCCAAAATAGCAAAAAGTGACATGTGCTACTAATCTCTGTGTGTGTGGGGGGAGCTTGGTCATCATCGTGCAATGCGACCATCGGTGTTTGCTGCTAGGACGCGCTCCCCTCACCTTATACGGCCTCGGCGCCGCACATGCCTGAAATCTCCCGAAATCTTGATAACATTATGACCATTCTGGCGACATTCGCAACACCTTTTATCGTTTTATTTTAACCATGCCCTTGACATAAAGTGTCAATGACCCCATATTCCATTTTATCGAAAGGAGAACATCATGGAAAAAGACGCAAAATTCAGAACATGCCTACCGTTTTACTTCACCATTCACGCGGTCGGTTTTGGTCTAGCGCTGTTAATCTTGCAATACACTTACTACGTCTAATAAAGGAGTAATTGAGATGACAATTGAACAAGCCAAAAAAATCCTAGGCCGGCAGCCTAGGTGGGCAATCAAAAACATGAAACGCGCGTTATCCTTACATCCCTGGCTGAACACCGCCGCCGAAAACCAGCGGTTAGAGGCCGCCAAAGTAATATTGAATAGCAAAAAGAGGGAGAATTAAAATGTTTGTTTCAGACGAAACTATCCACGAGAAGGGAGCGAGTAAGATGATTCAAATTTTTAAAAACAAGGAGACTGGTGTCTTCTTTGAATATGCGGATTTAACAGACCGCTGTTACGATTTTACTCATAAGATATTTATGTCTAACAGCGGCATAGCAGATGACTTTCGATACGGCAGAGTGCTGCAAACCGTCGCGCACGTTTGCGTTGACGAGGACGAGTACGGGAAACCTGTGGTCGAAAAATGGCCGATAAGAAGGAGTAATTAACATGAGCGCACATATCATTGACCCCAAAACTATGGACGTAGTCGTTTGGGCTGCGAACCATGTTCGGCACCCAGAAAACAATTTAAGCAAAGACAACTTAGGCCAAAAACTCTATCGCTTGAACTTCCGGGCGATTGAGGAAAGATACGGCCCTCAATCGTCAAAAGACGGCGCCCCCGGTCCGATCGACCAAAGCCGCCTACATCATAATTATCGCTACCAACAACCAAAGTATGATTCTTTGGTTGATGCATACACCTGCGTTGACAGCCTAATTTACCAATGTTCCGAAGGGCGCTGCTTTGAATCGGACACTTACAAATATCTAGAACAGTTGCGCCTCCTTGTAGCGGACAAAATAATATGCGATTTGCCTAACCAAAGGCCAGTCTACGAAATCACGAAATAGGGCGCTTTATGCGCCCCTTTTTTTTTGAGGAGAATAACAGATGGAATATCCTAGATTATTGCGCGCCTCGACTGTCAAACCCGGCATGAAACTAAATTTATCTGGTGATCCATATGCTGACCCTGGCGGAAAGGCAACTTTTAGTTACGACTTAGCGACGGTGGTCTCTGTCGCACGCGACTCGCGTGCCTTGGTGACGATTGATACTGAAGAATTTGGCCGCTTTGGGCTCCCACCGGATCACCTGCTGCGGCGCTCTGTCGTCTTTTGCAAATGGTCGAAATGGAATTTAATGGGCCAGCTGGACAAGCCACAAAAGACCTGGGTACGAATCACAAAAGACGCGCACGACGAGATCCGGGATTTCGGTGGTAAAACAAACCGCGAGGTCCGCCGCGCATGGCAAAAATCCCGGCAATTAAAGTTCAGAAATAATGCTGCGCATTTGGCATCGCTTCGGGAGTACAGATCAAAGCGTAAAGCCGTTACGGATCCGCTTTTAGTCACCACACTGCGTCAGCGTCTTGAGGCGATTCGGCTGAAGGCGGCGGTTAAAGAAAAGGAATTAGGATATTCATGAAAACAACGCTAAATAGCCTTTTGCGACCGTTGCGCACTTTGGCAAAAACCGCCGCAAACATGGAAGGAGATCTAGAGATGTTGCTGTCGATCAGTGATCCGGTCCTGGATAATCGCACCAACCCAGACTTACGGTTAGCAAAAAAACGGTTACTGCATCTCGTGCGTGAGCTTGACGAGGTTCAAGAAGCCTTAAACCATTTGCAAAAAAACGCAAAATACCATGAAAACATCGCGGAGTATTGGGCGAAAAAAAGATATCAGATGCGGTAGTAGAGATCCATCAGCGCCACTTCGAATTTTCTCTTCGCTGTTCGATAATCGCATTGCAAAAGCCTTGCTATCCGCGACCATCGCGGACCACGGTCCCGGTTAACTTGGGAATGAGCTGCCAGCCAAATCGCACGGCGGTCATCTTCAGGCAATTCCCTGCTCAGGAAAATTGCCTGCTCCCACGCCGTTACGGCCTTGGTGCTAGGCTGGAATCGTACACGAGTCTCGGCGTCGGCATAGCTAAGCCAGTCGTGTGCGTATTCAGGCCAGCTGGACAAGCGTTGAATCCTGAAAGCTCGCGGCATCTGTGCATTGGTGTTTGCTGCATCAAAGAAGAAATTCATCAGCGAAGGCATGTCCATGCCCTGGACGATTGGAAACTTTTCACCAAGCCTAGCGCCAACCATAGCGTTCGCAAAACTCCTTCAATTCACTGGTACTTAAACGCTGGATAGAATCAGCGAAGTCTTTGAATCTGTCAGCGCTCATCGAGCCTTGCGCATTGCGCAGAATCCTCACCAAAAGCCAGCTCGTGCGATCACGCTTCCGAGCAGCAATGGCTACCTGGTAAGAGTTATTGAGTGACTTGGCGAGCTTGTCCAATTCTTGCTGAACATAACAAGAATTTGGATTGCGAGCTTGTTCTGTTACAGCTATATAGGGGGTGCGCTTTTTCATGTGTCAAGTGGCAATTATGCCACAGTCCTTTTTCTGCCTTGATTTGGGGGAGTGAGTGAGCCTCTCCAGGTCATCAAATCCTACTCTTTCTTGCCCACGGATCGTGTTTAAGTATATGATTCCAGGCAGAGTTTTCTTTTTGTTTGCCAATCGGTCAGCCGCGTAAACGAGGAACGCGAATCTTTCACCACATTTGCATGCACAAATGACCCAATCTTTCCCATACTCGTCGAAAACCGACCACAAATATGCATTATAGGAGTGATTCGCGCAGGCCATTTTATCGGTCCAGAGCTTCTTTGATTTGCCGGTAAGGCCGCATGAAACCTGGATCTTCGGTTTCCAGCAGATACCGTGCAGTATTTAAGGAGTGAAGCACAGTGGCATGGTGCCTGCCCAGAAGCTGGCCTGTTCGCGTTGTGGACAACCCCGCCCTCGCAAGAAAAAGGTAAACGAGTGACCGCGCAGCAACCGCCTCGCGTTCTCTGCTGGCGCCGACCACAACAGCCCACTCCAAATTTGTTGCAGCAGGCACAAGCAATGACAGCTTGTCCAACAATGTGACGCATGCTTCATTTGCATCCACCCGAAAGGATGCCAGCCGCACCCTGACAGCGCTTTCAAATTCCTCAAGTGCGGCAAGGCTTTCACGCAAAGCTTCCACCGCAATCTCCAGCTCTTTCTGAGTTGCTTCGAGATGCCGAAGCTTCTGAAAATAAGGAGAAGCTGAGGAAAGGCTAAACGGAAGGACAGTCCGACTCATTGGATATTTGCCTGCAAACGGATTTTGTCTGCCAAAAACTCGGCCACATCTTCCACACTACGGCAGATAGCCGCGTACTGACCCAGTTCTTTCAAGCGCTCAAGGCAAACCGCCTGCCTCTGCGACAACCTTCCACGCGGAGACTTCAGTTCCACGAAGATCCCAGCTGGCTGCACGCCTGCCAAAAACCCGGACGGATGTACAAACATCTCCAAATCCGGCCAGCCTGCCGTCATACCCATCGCAGTCTGCCGCAGCCTATGCTGCACATGGTGCCTACCTTCGTTTGGGCTATGATGCACCAGGGAATTTTTCGGCAGAGCATGACGCAAAAAATGCACAACCTGGACGTGCAAGCCATACTCACTCTGCATTTCTATAAAAGTCTGTGGGAGTCACACTGCCCCTGGTCAACTCAATAATCATGTGCATGTATCGCACAGACGGGATCATTCGTTGCTTGTGACCAGCGTGAAGACACCATCGCCGAACCACCGTGGCATGTCTGCTGCCAAGCCTTCTAGCAAGCTCCGAGTAGCTGATGGCCTTTTCCAGCCGCCATTCGTTTAAAGACATTCGCTTCTCCTCTTCGTGAATAGGTCCGCAAGAATAGCGCAGTGACAGCTGTTGTCAAGAGACATTTAACCTGTTTGCGGATTCAAGCTTGGTGTCAAAAGCGCAACAAGCAATGTACACGCAGTGTCAGCGGATGACAGTTGACAGCTTTGGCAACATATGCCAATGTTCAATTTCAAAAGATGAAAGGACAAAAAATGGCCGGACTTTTCAACAGTGTACCACAATGGGCAAGCCGGCATCACTATTACCACCACTCAAACCCGGCAATGCCTGACAGCGTCACATTTTTGGAGAAGTGTATATTTCGACCATTACTCCAGAAAGCGTGGGACACCATCCGCTCCACTGCTAGCGATGGTGATAAAGCTGCCGCGTGGAAAACAATCAACATGCACAAAATAGACAATGCGAATATGATGTGTGGCAGGTTAGTTCAAGACCACTGCGATAGAGTGATCCTGGGCGACCAGACCATCAGCGAATCAGTGTCAAAGATGTTTGCGGATCTTCACGAGTGGGAGCCACCGGCAAATCATCCAGCCGTAGAAAAGCAGCTTGCGATTCGGACGCACAGGGAAGCCGTGCGATACACGGATGAAGGCCGCAGACCGACAAAAAAGGGGGCGACAGCAGATGCTACAGAGATGGAGCTTGTGGCCTCTAATGCTCTCGCTGGGTTGCGCGAGGCGCTGAAACAGGTGAATCACCTGTACGGAGAAGACGACCTAGAAGGAACACTAGGTAGCTGTGCGCTGAGCTATCTCGGCAAGCCCGACTACGCGGGACATGTTGAGCTGAAAACGAAATGGGACACTCGTGCGCACACCGATTCTCCTAACGCTCGCAGCCTGCCCAAAAAGGTGGAACACAACCACCTGATGCAAGTCGCTGGCTACTATGCGTTGAGCGGATTGCAGCCGACCGTCGTCTACGCGACACGCTCCGGCCACGCGATTCATAGGCCATCATCGGAAGAGTTAAAGGTCGCAGTTGACGATATTGTTGAAGCGTGTCTGCGCAGAGAACGTCTGCTTCAGCAGGCGGAGACAGCATACGATTTGGTGCGGCTGACCGATCCAGTTTGGGAACATCCCTACGCCTATGCAGACTTTAACAAAGAACGGTATGCTGCCGCCAGGGAAATTTGGAGAGGATAAAATGGAAGGAGTTAGCAATTATCGCGTTGCATTAAGGGAGAAGCCGCATACTACGAAGAAAGCAAGGGAGAGCAATTATGAGAAACCAAGTCATTTCACTATACGACTACACGGGCGAAGCTTTGCGTCCATGGGCAGAGGCTGGATATGAGTGTTTCGCCTACGACATCCAGCATGAGGGTGAAAGAACAAAGAGGATAGGGGAATCCTTCTCCCGATACATCACGTATGTCCACGCCGATCTTTACGATCCGAATACGCTTTTGACCATAGCTGCCAGACATTCCATCCATGCCTGTTTCCTGTCTGCCTTTCCGCCTTGCACTGACCTTGCTGTGTCGGGTGCGATGTGGTGGAAGAAGAAAGCGGCAGCAAATCCTGATTTCCAGCATGAGGCGGCACTGAATGTAAAACGGTGTTCTCTGGTGGCCGAAGCGTTGGACTGCCCTTACTATATCGAAAACCCTGTTGGTGCTTTGACGCGGTTATGGCGGAAGTTTGATCACACGTTCAACCCATGTGATTTTGGCGGGTATTTGCCAGAGGATGATGTGCATCCGAGGTATCCCGATATCATACCGCCAAGGGATTCGTACAGGAAAAAGACCTGTCTGTGGACAGGCGGCGGTTTCAAGATGCCAAGGTCGAATGCCGTGGCTCATGAGACGTTGAAATATTCGCGGAAAGACCCTAAGAAAGGAGAGAATTATTCTCCGATACAAGGGAAGACGGGTGGTAAATCTCTGCGTACCAAGAACATCAGAAGTTCAACTCCGCGTGGTTTCGCGAAGGCGGTGTTCTTGGCGAATGCCGACCACACATGGGTCAACACGACAGAATCCGTGTTGGGCGGTGTCCGTGATTATGGCAACGGTGTGATTGTGAAAGGATACATAGGATATGGATAAAGCATTAGGACATGGCGAGTCAATCGAGAGGCTTTTGGCGGGTGGCCGGGAAGCAAGAAATGACCACGAAAAAACCTTCGTGGATTTCGTCAAAAAAAATCCAACAGTCTACACATTGTTCGACAGGTTCACTCGGCAGGCAATGTCTGCCGGCTTGACAAAATGCTCAAGCAGAATGATTGTCGAACGCATTCGATGGGAAACTGCAATCAAAACAAATGCTGTTGAACAAATCGATGGACGAGACATCAAGATTGGGAACAACCACACCGCCTATTTGAGTAGGTGGTGGAAGGAGCGAAACCCACGCTATCGCAGCATGTTTGCAACACGCCGTGTCGCTTGCGACACCGAGGGGGAATCAGATGACGAATGATGTGTGGCAGGTGCTAGCAAGCATTAACGTGCAGGAGAAAATACAGAAGCGGGGCGACTTTAACTACCTAAGCTGGGCGGACGCCTGGGGGCTTTTGAAAGGATCTTTTCCAGATGCCAGTTTTGAAAAGCACTGGTTCGAAAACGCAGCGGTTCCAAACAAGGTGCCCTACTCTTTGGATGGGCTAGGCTTTGCCTACGTATCAGTCACCGTTACTGTGCGCGGACACTCGTTGACCGAAGTCTTTCCTGTTCTTGACCACCGCAACAACGCAGTAAAAAACCCGAATGCGTTTCAAATAAACACATCTCTGCAGCGATGCTTGGTCAAAACTATAGCGTGTCATGGATTGGGGCACAACGTCTACGCAGGCGAAGACCTACCAACTTTTGCAGGCGAAGAAAAGCCTTTGCCGGTAAACGAACCGTCGGGCTTGCGTGGCGCCGAGGTTGCAGACAGAAACAACCAGAGCAACGGGAAGGTATCGAAGTGGAAAAACACTATGGGGGTATGGACCGCCGAAATCGTCGGCTCAAAAAGTGCAGATGAATTGCGCAGATGGAAGCACAGAACAAATGATGAAAGGGCGATGATGAAAACTGAGGACACGGAACTTTGGACACGTTTGTCTGAGACTTTTGAAAAACAACAAAACCTTTTAGGGGAGATCCGACATGGCACAGCCTGACCTTTCAAATGGAAATTGCCTACTCCGAGAACCGATCGACACTGCAGATAAGGTGAGCGCAAGCTTGTGGCTAAATATCGAAGACCACCAGCTGAGAACTAGTCTGCTTGCCTACTTTTCCAATCCGGGAGCGGACGGAAGACCGCGACGGCCATCCATGCAACTATCGGTCAAACGGGAAGGCACCGGCTACCACAAGGTGGCAAGTTTTAATTTGTTCGTGAACGACGCAAGCAAGCAGCGGCCTGCATCGGGAAATCTGGACGATGACATCCCGTTTTAAAACGAGCAGGAATCTAAAGAATCCTGTTGCAAGGATTTTGCGAACACCTCGGTTCCGGCCGAGGGTTGTGCCGGGCGCGAATAAACGTTCGAGGAAGAAGGTGAAGCATGCCGCACGTCAGTTTGACGCCTAAGTGTTTTCAAAGCCTGGATGAATGGCCCTCGTTGCTGTCTGCAAAACAAGCGGCTTATCTGCTCTACGGCGGCAGCGGGACAAGCATTACCTTTGATGATGATGGAATAGCGGTGGTCGCCGTGCAAAGATCGCTTGTAAACAAGGTCTACCGGCTGATAAAAATCGGGGCGATTGAATCGTACAGAACTGGTTCAAGCAACTTTAGCACATTCCAAATTCCCCTGGCCGAGATCAAGCGATTGCGTGGACCCGCTAATGGCTGA
>VTLG01014648.1_pt1 | contig 34064 bp, 58 predicted proteins | sample 4694571 | NCBI WGS metagenome assembly VTLG01 (sample SAMN12604809, study PRJNA352737) | marine metagenome | biome: ENVO:00000447; feature: ENVO:00000209|ENVO:00000569|ENVO:01000036; material: ENVO:00002151; isolation source: viral sequences binned using virsorter ...
AGAAATAAGATTTGCAGGTGCAAGTGATACTACAGAAGCTGCTGCTAATGATGAGTGGGAAATAGAAGTATTTGGTGCGTATGAAAACATAGACGCATCTTCTGGTAAAGCAGTAAAAATGACTAGAGTTAGAAAACACGGAAGGATTTATTGATGGCTGTAAGTTTTACTAACAACTTTACTAATATTCTTAATAAATTACGCAAAACATTAAGAACAGAATTTAAGGGTACTCTACCTGTAAATATTGGACACGAGCAAAAAGAGCAAGGTAATCAATATTTACGGTTAGACCCTGTAGGTAGCACATTAAGTGAATACAATGTTAATGGTGAGATTAGGGAATTTCAAGTTAATATGTTTTATTACTTTTCAGACCCCAACCTAAACAAAACATCATTAGACCACGTTTTACGATTTGTATCAAGGATTGAGGCGTTAATACACGATAACATTACTATGGATTTAGACGATACACCTACAACACAATGTTTTAATTGTAGAGTAGAATCAACAGAACTAAACGCCTTAGATGACGAAAACGAATATGTTGTACAGTTTGAATGGCGTGGACAACATCTAGGTAATGTAGATTAGGAGCAATTATGAAGATTAAATTAATTAGTAAAGATAAACCTATAACATCTAATTGGTGTTTTTTAAATAAAGGTTTTTGCCTTACTACTATACAAAAAATAAATTCTGGTAAGCAAGTTAAAGTTGATAAAGTGCCAAAACCTGCTTTAGAATATGTGGAAGAAGTCAAAACAAAAAACAAGGGTAAGAACCCTAAAGGAGATAAATAATGGCAAATGTAAAGGCTTATTCAAGTAAGCAATTTTCATTTTTAATTGCTATGCAAGATGATATGGGTACACTTAATCCTAATTCAAGTGGTAGTCCAGACAATCCTTATTTAGCAGTAGATGTAGATTCAGTAGGAACTCCATCTTTAAATTTAAATCAAGTAATAGAACCTAGAAGTGGTAGCAGAGTTTTACAAGCTACTGATTTTTTTCAAGACAATAAAAATAAAGTTATTGAAATATCAGTATCAGGAACTGCTACAACTGAAGTATTAGATATGCTATTAGGTAACATTACACAAGGTGACACTGTGCCTTATGGTATAGCTTCATCAGGTGATGTTTCTACTTTTACAAGTGGAACTGAAAACCAAACAGCAAATCAAATACTATCTATAATGTATAAAACACCTGCAACAGGTCACGGTATGGCATTTAAAGATTGTTTTTGTACTGCTTTGTCTTTAACAGGTGACGCAGGTACAGAAGGTGGTAGAATTAAATTTTCTGCAACTTTTAAAACAGGTAGCTTACCAGTTTTAAATCAATCAGATATAGGTATTGATACTGCTATTAGTCAAAATAATTACTTTATGAGTGATTGGGTATCATCTCAAAGAGTTCTTGCAGGTATTACAGGTGTTTTAGTAAATAATTTTACATTAAACATAGAAAATGATGTAATATTCTCAGGTCTTACATCAACTGGTTTTGAACATATGGCAAGAGTATCTGAAGTTGTTGCTAATGCTGATTTTAATGTAAAATATGATGATTTAACTGATGTACTAATTGAAAATTTTCACGACCAAGTATCAGGTGCGTCTGAAGGTGCTTTAATGATGGGTACAGATGGAACTCCAAGTGATGGAGAATTTGAATTTAAATTTGCTAATTCAATCATTACAAATGCAGCTTTAAGTGAAGGTGATGTTATGGCTGTAGATGTATCAGTAAAAGCAGTTGGTGCAGGAATTGGTAGTTCAGATTTATTATTTGAAATATCTTGTTAATTAAAATAAAGGAATAAACAATGGAATTTAAACTTAAATCTGGAAAGAAAATTAAGTTAAAAGATGTATCTATAGATGAAAGAGATGAAATGCTAGATTCTATACAATATGAAGTAGATGGTGATGGTAATGTGGGTCAAATAAAAATGATGCACTCTACTATGACTAAATGGATTCGTTTTGGTGTTGAAGGCGATACATCTGATAAGTTTCTAAAAACACTTACATTAGAAGATAGGACTGAAATATTTACAAAAATGCAGGAGTATCTTTTAGTGGGGGAAAAGAAAGCCTCCAAGTAGAGCTGACTATATTGTCTGACGGCTGTGGAGGCTGTTCTTATTGTGAATTTCCATACGAAGCACAGTTACCTGTAAAAACGGAAAACGGATACGAAACACGAGAGTTTAAATCACAAGATGATGTTTGGGCAGTTATTGAGTTAATTGCCCAAGAAACTATAAAATTTAAGATAGAAAAAGGAAAGGATTTTGATGTGGTAAAAAGTATATCTGCACAATTACCTTTCTTTGCGTGTGTAAATCAAATTAGAGATGAGAAGTATATTAAACTTCTTAATCAATACATATATTGCACCGAAACAGGAACACCAGCATACTCAGGTACTTATGGTGAGCAACCTGCAAGATGGGTACAATATTTTTTTATAATTAAAAATGCGATGGCAAAAAAGAGTAAAATGATACAAGAGAAAGCGAAAAAAGATGTCTGATATTATCGTAAAGTTTAAACCACAAGGTCATAAAGCGTTAATTAACGCTATAAAAGAATTAGAAAAAGCACAAAAAGGTGCAGGTGGTGCTAGTGAAGAACTGAAAAAAAAGGGTAATGGATTACTAAAAAGTAATAGGTTATTAGACCATTCATTTGCTACAATGCGTTCACATATATTATTATTTAACTTTGCTATGGGTCTTGGTATAAGACAAATGGCAAATTTTGGAAAACAAGCATCAAAAGTAGAATCATTAAATACAGCATTTACAACTTTGTCAGGTGGAGCTATTAATGCAAGTGTAGCAATAGATAAACTAAAAGATGCTACAAATAACACTATGAGTGAAATGGAACTTTTCCAACAAGCTAACAATGCTATGATTCTTGGTGTTACTAAAAATTCTGATGAAATGGCTGAAATGTTTGATATGGCTCAAAGGCTTGGTAGAGCATTAGGTAGAGATGCAGCAAGTTCAGTTGAATCACTTGTTACTGGTATTGGTCGTCAATCAAGACTGATGCTTGATAACATTGGTATTATCGTTAAATCAGAAGAAGCATATAAAAAATATGCTTTAGAACTTAAAAAAAGTGTAAAATCTCTTACAGATTCGGAAAAAAGACAAGCATTTTTAAATGCAACATTAGATGCTGCAAGAAATAAAATAGCAACTTTAGGAAAAGAAACATTAAATTCGCAAGATGCTTACGACCAATTTGCTGCTGCAACTTCAGATTTAAGTGTAGAGATTGGTAAATTAGTTAATGATAGTATTCTTCCTGCATTAAAAGCCACAACAGAATTTATCAATAGTTTAGATAGAGATAAATTAAAAAGCATAACTGAAATAGCAATATCACTAGGAGTTGCATTTGTAGCTGTTAGAAATGGAGCTGCTGTTTTAACTGCTGGTTTTAATAAATTTAAAGCTGTAGCAATAGAATTATTAGTATTTTTAGGTATAGGTCAAGGAGCAAAATTAGGTTTAACACAAATACTAAAAAGATTAGTTAGTATGAAATTACAATTAGCTGCTGCTGTATTTGTAGCTACAAGAGCTTTGTTAAGATATACTGGCGTTATTGGTGGGTCTGCTAAAGAAAGTGAAGTTTTTTTTAAAAGTACCAGAAATGTTGGTGCTGCTTTAAATGATGTAAATACAACTAATGTAAACTTAGAGTTAGAAAATTACATTGAAAAATTACAATTAACTAATGAATTTTTAAGACTTGTTGCAACAAGTATGAAAATAGATTTATTCCAAGCTTTAAATGATGCAGCAAATACAACTACTCCAGCTTCTGAAAAAATGAATGAACTAACACAATCCCTTGTTGAAGCTGAAGATAAAGTAACAAAATTAGGACAACAATTTAAAGAACGAGGTGGTGTTGGCTTTACTGATGATGAATTAGAAAATATGCGTAATTCAGTTCAAAGTGTAGAAGATTTAAAAAAAGAAATATCAGATTTAGCAGCCTCAGATGAATTAGCACAATTTGAACAAAAAATTAGAGATATTACAGGAATTGAAACTTTATCTTTTTTCCAAGAAGGTGAAGCACAAGCACTAAAAGATTCATTAGGAACAGTTATAACAACCGAAGAACAGTTATTAGCTGTATTAACTGCTATTAAAAATGAAGATATAGCTTTAGATGCAGAAGCTATGAAAAGGATTGTAACTAATGCAAGTCAAACTGAAAGCAATAAAGAGTTAGCAGCATCTTTACAGTTAATAAAAAACACTATAGAAAGCACAACAGCAGCAGAAAAAGAAAATGTAGATAATGCAATTGCGAACTTGGAAACAAAAAAAACATTGACAGATGCAGAAGCTAAAGCCTTAGAAATTTTAAAATTAAAACAAAAATCTTTACAAATACAAACCAGATTAGAAAATGACCATTTATACCAACAAGCTGATGCTTATGCAGCAGTAGGAAAATCTATTTTAGCAGTAGGAAAAGTAGCAGGTATGCACCAAAAAGATATGTTAGCATTACAAATTATAGTTGGTATTGCTAATGCTTATAAAGCTGCGTCTGATACTTGGGCAGATACTACAATACAACCTACAGTTTTAAGAGCAGCAGCAGCAGCTTCGCATTTTGCTGCTGCTTATGCTAATGTAAGAGGAATACAAAACCAAATGCAAAAAATTGATTCATCAGGTGGTGGTGGAGGTGGTGTTTACGGCAAGTTTGAACACGGAGGTTATGTTGGTGGTAGACCACACTCACAAGGTGGTACTATTATAGAAGCAGAACGTGGCGAGTTTGTAATGAGTAGAAATGCAGTAGAATCTATCGGCTTAGAAACACTTAACCAAATGAATCAATCAGGTGGTGGTGGAAACATCAATGTAAACGTATCAGGTAATGTTTTAACACAAGATTTTGTAGAGGGTGAACTTGCAGAATCAATTAAAGAAGCTGTCCGTAGAGGTAGCGATTTTGGTATCGGTTAATGCTGACGTTACCTCCTAAATTCAAACAAGCACTAGGTAATGGTACTAGAACGTCTTTATACCCTTTGGTTAGGATTTATAAGGGTTATCAGATTGATGATACTATTCCTAATAACGCTGAAGCTATAAACCTATCTATTAAAGAAACTACTATTAAAAATTTAGATACCGAAAACGATACTTATGAAAGTTATATACCTTTACTTCTTAATAGTCCTTCTATAAGCTCAAAAGCAGACATTATAAACAATAAATACACAATTTCGAGTGTATCCTTGTCTATATCAAATGCTCCCTATAATGGCAAGATTTTTTCAGACGATATTCCTAGTTTACTAAATGCAGTAGTACAAGTGTATTATGCTGCTAATGGATTAGATAGTTTAGATGATTGTCTTTTAGTGTATACAGGTACTATTAGACGTTATAGTCAATCGGCAGAAACTCTAAACCTTACACTAGAAGATTTAACAGAACAAAAACTTAAAACACAAATACCATCTACTTTAATAGATGATGCTGATTCTTATACTGATGAACAGTTAGGACAACCTTATCCTATGGTATATGGATATGTAGATAAATCGCCTTTAATTATAAATAAATTTGATAGTTTGGCTATAGATAAGCCTAATATAGAAATAAGTGGTATATGGTCTAAAATATCAAAAGTAAATTATCAAAATGAGTTCATAAATAACCAAAATGATTTGTATGGTACTTGGTTAAAAGATATATCGTATTTATATGTTTACAATGATGGTTATCTTCCTATTATGAAAGAAATGCCATTCGAATTTGGTAGTAGAGAATATGGTTTAGGTGAAGATAATATGTATGATTTTGAAAGTCATACTTTAGATACACCAGCAAAAATAAACTTAGATTCTACTAATTTTGTATATGAAAAATACATTACCAATCCTGATGATGAAACTGAAATAGTTGGTGAGGGAAATATTGGAATACCTACAAGAATATATAGACCTATTAAAAAAGTAAGTTTTTTTGCTAAAAATTTAGCTACTTATGAAGAAAGTGGAGGAGGTACTAGCGTTTATAGGACAGGTGCTTCTAATAAGTTTTTTGGATTTAGTAATACTGATAATTTTGAAATGGCAAAAAATATTAATAATTATTCAAGCGATGAAAATGTTAATAATATATTTTCTAAAGCAGATGATTTATATGATGAAAATTGGAGTGAAACCAACGAAGAAGGATTATTTAGTTGGTGGAAACCAACAGAACTTAATAATGCTAGTGGTACAGATGATGGTGAAGGTATTTTTGGTGATACAGATTTAAATTGGCAAGGCGAAGGAGTAAACGCACAATTTCCTGTAACTTGGATTCAAAATAATAATAATCAATCAGGATTAACTATAGATTCACAAGTAAGGCAAGAAAAAGATGGTGGTTCTTATGCAAGATTAGAACTAAATACTAATGTTCCTGATTTTCCTTGTGTTACTAAAATATTTTATAAAATAGATTATTTTTCACCACTTAACATTGATGATTTTCGTGAAGCAGAACCTTCTGCATTTTGGGTAGAAAGAAACCTTATAAATAGAAAACGTAATGATATAGACGAATTTAATGACATTATATTTAAAAATAACTGGCAAGTTGATTACGATACTGTAGATTGGATAACTTGGTGTGAAGTTCCAAATAATCAACATTTTTTTACAACATTTAATAATGAAAGAGTAACAAATGTTAGATTAATACAAAACCAATACACTAATATAAATTTACAATTTGGTTCTACAAAACAATATGACAGCATACAATGGGGTATACCTAATATGATAGGTGAAAACAAAGTTTCTTCTTGTATAGCTAATTTAAAACAATTTTATGCAGTTCAAGACGTTTTAACAACTGAGTATGCTACACAAGACTACTATGCAAGTATAAAAGGTAGAGTAGATGATAATGAAAATGTTATTTCTAAATCTCAAGATATTCTACAAAACATACTAAAAAAAGAATTAAGTTTTGATAAACAAATTGTTATGCCAGATGTAGAAGATAATTATATTCATAGCTTTTCTATGAATGAACAAGACGAAGCAAAAAATGTTATAGAAAGTTTATTTAAATCTTCTGTATACATACCAACATTTGATAGTAATGGTAATTTTAAAATTATTGATTTAAAACAAAACATAGAAGATTATGAACAGTTTGAAACTATAGATAATTTAGACATAATAAAATACTCTTTCAGTCTTACAAAATTAGAAGATGTAAAAAATCAAATTAATGTTAAATACAAAAAAGATTATGGTTCTGGTGAATTAACAGAAGAAACTACTTATGGTATAGAAAATAACAATGGTAATTTTGTAGATACTTTAGATTTACTAACACAAGAATTGACGCCTGATATGCTTTATGATATTAGTTACTATGGAATGAAAGATGAAGATGCTAAACTAGAAGTAGAATCTGAGTATATTAGAGATAAAGACACAGCAAGAAAACTACAAAGAAGATTACTAATGTGGTATGCTAATCAGCACTTAACAATGAAATTAGATTTACCTCCTAGTTATATGCACATAGAAACTGGTGATTATATTAGAATTGACGAGTTGTTAGGTGGTAAACTTGCTTTTGGATTTGATTACACACAAGAATTTGTTAAAAATGGACAACTTATATATCCTGTGTTTTTTGTTACTAAAGTAGCTAAATCGCTTAGTAAAGTAAGTTTAGAATTAGTACAAGTACATCGTGGCGACTTTGGTATGAGTGATGATGATTTAGGATTTTACAACATACCTAACCCTTATGAACGTAATATATATCAAGATGAGATAGATGATGAAGAACCAACTTTTGGTGGTGTATGGTATCAAGATAATTTTAACCTTACATCAGGTTTAATATCAGCAGTAACTAACACAAATTATGAAACTGGTGTTACCATTGAAAGTGTTATATTAATAGAATCTTCAGCTAATATAGAGTATAATGGCGTTAATATAGATAGTGGTTTTGTAGGAATAGATGCAACTGATTTAGTAAATGCAACTGTTGTAGAAAATGATTCTGTATTTGGCGATAATGTAGATATAACACCTAATATGTTTACAGAAAATGTGGAATTTCTTGACAACAATCAAAGAGCAATATTAGATTACAATATAATAATAAAATCTAATGTTACTGAAGATAATTATTCTTTAAATTTTGAACAAATTATACTCAAAAATAATTTTAATGGTATTCGTGGTGATTATAATCAAGATGGTGGCGTAAATATTTTAGATATTGTTTTGGTTATAAACGATATATTATTGGCAGACTTTAGTAACATTCCTATAGATATTAATGGTAAATATATTGTAGATATGAATGGTGATAGTCTAATTAATGTATTAGATGTTGTAATATTAATAAATCAAATATTAGGTAATTAAATGAAATACGATAAAACAAAATTAGGTTATGGTGAATCGTCAATTATATGTAATGATGGCGAATGTTCTATAGAATCTTATGTAGATATACTAGGTATAGAAATTGATTTTATAGGTACGGCAGATATTACGCCAACACTTCCAGATGGCTGGATAATGCAAGGAAATAAAAATAAAATGTTACTGATAGCTTTACAAGGGTTACCTATTAAAAATCAAAAACTATTCACCTATGAGGGTACTTTTACGATAAAAAAAGTAATTGTAGCAAACAATGAAGCTAAACGTATAATATGTAATATAGAAAAAGTAAATCCAACTTGGACCGAACAAAATTGGTCTATGGATATTGAAGCAGATAATTGGGATAATTTTAAAAGTAAAGTAAAAAAAGGTAAGGCGACAACAACTAAGTATAACCTTCCTGATTATGGATTACCAGAAGCAAAACCAACAAAAAAAACAAAAATTAAAACAAGACGTAGAACAACAACATCTACATATACAGGTGGTGGTAGTTCAGGAGGTTCAGGAGGATATTAATGGGAAAGCAAGTTAAAACGCCAAGATTTTATGTAGATATGGTAACATTTTTACACGCCACAGGACAATTAGGTTGGGATAGTGGTAATGGTGGTGCAGAATTGCTATATATGAATTGTGCTAATCCTTATACAAAACAAATAGACACAACAGGAGTAAATGAAGTGGCTCGTATTGGTAAACATACTGACAACACAAATAAAACATCTTTTCCTGTTAATTTTTGTGCTTTATTAAATCACAATTTTGCTTCTAATGAAAGTACATTTAAATTTTATGGTAAGCACGGATTAACATCTGAAACAAATGACGTAACATTTGAACCTGAGAACGAAATACTAAATTCTAACTATTATACTGATGAAATAAATCCCACTTACAATGGAACAACTATATTCGATTTTGATTCTAGCAATCAATATTGGAGAGCATTTAGTGTATATTATGGTCTTAATAATGAAATTAATGCAGGAACAACACAACAATTAGGCTCTATGGTAGTAGGCAAGTATTTTGATTGTCCTAACAGTCCTGACCTTAATCTCACAATGTCAAGACGATTTGATGGTATTAAACGTCAAAGAACTGTAGGTGGTAAGACACTTGCCAACATATACTATGATGGACCAACAGAATGGACTATGAACAATGCCGATGGCACTACTTATAAATATCCACCATTTGAACTTGATACTACAGGAAATGAATTTAATCAAAGAGTTAAAAGTGGATTAGGTCGTAAAGGTCTTAGAAGTTGGAAACTTACATTTTCTTATATATCTGAAAGTGATATGTGGATTGATAACGAGGTTTCTAATAATATAATATCAGATGGTTTAGTGCCTGATGATACAAATCCTAGTCCAATGCTATCAGATAATAGTTTTAATTTTGTGTGGAATTGTACTTTGGGTGGTACTCTGCCATTTATTTTTCAACCTGATAATAGTGAAGATGGTAGAAACCCAGACAGATTTGCTATATGTAATTTTAGAGAAAATAGTTTAAGTGTACAACAAGTGGCTTTTAATACTTATAAAGTAAGTATGACTATTGATGAGATTGCTTAGCATTCGGCAGAACAATACCCATATCTATAACTGCCCATCTTTTTATAGTTTCTAAAAGTTCAGTAAACTCTGGCTTTGATAGTTGTTTAGTAGATTGTATATCATACTTTTCTTTTATAACATTGTGCATTTCGTGTTCTGTATAGCCTAGTTCTTTCGCCAGTATTCTGATAATAACTCTATAATAGGCGTTTTGTTGTGGAGAACGCACTTTTTCGGCAGGTTTTATTTCTAAGTGAACATCACCCTCAATTTGACGTAAATAATCCCTAAATCCAAGATTATCATCAAGTGTTAATTTGCCTTGTTTTATTTTACCTGCAAATTTCATTCTGCGAAATATCCTCTCAATAAATAAAATGCTTCTTTCCATAGACTAATACCATAAGTCCATTCAAAATCTTTTATACCCATATCGTGTCTTTCTCTATGATGTTTACGGCAAAGAGGCACACAAGAGTAGTCTTTAAGACCACCCTTGTTTGCTCCACCCATACCCAAATGTTCTAAATGGTCAGGGTCTACTGGCGACACTCCACACACCAAACAATTCTTAGACTTAATATATTTAAGGTAATCTTTCATTTTATTTTGTGCTTACATGTATAATCAGATTCACAATTAGGACAATGAAAATTACTCACAATTCCTTTACCTTCATATCCATAATCTTCAAAATCGTGGTCGCCACCCCATATAACTTCTGTATTACAATGCCAACATTTCATTATATACTTACAAACCAAATAATGATGTATGTCCAGAATAAAACGCCAAGTACACCAATTGTTGTATAAACCATAACATTAGTCCAATTAACCATTTTTTTCCTTTCTTCTGTAATACATTTCAACTGATTCTATTACAATAGCCATAATAAGACCCATACCTAGTGCAACTAATAAAAATCCAAATACTACTTCCATTCTATTCTCCTTTTAATTTATTAAACCACTTATCTACTATATCATTTGATAATGTTTTTTGATGTTCAATGGCTTCATCTTTATTTAAAAACTTCTTGCCGTCTTTTGTTATCCATACAAAGTGTAATTCTTTTTTTATCATAAATTCTCCAATTTTAAGAGATAGTGCGAAGAAAGGTAAACGCTAAAGGGGGGAGAATGAATAAAAACCCCACACCTATCTCTTATCTAATTATTTCTTTTATAGGTATCAAAAATCCATCGCTAAGATTATCATCTCCACCAACACTCTTTTTTGCAATACCAAGTTTGTGCAATTTCTTAATTTTTTCTTTTAATTCTTTTAGTTTAAATATCAAACTAAATTCAATTTTACCTTGATAATAAAAACAATAAACCCAAGTAGATGCTTGTGATACAGAAATACCTGATAACTTACCTCTACATTTATACTCTATAAATAAGTTTCCTGTTTTCTTCCAAATATCTCTTTCAGTTTTAACCTCTACTTTACCATCACCATCAAATATTTCTTGTATATATTTTTCTCCAAGATTCCCAAATTTTAAATCAACATCAAACTTATTATCTTTGTTAAGTTTATTCACTTCTTCTTTCCCTTCTAATTGTAATAGTATCTGCAAGTGTATTTGTGGTTAAAACTATATTGTCATTTATTTTCCAACCCATTATTTCATTCCAAACTTCAGGTGGAAGATTAGTACAATGTGAATTGCTGCGAAGTGAAGATTTTATATCTTTTTTTCCTTCTTGAAACAAATCTGCTCCATTTATTTTGTGAAACATCATATTATCTCTTTTCTCTTTCATTTATTCTCCTTTTTATCAACTAACCAATCATTTAATTCTTGTACTACATACATCTTTCCTCTATCCTCTTTTATAACTTGTATATCAACGTGTTCTGAGGGTTTAATCCATTTCGGCAAAGCCTTACGAACTTTTGCTTGAACTTTAATCTCATCATCAATAAGTATATCTACTTCTTCGTGGTGTCCGAATGCTCTACCATTACTTCCCCAACTTCTGACACATTTAATATCGTGTAACTCTACTGCTTTTACAATCTCACGTTCAAATCTATTACCTTTTGCTTTGCTTTTATTAGACATTATGAACTCCTTTTAAAGGTAAGGTCAGCCATTATAGATTGGTATACCCACCAGCATTTACCATTATTTGTAGCATCAAGTATTTTTTGTTTGTTTCTGGCTACTTTTTTGTTATTGTATGCTCTTTGGCATATTCTACAAAGAAACGACCTATTATCAGTTCCTCTATTAAATTCACTCATTGGTTTTGTTTCTTTACAATGGCTGCATTTTCTCATACATACTCCTAATTTTGAGGCAAGTAACCTAAGGAGGAGGTTTAGGTGTTTGTGCGAATATACCTGCCTCGAAAGTTTATATAATTTCTTCTAATGTTTTTTCTGCTATAATTCTTGCAGGAGATAGTTCGGCAGATTCTTGTATAATTGCCTCTAATCCTTTTATAGCGATTTCTAATTTATCTTCCATAGTTACCTATATTGGTTTATTTTTGCTTTACAACAATCACTATCGTCTTTATGTATAGTAAATTTATTACCAAGAACAACTCCACCACACGCAGAGCAACGACCTTTACGGCTGTATCCAGATGTGTCATACGGATACAATTCATCTAAATCAATTTTCTTTTCAGTTTTTATAATCTCATCTTCAAAAACTCTATCTCTAAGGTATCTCACAGGGTCTTTACGGTATACTTTTGGTCTATCTTTTATGTATAATTTTGTGTGTTCCATAATCTTAGGTATATCTTTTTTTGTAATGTTTTTATACCAATAATTTATTGCTTGTTTTTTAGTGGTTTTTTTATCATAAAGATTATACCACTCGCCAAATCCTTTTGTATCTTTCAGAAGTGGTGGGGAGGGGGAATAAGTCTTGATATTTCTAAATTTACCAAAAACTTGTGAAATGTGTACCCATTTCTGCTCCCCACTTTTATCTCTTATTAATACTTCAAAATCCATTAAAATGGTATATCGTCAGTATTATTTAATGTTGCAGACGAATCATTATTGTAATGCTCTAAAGCCAATTGATTCACTTTTTGTCTAAGTGTCTTATCGGCAAATATTGTATCTTGATATTCATCGTCTTTATTTTTTTGGCTTGGAAATCCTACAAACATTCCAGAAGCACCTTCAACTAACTTAAAACCTTTAAGTGTAAAACCTTCTTCAGTTTGTAAATCAAAAAATGCTTTTACTTTATTCCATTCACCTTTTGACATTCTACTTATTTTCATTTATTTCTCCTGCTTCTTTTTCTAGTTCATTTAAAGTATACACACTAAACTCAATGTGGACATTCTTTTGCATACTCATTAGTTTTTTAGCAAAATCATTACATTCTGCTTGTATTTCTGATTTTATTAAATCATAATCAGGTTTTGCATATCCAAGTAAAGATTCTGCAAGTTTAACCATATCTATTTTATCTTCCATTCTTATTCTCCTTTTTTGTTAATGGTACTCTATTTCCAAATATTTTGACGTATTCATATAGTATATCATCATCAGATAATTGCATATAATCATTATTATCATCAGATAATATAATTCTCATTTTATTATAATCTGGAATTTTCATTTTTTAAATACTCTTATAATTTCTGGTAGCAAAGGGTGGTCGCAATCTGGATAATCATCAACACTTACCACCTTTTTAGCAAGATTATCAAACTTTGTAGGTATATGTTCAGTTTTAATAATCTTTTCTTTTTTGGGCTGTTTTTCAACGAATGTGCCGTATTTAGACATAGCACTTGAAGATTCATCAATCCAAATACATTTACCACACTCCCAAGAGTTTTTTGTGCAAGTTCTTTTATGTTCTATTGCTTCTTTACTATTACAAAACCAATCCATTATTCTGCTCCTGTAATGCTATCATACTTATCTCTTTCGGCTCTCATTCTCTCCAAAACAGATTCATACTCTTTTATACTATTACATTTTTTCCACTCATCATTTGAAAACTTTTTAAGTCCGTCAAATGCTGGGTGTCCTTTTAATTGTTCAAATTCTTTTGCTTGTTCTTCTGTTCTATGCTCATATTTAGGTTTAGCAAAACTATCTGCTTCTACATCAGAGTATATACCATACTCATAAGCGTTAATAAGTTTTAAGATTGCTCTATCCTTCCCACGCTTCTCACTCATTGAGCCAATGTATAAATTTTTGCAGTTTTTACTATCTGCTTCTCCAATAGTCCATATCACAACATCTCCTTTTTTAGCAGTAACAACCATTCTACAAAAGTTTTGTTCTGTATTAAGTATTTGTGGTGGACCAAATGATATACCTTCAATATCTGCTATCTTTTCACACGCATCGTGTGTTATAATATATTTACCACTTCTTTGTTCTTTCCAATAATCGTCTTTGGTTAAGTTATACTTCTTTGCTAAGTCTTTCATATTCATTTTTTTGTTCTCCTATATTTCGTAAAAATTGATTCTTGACACCTTTACGTTAGGATAAAGGTCTTTAATTGAACAATTAAGGGCTTTCGCCAATTGTCGTAATCTTTTTTGGTTTGGTTTGCGAGTATTGTTAATATAAAGTGATAATATACTTGGGTTTAAGTTAATTTTTTGACAAATATAACCAGCCTTCAACCCTTTAGACTTTAACACTTCTTTAATACGATTCTCCATTTATAATCTCCATTTTATAATTCAAAACTTTTGACAAATTTATAAAAATAAATAAATATAATGCAACAAAATAATAAATATAATATAAAAATTATAATTATATTGGAATTTATAATAAAACTTTTTTAGATTGTAACCGTTTAGTCGGTTGGTAATAAGACTTCTAGGGCTAAATATAATACTGAGAATACTAGAAGGGCAGACAAATTCTCAAGGTTAGGATTGAAATTGGATAGACCTGTCTTTATAATATATCCATACTTGTATGACGGCATAACTTCGTAGGTCATAGCGAGAATCAACCCTAGATTATAATGTCTAGGGCTTAGGATTCTTGCATTCAAACATTCATCATAGGTCATTTAAATAAGTTTTATACAACCTATTATAAGTATAGATAGTAATATAATATAAATAGTCATTCTTTCTCCTTTTGTAATTCAAAACAGGGTAGTTATACTCTACCCTTAAGAGTTTATAATTTACGCAAAAATCTGAAGTTTTGTGTATTTTGTGTGAAATCGTGAGGATAATCAAATTTATCTACAAATTCAACACCCCAACCTATTCCTTCGCCGTATTTATTATTGTTTTTAACAAGTTTGTTATACTGGTCTTTTGTGCAATCTTTAAATTGACAACTCCAATTATAACCATCAGTCCAACCCCATTCTTCGTTTTTAAACTCATCAGACGGCTCGAAATAATGATATGTTCCTCGAACATAAAATGCTTTACTATTACAATAAAACATAAATTCTACATCACTACCCCACTTGCCCTCGTGTTCAAAACTATCCCAAACACAAGTTGATTTTGCTTCGTCTTTTAAGATTAAGCCGAAAAATTTATAATTATCTGAATATTTATTAGATATACCATTAAACATCATATCTAATACTTCAAACATAGTTTCTTTTTCGGTTTCTGGTATTGTTGTTACTTCTTCAGTTGTTAAAGCCATTCTTTTCTCCTTTTTATAATTCAAAACAGGGGGGAAACCCCCCTTCTATTAGTTATTATTTAATTCATTTATAATTTCATTAATTCTTGAAACCATAATTTCATCTTTTTCTACACAATCCATATTATCACATTGTGCTAGTTCTTTTAAATCCTCGAATATTGTAAGCAAATACTGTTTCGGGTTTGGCAATTCAATAATTTCGAGATTATTATTTATAATTGATACTTGTTTTCTTGTTTTCATTTTTTCTCCTTTAGTTTATTCAAAACAGGGAGTAAAAACTCCCTTTTTATTAGTTATTAATATTCTAATCTTCTATATATAATTTTCTCAATATCTTCTTCTATTTCATTACGAGTTTCGTCTGAACAAGGCAAGTCTTTACATTGTTCCCAAACTATATCGCCAAGACAATTACAACACATATTATATAATTCTCTTAATGTATTTCGTAAAGCCACATCTAACAATTCTTGCTCATTACAATCTGAGCACTCGTTAGTTATAGTGTTATTATGTTTACAAATATCTTTCATTTTATTCTCCTTTTGTTTTATTCAAGACGGCGATTATAGTGTCGCCCTTCACTATTATTTTTGCATTTGTTTTAGTCTTTGTTCTTCACGATATTTATCTTCTGCTTCTGCTTCTTTTTTATATTCAAGCCAACCTTCATAAGACAAATAATCAAAACAATAAAGAGGATATAACATAGATTCACTTTTATTATCTAAAAGTTCTTTAAGTTCATCTTCTTCTAACATATGCCCTTCATATATAAGTTTATAAACTTCATAATCTTCGCAGTCAATACCCTCATCAAGTATATCTTGCATACCATTATGCTCTAAATCTACATTCCAAGTAGCAGTTCCAAGTTCAATATTTATATATGCTTTTTCTGTGTTTTTCATTCTTTCTCCTTTGGTTTATTCAAGACAGGGCGAGTTATCGCCCTTATTATAAGTTATTTTATAGACTCTTTTAACATTTCAAGTTGTTTCAATATACGATATGCTTCATCTACTCTGCCTTCAAAATTCGTAACTCTTTCAAATACTACGTGCTTTTCATTATAATATTCTGCATTCTTATTTAAATAACGTATTTCTTTTTTATAATAATTTACATCATCATTAATACGATTAATAACTGCTTGTAATTTTCTTTGATTCATTTTATTCTCCTTTTTTAAAATTCAAAACAGGGGGGAAACCCCCCTTTTCCATTAGTTATTATATAAACCAATCTTTTTTTATATATTCTTCAACTAATGATTTAGTGTCAGTTATTATTTTTCTGTTAAACAACACTCTATAAGTATCACAATATTCTGATTTAGGCTTTTTTACTTTGTTACCTTGTTCATCTGTATATTTCCAAGTTATAGTATCAGATATAACATTAACATTATTAACGTCATTCCAATCAGTATTTTCTTTTATAAACTCATTAATTTGTTGTTCTGTATTTTTCTTGTCAAAATGAACATAAGTCCAAGTATTTATAGTATTACTCATAGACTTAGCCTCCTTATAAATATTGCTTTATCTTTTTTCATTCTATTCTCCTTTTGTTTTATTCAAGACGGCTTTTTATAGTGAGCCACCACGCAACAAGGAATATTATTTTATTTGTTCTGCTAAATCTAATAATTCATTTGCAATTTCATTAAGACATTTTTTTATTGATTCTTTCGCAGGTTTTTTATCCAGAAATGAAGCCGTATAACATTCATTCATAGTATTTAATCCATAACCTCCATTACCATAATTAATTTCAGAATCTTCTTTTCTTAAAAAAGGAACTCCATTATTATCTAAAAATAAATATTGTTCTCTTGTTATATATATTAATTTTCTGTTACTTTTCATTTTTTTCTCCTTAGTTAATTCAAGACGGAGAGCCGACATATAATCGGCTCTTAGAGGCATTAGAAGGAAATTAGGATAGATAGTGCGAATAGTATAATAATTGATATGATAGAGCCGTAATATGCTGCAAAATACAGCCGATTTTTATAATTAAGGTAATCAGTATCAATTTTATAAGAATCTTGCTTATTTATACGTTTTTTAACGTAAACTAATTTTTTCATTTTATTCTCCATTTTAATTCAAGACAGGGAGCATTTGCTCCCTTGTTATTATTCGCAATCTAAAATTTGCTCTAAACTTCTATAACCAGTTCGAGCATATAATATAGATTCAAAAGAATCCAAATTAGTTCCATTTATAGCAGTAACAAGATTTATTTCTTCTTGTGTTGCAATTTCGCACTCTAATAAATAATCCCATAATTTGTTCATTTCTTTATCCATTTTTTTCTCCTTGTTAAATTCAAGACGGGAGATATAATCTCCCTTTATAATTATTCGTAATGCTTTATTACTTCATAATCATATTTTTTTGCAACATAATTAATATGTTTACTTGTAGTAACAGACCACCATTTATCAAACGTGTATTTGTTGATTGAAATGGTCTAAAATTCCAACCTTTGTTAAATAACTAAATATAGCGTCATCAGATACTAAAAGATTTTCTTTATATTTATTCATTTTAGATAATGTTGTTAAATCTACTTTCATTTTATTCTCCTTAGTTAAATTCAAGACGCTTTTTTATGTGAGCCACCACAAACACAAAATATTAAATATCTTGCTTGTTTCGGGTTTTTTTCGGACAACCCCCAAGTATATAAATATACTTTCGCCGAGTTTGTTAAGTTCGTTCATCAGTTGAATATCCGTGCAAGTTATTGCAATCAGATACATAATGTATCAGGAGAGAAATAGGTCTTGTTTCGCCGAGTGTCGCAGGTGTTTAAACCAATTACCGAGAAGTCACATTCTTAGGAGGTTATCTTCTCTTTATATACGAATACTCACTTACTCAACCTTGTAATTTGTTTTCTGTATTTTAGTCCGATTTTTCTATCATATTTGCCCCATTCAATCTCCGTAGTGTTTGTCGGTAGGCTTCTCCGTGTGCCTCTCGGCTCGCTTTGGGTAATGCCTTATTGTCTTATTAAGTTTCTACCGTTGGTAACCTCTCGGCTACGCTGTCATTAATCTCTCTCACAAACTAAAATATATATCAAAAAACTATATAACAACATATTAATTTAAACCAATACAAGTCAAGCATTATTTTACATAAAAGTAAATAAATATATATTAATCTGGTTTTACCCCTCTATTAATACATATTAAATTATTTTCTAATGTCATTTGTAAAATGAAAATACTTAGAAATATGATTTTTTAATACTAACACTAAGCCGAGCCGTAATCTTTCCTAAAATCACTATATATGAGCCAAATAGATACATAACATAATAAATCTCTATTAAATTAATTATTTTCTTGACATTGTGGTAAATTATATTGTATGGGCAACATTTCGCCGTGATTGATAAACTCCTATACATACAATAAACAACAATAACAAGTAAAATCGTGTTTTTTGGGTTGGGTGTAGAATTTGTTTGGAATATTCAAAAATATTTTATATAGATTTCTAATTATCAAATTAATGTAAATATGGGTTATTCTGCCTCATATAATACTCATAATATCTACTAAATACCGTATTTAAGCCAATATTATAGGCTGGTTGGGTGTTGGTATAGGGTAGAGGATAATCTTTGTTAAATGGGGTGTGTGGGCGTATGTCATATTCTTGCAGTGAGAGGGCTGCCATTCCACAAAAAATGTAAAAATAAAGTACCAATCACGCATAACAAAAAAATTAGGAAATAAGTACCAAATTGCACTAAATTAAAGCGTTATGGATACTACATTAGCTAAAAGAAAACCCGAAAAAATACTAGCAATAGAACTTTTTGCACTAAACCCATCAATTACAGCCAAAGAAGTTGCTGCAAAGGTGGGTGTCAGCGACATCTGTGTTGCAAAATGGAGGCAAGACCCAACCTTTATAGATAAGGTGTATGAAAGGTACATGACTGAGTTTGGGGGTCAATTACCTGCTGTTATTAATGCTATGGTAAGAGAGGCTAAGCACGGCAACGTACAGGCTGCTAGGCTTGTATTGGAACATAGTGGTAAACTTGTAAAGAACGTTAATATTACGATAGATAGTCCATTTGAGAAGTTTCTTAAAGCAGAAGATGTACAAGACGCCGAAGTTGTAGAGGTATTTGAAGATGTAGAAATGCCTACAGACCTACCAGAACGTATAGAACCTAAGACTGTTAAAGAAGAAAAAGTTGTTGTTAAAAAGATTATTGATAAAGAAAAAAGAAAAAAGAATCGTAATGAAATGCGTAAAGAATGGTATGCTTGGAAGAAAAGAGCTAAGGCTGTAGGTATAGAACCATTGAAGGCTAAAAGACCTACTAAAGGTCAAAGAAAAGAGTGGGAATTATCTATTATTGCTGCTGAGAAGTCTATCTAACGTATTTTTTTAATACATACCTTAATACTACAAATATAACCATAACGCCTATAATACTAATAAAATCATTAACGTGGCTACCTGAATCACTTTCAATACTACCTATTGGAGTTTCAATACGCATTTTTTTTACTTCTTTAGTCATCTATGCTACCTTTTTCCATAATTCTTAAAAACTTATCTTTTAATCCGTTACCTGATAGTCTTGCTATTATTTCTACTTGTGCTTTGAATATACCATTTAACTTCTTTTGTTCCATTTGTACTTTCTTTTGCTGGTCAATCAGCTTAATAATAATACCTTCCAACCTCTTGAAGTCTTGGTCTAACTCTGTCATTAGAGTTTCTTGTATGAATCTGTTTTGTTTCCATATAAAGAATCCGAACGCTATTGTCATCGCCACAGGTATTCCAAATTGTTCCAATATTGTGAAAAAATCCATTATTCTCCATTATGCTATGCCCATAAAGGGTATTGTATTACTTTCCATTAAATCACACATTTGTTGGTAGGTATCTTTTTCTATCTCTACCAATTTGTCTTCGTTACTATAAAATTCTTTTTGATATTGTTCTTCTGTAATGTCTTTTGCTAAATATTCTATTATGATGTTTAACTTCTCGTGCATATTGATTACATTTTTTAAAAGGATTTCTATTTTTTTTTCTTCGGTCATTACTTTTTCCTTATACGTTTGTTTAGTAATCTAACGAATTTTTTTTGAAAATCCTCGTATATTTTTGTAAGAGCTGCCTTAGTTCCCCTTAAAGCTACAACCCTTCTTCCTTTTTCACTATCTTTATAGTGTGGTATAAATTCTCTTTGTGGAACATCAAATTTACCCCAAGCCTTAAAACCTTTTTCTTGCCGATGATATTTTCCATATTTTTCACCTGTAATACCTGATGAACTACCTTTAAGACTATGTGCAAGTTTTCCTGTATCAAACAAAGGTCTCGCTTTTTGACCTCTTGGATTATTTTTAGATAATTTTGGGGTTACTTTACCTTCAGCAATATAATCAAGAGCTAATCTTGCTGTTTTATCCGAAAAATGTGCATTTGTATATTTTTCTAAATTTTGTTCTTTTAAAACTTTTAATGCTTTTTTAAAATCTACGTTATACTTGACTGTTATCATCTTGTGGCTCTATTTGTGATTGGTTTGCTTGTAATTTCGCATTTGCTTCTTCAATAGTTAAGTCTTTATTGTATTCTACCATTAGTTCGGCTTTGTTTACAAGTCCTAAGTTAAGTCTGTGGTTGTCTAGTGCTATCTGGTCTTGTACTGTCATTGGATATTCAGGCTCATTAAAGTCTAATTTTAAGTTTTCTGGCATAGATATACCAAAAGATTGTGCTATCATACGTTCAACTTTGTAAATTTCATGCTCATATAGTGTAAATAAGGCTAAATCGTCTTGATAATCCTCAAATCTTTCTAAATCTTTGATTTTTAGAGCAATACCACTAGGTGTTTCGCCACCATCTTGTGCAAATTGTACAAATAAATGGTTATTTTGTGCTACAAGCTCCATTTGGAACTTAACATTTTCAATAACCTTCATTATATCACCTGCTGGTGATTTTATGTCATAATTTGCGTCAGAAGGTAGCTCTAATATAACATCTGAACCAAATCTTTGTCTATTTCCTAAATCTGCACCTGAAACTACAGGTTGTCCAAACATTTGAAACCTTAAACCGAGTTGCATCTCTGTCATAGTAATATTTATATGCTCATTAGCGTTCATAATGTCATTTGCACCCTCAACATAGAAATCATCACATTGATTCTCTCTGTGTGTAAAAACAAATGGTAAAACGCCTAATCCATGCTCATTTTGCTCTAATATTATACCATCTTCATCAAAAATAACATATTCTGTGTTATTCCAATGTATATATTGACATTTATCTGTATTTGTAGTGTCAGCAGTATAGTGCATTAAAGGGTAAGATATACCAACAGGTCTAAATGGGTCATCTTCAAAGAAAGGGTGAAAATAATATATAGGTTGATAATCAAAGCATTGTTTTTCATTATTAACAAACATAATACGAGTTGCAATAGTTCCAATCAGACGTGTCATTCTTTCAATGTGTTTCATTTTTGAATCTTTATATATAGTAAGTTCATCATATTTTTTATTAACATTCCTATCAGCACCAACTGTATAAATCCTAGACATTTTGTTTATAAACTTTTTAGTTATATTTGCTTCGTAAGGAGGAACTTCTCTAAATGCTTCCAAATCAAAATTGCTAATTATATAATTAGATACATTGTTTCCATTATAATAATCTAAAAGTTTATTTACATAACTTTCTCTTTGATTTGAATTAAATACCTTTAAGTTTTTTAAACTTTCTTGTATTACGTCAGTTTCACTATATATCATCTTTGCCTCACTTTTATTTGTCTGTTTTTTATTGGAAAATGGTTAATAAAAAAATATCTCATCATATCGCAACTATGGTCATGATAACCATCTTTTAATGGTTCTTGTTTTAATGGTTTACTGTCTTTTGCTTCAGGATACCTGTAACTTTCTAAATCTTCTGCCATACCTATACAATTATTATTTAAATGTAGGTATCTTTCCCCATTTGCGTTTTCTATAAAACTTCTAACGTGATTTACACCTGCACTTATGCTTCTTGATGCTTTATCAGTTATTGTATTTACTATAATACCTTTTTTTCTAAAAATTTCTATATCTCCTACGCCTGACTGTCCTTGTGCTTGAAGTCCAGCAGGGTCGCCATAATATCTTATTACTCTGTATGGTTTTGCTTTAATTCTATCTGCTAATTCATCTGTTTTTATATTTGTTTCGTGTATTATCTCATCAATCATATTTATGTGCCATTCACCATTTACTCTGTGCGTTTGAAACCAGCCAACACTTGGCATACGATACCCAAAATCAATACTACAAAAAGTAGGAAGATGTGTATTGTAAGGATAATAACCGACATCAAGATTCCTATCAAAAGGATAAACCCTACCTTCAAAACTTGTAAACTGTGCTCCATACTCTTGGTCAAAAAGTTCTTTAGCCATATTACGCTTTCTTTCAACAAGAAACCTGTCGTCTTGACCTTCAGGAAAAGCAAAACCATTATCCCAAGATGGTGCTTGATGTGATTCCCAAAGTTCATCACTTTTTCCAAGCAAGAACAAATCATATAACCAATTAAACCCTTCTGGCGTTGATATGAAAACAGCCTTTCCTTTTCTATCAGATAATGTGGGAGATAAATACATATCCCAAATTCTAGGTCTTACTTTAGCTGCCTCATCTATTATAAGCAAATCTAACCCTTCACCTACAAGTGAATCAGGGTTGTCTGCTGATTTAGCTTCAACTGTAGTACCCCATTTGAATTTGATATATCTTTCTTTTTCAGAAGCCTTGATAATATCGTTTTGATGTCCTTTTACCATTTTATCCCACACTTCTCTAAACATCAAGTCGGCTTTATCATACGAAAGTCCTACGAGCCATATACGCTGATTCGGCTGGGAGGCGTAGAATGTCGCTTCCATCGCCGATGCCGTAGTCTTCCCGAATCGCCTCCCACAAACCATTACAAAAAACCTAGCAGATTCTTTGGTAGGAAAATGCAATTTACGCTGACCCTCGTGTGGCTCATAGCCTAAAAAATCAAACCATTTTTGTTTATAATTATTTAAAACTTGCATTTTAATACCTTTCTAATTTAAGTTACGATATATGACAAATGCAAGATATTGTATTTTGCGTTACCAATTATACAACATATAGGAGGGCAGCATGTCCGAAGAAACAAAAGTATCTAATGAAACAGTAGTGGATAGTGGTACAGAGAATGTTACTCAAGAACCAGCTCAGAATGAGTACATAGCAGAAAGCAAGAAGTATAGAAAAAGAGCACAAGACGCTGAATCACAGTTAGCTGATTTAAAAAAACAATTAGAACAACAAGAAAACGCAAAGTTAAAGGAAAAAGAGGAATTTAAAACTTTGGCTGAAAAATTTGAAGCTGAAGTAAATGAACTTAATCCTTATAAAGAAAAATACAATGCTATGGTTGAACAAAGAAAGTCTGTTTTGTTAAATAAGTTACCTGAAGATAAGCGTGAACAATTTAAAAATAAAGAACTTGATGTATTAGAGTTTATGGTATCTGAAATTTCTTCTAAAAGTCCTACTGAACCACAAGTTCGTGGAACAGTCAAAGGCAAAAACCCTCTTACAGATTGGGGTAAAATGTCTAAAGAAGATAAAAAGAAAAATTGGAAAGATATTATTAGCTCATACAAAAAATAAATCCTACTAGAAGGTCATTAGACAGTTGATAGAGGATTAAGATTGGAGAAATAATGGCTTTTTCAGACCCGTTTGATACAAACGTACATTCAGGTGGTACAGGTGCAGTTACACCAAATATTGCTGACCAGTTTATCCCTGAAGTATGGGGAGAAGCAATCTTAGATGTTTTTCAACAAAAAATTATGATGAAAAATGTTGCGATTGACATATCTCCTGATGTTGCTAATCAAGGCGACAAAATTCACTTACCACACATTGGTGTACCTGCTTTATCGGCTTTTACACAAGGTAGTGAAATTGCTACTGATGTAACTTCTGGTGGAAGTATGACATCAGATGAAACAACATTAACTTTAGACCAGTATAATGTTGCTTCGGCATACATACCTGATATTGTGAATGTACAATCTAATTATGATTTAATGAGCATATATGCTAAACAATTAGGTTATGCAGTTGCTAGAGGTTTTGATAACTTCTTACACTACCAAGTTGCTAATAACTTACAAGGATTGCTTGCAAGTGCAACAGGTGCTGTTGGTGCTGATGCTGATACATCTATGCACATTCAAACAACAGGAAGCACACTATCACAAGCTAACTTAACATCAATGATGGCTAAAATACTAAAAGAAACTGGAACTACAGAAGGTTGGAATTTAGTATTATCACCAGCGATGTATGCTAGTTTAAATGCTCTAACAGAATTTGCACAAGGTACACAAGGTGCTGCATTAGGTGCTGATTTTGGTAGAACAGGTAATGCAGGTTCTATACTTGGTATGCCTGTGTGGGTTGCTCAATCACCATATATGTCTACAAATGGTGGAGATGTTTCTGCTGATGCTGCAAAAGGTATCTTAGCAGTTGATGATTTAGAAACATCTGGAACTGATGATAACGATATAGTATATGGTTATGCAATTCATGAAAGTGCACTTTACTATGCTTTCTCTAAAGAAGCAAAAGTAACTGCATCTTACAGACACGCTTACTTATCTACACTTGTTACTGTTGAATCAGTATATGGTGGTGCTATTAGAAATGCTGATAGCGATGGTGAGAGAAGAATCTTTGCATTAGTGGATTATGAGTAAATCATAATTAATTTAATGTTAATTAATATGGGGGGTAGGTTTCTACCCCCTATTTTAAAGGGATAATATGTCATTGATAGAAAGTATAAAAGAACACGAAGGTTATGTAGGTATAGTCTATAAAGATAGTTTAGGAATAGATACTATAGGCTACGGCTTTGCAATAAAAGATTTAGAATTAGATAGAGATATATGCGACATTATCTTAGAGAGAAAATTACAAGAATTAGAAGATAGCGTTAATTTAAAGTTTAATTGGTATAGTGATATGCCTGAAGAAATACAAGATGTCGTAATAGAAATGTGTTATCAATTGGGTGTTACAGGCGTTTCTAAGTTCAAAAAAACATTAGCACATCTACAAAATAAACGATGGGAAGAAGCATCGGTAGAAATGCTAGATAGTTTATGGGCAAGACAAACACCTAATAGAGCAAAAGAATTAAGTAATAGAGTAAAAGAGGTGGCAAGTGGACATTGACAGTCTAAAAGTTGGTGGACTTGGTTTAAGTGGCTATATAGTAAACTGGGCAGACATATTTAGTCCAGTAGTAGAAGTGGGATATATGATTGTACTTATTGCTTATTTTATATATAGAATTAAACAAATAAAAAGCGAGATAAAGTAGATGAGTAAAGGTGTAGTTAAGAGAGTAATCGTAACGCCTGATAAACACTTTCCTCTACACGACCAACCTTCCATAAATGTCCTAAAAAAAACTATTGAAATAGTTAAACCTGACGCTTATGTAGATTTGGGCGATATAGGTGAATGGGAAGCGTTTTCTGCTTGGAAATATAAACGCAAGAAAGCTCCACCTCTGGAGTTCTTAATAAAAGATTTTGAGAAAGATGTAAAAGATGTCAATGCTGGTATGGACCAAATTGATGAATCTTTAGATAAAGTTAATTGTGAAGAAAAATACTTTACTGAAGGTAATCACGATAATTGGTGTAATATGGCAGTTGAGAAGTATCCTTATATACCACAGTATAAGTTTGCTAATGCAGTAGACTTAAAGGGTAGAGGTTATAAGTATATTCCCTTTGGAAAAAAGTTAAAATTGGGTAAATTATACTTATATCACGGACACGAATATGGTGGTCAATACCATACAAGTAATCATTTGCGTAAACTTGGTGCAAATATTATGTATGGACATTGGCACGATATACAACAAATGTCTGCTACTCATTTAGACGGACCTAAGTCTGCGTGGAGTATAGGGTGTTTAAAAGATATGAGTAATGAAGCAAATGCTTGGCTTAATGGTAGAAGTATAAACTGGGCACACGCTTTTGCAATAGTAGATTTTTATAGAGGTGGACTATTTACAGTTCACGTTATTCAAATAATAAACGGCAAAACTTCATTATGGGGTGAGTTAATAGACGGAAACGGAAAATGCTAGTACAAAAAATGATAATACAGGCTGTTGCCAAGTTAATCAAAAAACAATTTAAACTAGACAAAATTCTTAAATACGTTGAAGAACCTAATGAACTAGACGAAGAAGTAAAAAGTCTTCGTAGCCGTATTGAGCTTTTAGAAGCAATTATAAAGGAGAAGTAATATGTTAGATTTCTTAGTAAATAATTCAGATTTATTAATGGGTGGTACAGGTGGAGGTATTGTACTATATATCCTCAAAAAGATACCAAATAAAGACATTTGTGCTTGGGTTGAGTCAATATGCTATACAGCAGGTAAAGTTATGACTTTAGGGCTATCTAAGTGGAAATTCACTAAAAATATATGGAATAAAACAGTAGAACCATATTTTATTGATTTACTAGATAACTTCGTAGGTTCAGCAGTTAGAGGATTTATTAAAGGATTACGAGTAGATTAATGCCATATCAAAAGACAAAAGAAGGTAGATTGGTTAATGAAATCACTTTAGGTGATGGCTACCCTTTGTCTAATGATAAACAACCTTTGAAAGTGGGTGGGGAAGCATCTATAATAAATGTTTCCTCGCCTACACCTGATGGTAGTCTTGATGGCGAAGTAGAAGTCAAAGGCAAACTAAGAGCAAAAGACACATTCATACAAGGTGATTTAAAAGTATTTTCAGATAGTGATACATCACCACAATTTAGGTTTGAAAGTAGAGCAGGACAAAATTGTCAATTACAAGTTAAATCTGCTGCAAACACATTAACACAATTACAACTTAACAATAATCAAGGTAGTTGGTATTTAAAAAGACTTTCAAGTACTACATCATTACAATTTAATGATGGTACTAATACACCTTTAATACTTGATGGCGATAATGTAGAGTTTACTAATCTTACTGATGGTTCTATAACAATAGATAGTTTTGTAGATGAAGATAATATGTCGTCAAACTCGGCAACTAAAATACCTACACAACAATCAGTAAAAGCCTATGTAGATAACGAAGTAGCAGGATTAGTAGATTCTGCACCTGCTGCACTAGACACACTTAACGAACTTGCTGCTGCACTTAATGATGATGCTAGTTTTTCTACTACTATTACTAATAGTTTAGCATTAAAAGCACCATTAGCAGCACCTGCATTTACAGGCGATGCAACATTTGATTCTACTACATTAGCAATAGATTCAAGTAACAATAGAGTAGGTATAGGAACTACAAGTCCTGATGATGCTTTAGATATAGGAATATCAGGTAGTGATGCAAGAATATATTTTAGTGGAAATGCAGGTGGTGGTGGTAGTGGTATATTGTATAAAGATTCAGGTGGCTCAGCAAGATATGCCTTACATTTTGAAGATGATGATAAAGTTATATTGTCAAATAGAGCATCTAATGGAACAGTTCAAATACGAGCAAATACAAGTACAGCAGGTGCAAGTGGCGAACAAACTATAGCAACATTTGAAGATGATAAAGTAGGTATAGGTACTACAAGTCCTGATACTCCACTACACGTTATAGGTGAAACAAGTATACAACCTGTAAATTATGCTAATAACCAAGATGCTTTTTTAATAAAAGGTGGTGCTTCTAATAATGATAGTTGGGATGGACACGTTGGTGTTAAATTTAAATCAACTTCAGGTGGAGTTCCATATTTAGTATTAAGAGCAACTAATAGTGATACATTGGCTGTAAGACAAAGTAAAGTAGGTATAGGAACAGAAAGTCCTGATGCTTTATTAGAGTTGCAAGATGATGCAAATACATTTGCTAGAATTAATACAAGTGGAAGTGGTTTAAATAGTGGTGTGCAGTTTTATGATAATGATGTATATAAATGGCAGGTTTACAATAAAGCATCTGATGATAGTTTAAGATTTAAAGGCTCATCAGATTTTGTTAGTATTGATTCTAGTGGTAACGTAGGTATAGGTACTACTAGTCCTAGTTCAGAATTGCATATAAGCACATCAAGTCCATATCCAAGTTTATTATTAGAAAGTACAGGTGCTTCTGCTAATATTATGAGATTTACTACTACTGATGGAACTTTTACAGTAGGACAAGATTATGACGATAATTTTTCTATTGCTAATGCAGCAAACATTACAAGTGATAGAGTATTTACAATATTAAAGTCAAATGGAAATGTTGGTATAGGTACTACAAGTCCTCAATCATTGTTGCACGTTGAAGAAGGCGATATAAGAATTGATACTGCTCAAAATGGTACACAAGCATTAAGATTTAGTGATAGAAATGGTACAGAAGGACAATTACAATATAATTCGCAGTATTTGAAATTAAGAATGCTTACTGATGCAGCAGATGGTACAGATACAAAAAGATTAACAGTATTAGGTGGGCAAGATGCTACAGCAGTAGGTATAGGTACAGACGACCCTACTACTACACTTGACGTAGAAGGTACTGTATCATATAAACATATTGCATTTACTACGGCAGGACCTACTGACAATGTAGATGTATCTGGAACTACAGTATTAGAAGTAGATACTTCAGGTGGTAGTGTTACTATTGGTGGATTTACAGGTGGAGTACAAGGACAAATATTATATGTTGTAAAAACAACATCAGATACTTATACTTTAAAGTTAGAAAATAATGAAGGTGGTGGTTCACAAGATATATTTTCAAGTGATAATGCAGATATATCATTAGTGAGAATTAGAGGTGGAGTTACATTGTATTGTAATGGCACGTCTTGGTTTGTATTAAATAAATAGGAGCATAAATGGAACTTAAAGAAAAACTAGAGCAACTAACTAAACAAAAAGACCAACTAGAAGTTGCACTACTCAAAACATTCGGTGCTATGGAAATGGTACAATCATTAATTGATGAAAAAGAAAAGCCAAAAGAGAAAAAGGATAAATAATGGGAAGTTTAGCAGGTAAAAGTCCAGCAAATACATATAAAAGTTTATTAAAAGTAGCAGATGAAACAAATGGTGTTTCAGATACTCTTTCACAAATAGAAGATGGTGAAGGTACAGCATCTTGTTTATCAGTTACTCGTGCTCAGTTGCAGGTTAAAGGTTTAGAAGATTCTACAGGCACACTACAAGTTAAAAAATCAGGTGGTGCGAGTATATTAAAAGTTGATACATCAAATAATGCAGTTTTAGTTGGCTCATCACTTGTTAATGCTACTACACAGTTATTGACATTTAGTGCTTATAGATTAGTGCCTTATAGTTCAAGTCATCATACATTTGTTCCTGTTCACGGAATGTCTGAATTTGTACAGCACGTACAAGAGATTCAAGGTGGAAGTGGTACAGACCCTAATACAACAATAGATAAAACAACAACTACTGATGAACTTGTAAATATGTTATTTAATGTTCCATTTAATATGACAATAGATGCAGTTAAAGTATTTGCATCAACAGACCAAGACACAGATTGCACTCTTAATTATCACTTAATGAGTTATGATATGGTTGCAGATGGAACAACAAATGATGGTAATTTATCTAATGGTACAGTACTAGCAGATGGACAAGCAACTTCAGTAGATAGAAATGTAATAAAATCAACAGATTTAACAATACAAAGTTCAAGTGTAACAAGTGGTAAAGTAATTGCTTGTTTTGTAAAAAATGAAACAAACACAGACGATATAAATTTACAGGTACAAGTCAAGTATCATATAGCATAGGAGAAGAAATGGCAAAATTAGAAGCGAATTTAACAGTAACAGCAGGGCAGGACAAAGATTATTTATGCTCTATGAGTAACGATTATACAGAAGTATATCAAAACATTAATAAGGTAGACAATACAGATGCGTTTATAGAACTAGCAACACTATCTAAAACAAATGCTAGTGCATTAAAAGGTTCTAAACTACTTGTAATTAAAAACAATAGTCCTGTCGGAGTTGAACTACAATTTCATATAAATGAATTTGATGATAGTAGTAATATTGACCAATACACAGAAGATTTAAGAATAACACAACTATTAGGTGCTGAAGAATATATGGTGATACCAAATCAATATATGGTAGGTTATGCAGCAGACGCTTCGGCTGCTAATGCTAAAACTATTGATAATAAAGGTGGATTCGATATTAATAGTGGTAACTTATATGCAGTAGCAACAACACCAGCAGGTAATATTTTAGTTGATGATTCAAGTGGTATAAACAGTACTGTAACAACAGTAGGTGTAGATGATGGTGATTTCTTTAGAGTTGGCGATTTATTAAGACTTGGTGATGAAATCATAGAGGTAACTGCTATATCAACTAATACTTTGACTATAAGACGTGGATTGTATGGCTCTACTGCTGCTTCACACTCTGATGATGCAGTTATTCGTATGCCATTTTTTAATGCTTACTCAAATTTTGACAAGTACACACATACACAAACTAATGAAAGTGGTAAATGTAAAATACATAATTTATTTGGTTATGGTAGAAGTAGAACATATCCAACAGGTATTGTTAAGGGTTCTTTTGCTATGAAGTTTTACAACAATGGTTATCAAGAACTTGGATTATCTGGTATTACACCAAACACAGAATCAGGACTAGCTGCTTCAACAGCGTATGCTTTTAACATAACAGTTGATGGTGGTAGTACATTTGCTAGTCTTTCATTTACAACAGATGCTAGTAATACTAAATTTGGTGGAAATAATGGTGTTTTAAGCAAGATTCAGTCTGCACTTGACACTCAGTTTTATACATCAGGAAACTTGTTTGAAAAGGGTGTTACAGTAAGTATTGTAAATGGTGATATAAGATTTGCTTCTACTAACAGAACAAGAGTAAGTGCAATATTATTGGCTGCTCCTTCAAGTGGAACAACACCATTTGGTGTAGGTAGAATACCTGCTATTGGCGATATTGAAAGTGCTGTCGAAGCATTACTACCTGATGATACAGTATTTGATAAAGCAACTTATATTGAAATGAAGAATCAAGCAACATTTGCTTATGATGATGGTAAAGGTAATATTGTTGGTTCAGCAACAGGTACTATAAACTATGAAACAGGAATGTTAGACTTTACAGGTCCTGCTAATGCAGAATTTGTAGCAAGTTTTAATTATGATTCTGCTCATAGTGGTGGACTTAATGATACAAGCAACCAAGAAAATGGTATTGTTACAATATCAGCAAGAAGTGTAAACAGTAAAATTAATGCAGAAGTAGAACTATTAGGATTCGTATAGGAGGAAAATATGCCGTATCATAATATGAAAAAAAAGAAAAAGAAAAAAAACGGAATGAAACGTAGAAAGAAGAAGTGAAATGCCTAAAAGTGATTATGTTAAAGGTGTTAGCATGAAAGGTCTTAATAAAAGACAAAAAAGTGCGATGAGAAGGCATAAAACACATCATACAGCAAAACATTTACGTTCAATGGCTGTTGCTATGAGAAAAGGAAAAACCTTCACACAATCGCATAAAATAGCTATGAAGAAAGTTGGTAGGTAATGGCTAAATACAAAGGTAAATCAGTTAGATTGAATAAACCTTCTCGTATTAGAAAAGGTCAAACAAGTTATGGTAGAAAAAAGTTCCAAGTATTTGTAAAATCTGGAAGTAAAGTAAAAAGAGTAACTTTTGGCGACCCTAATATGAGAATTAAAAAATCTAGTCCTGCTAGACGTAAATCATTTAGAGCAAGACATAGATGTGCAACAGCAAAAGATAAAACAACAGCAAGATATTGGTCTTGCAAAATGTGGTAGATTATGGCAAGAAAAAAAAGAAAAAGCACAGTAAACAAAGCAGGTAATTACACTAAACCTACAATGAGAAAAAGATTGTTTAGAAAAATACTTGCAGGTAGCAAAGGTGGTAGAGCAGGACAATGGTCGGCTCGTAAAGCACAAATGTTAGCAAGACAATACAAAGCTAAAGGTGGAGGTTATAGGTAATGGCTTTAAAGAAATCACAGAAGTCCTTAAAAAAATGGACATCACAAAAGTGGGATTACATATCTAAAAAAGATAAAAGTAAACCAAAATCTAAAAGAGGTAGATATTTACCTAAGTCTGTGAGAGATAGCCTTACGCCTTCACAAAGAGCCTATGAAAATAGAAAAAAAAGAGCAGCGAGTAAAAAAGGTAAACAAAGAGCAAGTTATTCAAAGTCTGTTAGAAGAAAGATGAGAGGTAAGTAATGGCAGCACCAATATATTGTACACATAAAGAATTAAAAAGAGTATTTCCACAACTTGATACTTTTGATAATAAAAAGCCAGTTTATGGTTGGAAAGAAGTTACAACTAATAAATATGCAGCACATAATAGTGGTTTAGTAACTCAATTATTTGCCGATGGAGAAGATTTAGGACCTGCACAGTCAGCACATACTGATTTAGATGTTGAAGGTGAATGGTTTTACAATTCTGCAGAAGATGTGCTTTATTATTTTTCTGCTAATACTCCTGAAGATAAATTGATGGAAGCAGGAGAAGAATTTACTGCTATGGTTACACAGTACAGAACTGATGCTAGTAGATACTTAGATAGTATGCTAGACCCTAATATGCCTAAAGAGGCGTGGAAAGATAAAGAAGGTAACTACGATTACATAATTATTCGTACTACAGCTTTAATTGCTGCTAGTTTTATGATTAAAAGCCACGACCCTAATAGTGAACTTGCTAACGCACTTATGGAAGAAGCTATGATGAATATTGAAAATATAAATCAAGGTAAGGCTGCATTGTCTTGGCAAGTAACAAGAGATAGTTCTCAAGGTGTTGTAAGAGATGTTAATTATACATCTGGTAAAATTAGACCTGTAGATACTAGAGGAGATTATTTTGGAGATTATGATTTAATTAAAATAATTATTAATACTGGTGGAGCTTTAGGTGTAGCAACATATAGTGTATTTATTAAAGATGAAACTAAACTAAAAAATAATCAAGTTGTATCAAACAAAATTGTTACAGGTGATTATCAGCCATTATCTGGTGGTTTAGAAATAAGATTTGCAGGTGCAAGTGATACTACAGAAGCTGCTGCTAATGATGAGTGGGAAATAGAAGTATTTGGTGCGTATGAAAACATAGACGCATCTTCTGGTAAAGCAGTAAAAATGACAAGAATTAGAAAACA
>VTLG01002385.1_pt1 | contig 34047 bp, 55 predicted proteins | sample 4694571 | NCBI WGS metagenome assembly VTLG01 (sample SAMN12604809, study PRJNA352737) | marine metagenome | biome: ENVO:00000447; feature: ENVO:00000209|ENVO:00000569|ENVO:01000036; material: ENVO:00002151; isolation source: viral sequences binned using virsorter ...
GGTCTACTACTTTTTGCGCCGAGACTAAAGCCCTTTGAATGATAGCTTCTTCATTGTGAGCAATCATGCATAAAGCAATAGTTTCCCTAGGCCCCTGCAAGAACTTCTTTCTTTCCCAGTCTATAACGCCCGATTTCCTATCATCTTTTCTATAACTAACCATAAACCAGCCATAAAAAGATTCATCTAGTTCTAGTTCCTTCAAAGGAGAGAATGTTACCTGATTAAAGTCTTTTCGTTTTCCAAAAATATCTCGTAGGTCATGCCGATCAAAAGCCCTAACATGAACTGGAGGTACTCCTTGATTTACGAACTCGTTCCTCTCATGCCTCCCATAAGGGACAGTAAAGAGCATCCAACCATCCTTATGGCAATACTCTTCTAACATCTTAGCTACCTCTTCCGCGTTGGGAAGATGCTCCAATACTTCAGATGCAATAACTAAATCAAATTTCCCAGTAGGAATTACCTCGCTGGGTACACTGTACTCATTGGCAACCTTAAATTCTAGATTGTCAGGATACCTACATATTTTTTCCCCATTATGTTCACCTATTTCTTTCAGGTCATTAGCAGCTCTTATAAGTGATTCAGATACATCAACACCAACAACTTTGATATTCGGGAACGTATTCGATATCGCCGCAGCATACCCACCGTGTGCACACCCAAAGTCCAAGACTGTCTTAATCTCATCTTTATGCTCATCTATAAATCCCAACATTACTGCAAGTCTTGGCTCCTGAAAGGCATACATTGCAGTCTGCCAATTAGCCATTGCGCCCCCACTACGATCCTCATAAAACTGTTTAATAAACTCGGCCCTATGTTTTGTCTCCTCAATATTCATAAATGGAACGAAGGTATTGATATAGTTCTGAAGCGCATTGGACAAACGACCATCTGGATCATTAGTACCCTCTTCTACAAGTCGCTTCGCAGATACTACATCAGAATGTTCCAAGAAATGAGTAAATAGCCGAAAGGGATTACTTGTCCTTTTCCCTATAATCTCATGAGCTAAATCCATCCAACCTGAAGTGACCTCATCCCATCCCATTTGAGATGCCTTCTTACTAGCATTTGAAGATAGTGTCTTAAAGTGAGACTGATCATGCATCACTTTCAAGGTCTGGGATACCATCTCTTTTACGAACGTATCAGAAGGAGAAACAAACCCCTTATCCAATGGATCACCTGCCTTACCTAGGACCCCGTTATCCCTCACCAGGAGAGGATGCATATCCTTGCAGGTTTCTGGTAGAGCGCCCTTCCAAGGCCCAAGGAAGGGTAGCCCACAAGCCCCTGTTTCTAAAGCCGTGATTCCATAAACCTCCTCGAAAGCAGAGGGGTAAATATATGCTGTAGCGGACTTGTAATGAGTATACAGATCCTTTTTCCCGAGATGGCCCAGCTCAACGATCCTGTCGCCGAATGTATTCATCAATGATTTTAATTGATCATACATAGGAAGGTTTTGAACATCCTTATATCTACTTACATATAACTTTGCTCTAGGTTCTTTCTCCAGGAGTGCAGGGAAAAATCTTTGTAGCACTATATCTAGGCCTCTCTCCGGTCTGGCCGTAAACATAAGCTTAAATGGATCTCGCTCTACTGGATCAGTAACTCCATTAATAAAATCGATATCGATTCCATTCCTGGTTACGTGATATAGTTCATCAGGCCCACCATGGACTTTCTGATACTGTTCTTTCATAAACTCAGAAAGTACCAATACTTTACTTATGTTCCATAAAGTAGCATGAAAACTAGAGGGGCCAGTCTTCGTGGCTAAGTCATGCTGCCACAATAGATTAACCTTACTTTCCATTCCAAAACGTAAAAAGTTTGGCTGCCTTTGACATATAAGAAGATCAATAGGATTGGAGCGCAGGTAATCAAACATACCCTTAGGGAATCCCCCCTGAGGCCCGTCCTGCCAACCTATAGGAATATATGTAACATCCTTATATTTACTAGCTTGTTCTGTATTACAAAAAAGAGTCACATGATGCCCTGCCCTTGCAAAAGATTCAGCTACCTGAATTCCTGCAGTTTCAGAACCACCGAGTGACTCTCCTTCTTCTAACATTCCCCCATGCATGGGCAAGCCATGACACAAAATTACAATATCTAATTTATACTTATTATTCATATATTGAAAACGTTAGCATGTTTAACTCCAATTGTCAATGCTTTTATTTAATCCCTACGTTAACACTATATTATATTGATTTGCTAGATATCGTTCAACACTTTTTTTATCCGTATCGTTAAGCCTTCCAGAATAATACAGAAGCTGTGCTACATCGCCATGAAGAGGGCCACTTCCACCAACCTTCCAGTTCCCCACTATATAACCGTCTATTAAGCTAGCCGACCCTGCATCGCCTGCAGCATCAACGGCACCATTGAGCCACAACCCGCAACTAGTACCATCGAATACTCCCGTAGAAATATTGAATACCCCAGCCCCGAAATCAGCACTAGAAGTAATAATTCCGCCGCCAGAGTGCAGCTTATGACTATCGACATGCTGATATATAGTATTCCTACCTAAGCCGGAGATTTCATTTTTCCCCCCATCAAAGACATGGTCTAGTCCATTTACAGAATCTACCTTCCAAACTATGAATAAGGTATTAGGTTGTGCACTGCTGATGGCAACATGTGGAGTATTAACCAATATGTCATTAACTCCATCAAATCTAACTACTGGCCTTGTATTTGCCTCATTAGTCTGATAGGTAGGTCTGGAAGCAGCTGTAGCCTGCGAAGCATGTCGATTAAGCCCACTGACATCTGCCCAGGTATTTACAGCAGCACCATCAGCGAGGCCTGTTATCTGACCAGCATCTAACCACAACCCAAGACTAACAATATCTGTTGGCTTAAATGAAGCGGTCTCCTGAAAGGATAGCTTAAAATTCTCATCTCCAGCAGCTGCAGTTGACTGATAGGCCTGATAGGTAACATCCCATATGCCTACTCCTGTTTTGTCGTCCCACCCTGCACTTTTATAGATAGCGTTACTAATGGCTAAGGTTACGACATTCCCTACATCAGAACCTACTGATAAGGTAATCCTAGCTGCTGTACCTAATTTAAAGTTATCAAAGACATCGTGAGTACCTGGATCTATAGCACTAGGATCCATACTTCCGCCAGGGGATCTATGCGTAATCATTACCCTTCTTAGCCCTGTATCAGATGTAGACGCTACGTTTCGCTCTATTTCTACCGTATTATTGGTATTCAAGTTAAATGATTCCATATTCAGGCACGAGACAGAATCTATAACGGTAGAAGCAGGACCTATCCACTTAGGTGGAACTACTGTAGTTAATCCGCTAGGTACAGCTCTAGCTGTAGTAGCTTGAGTAGTAAGTCGTCCGTTTAGTGTAAACTCAGCGATAACAGGAGCGTTAGCTCCAAATATAAAATTGACATTTCCTTTGCAACCCGTAATCCTATGTTCGTATCCATCAATATGTGCTACAACCGTAACTGACTTATCGGAAGAAATATCTACCGTCGGTATGTACGTATATGCGGTGCCAGTCTCCCAAGTAGTTTCAAGTACCTCATGTAGTCCACATGCCTGAAGGGCTGCATGTACGGGTGGCTTTCTAAGAGCAGTATACTGAAGGGCATCTATTCCATTGAGATAAGTCCTAAAATTTATACCGGCTTCACGTATCCCTAAAATAGGTGCATCGTCACTACGGTTTATATTTCCAGTTATCTCATGAAACTCCTGTCCAATGTCCAACGTCCAGGGGTCTATCAGCTTTAAGGCATCCCCGCTCTCCGTGTGATTAGGTGTAGCATCCACATTCTCAGTAGTCTCTAGCCTCACTAGTAACAGCTGTTTCCTTGTTAGATATAAATCTGCCAATTCAATTCCCCTCTATCTCTATGCGTCAGATTCGCTATCAGGATAATATCCCTTAGCTAGATACTCACGCTTTGCCTTGCCTCTATCTGAAGCTGGATCAGGATTGCTATAATCACTCCTATCAACGGATACTTCCCGACTAGCTAGGGCAGCAATGAATCTCCCTCGCTCCCCTTCATCTTCAAACTGCCAGTTACATATATAAGCTACTATATCCCCAGATGCATTCTCTAAGTGGGCCATAAAAGCATTATGTCCACCTAGTGTATCTATTTCTTTAGCTGCAGCATTAGCCTTATCTCTATCGGCAGCAGATACAATAAAGATTGATCTTACGAAAGCTTTCGGTGGTGCAGGTACAGGTTCCTCAGCTGGTGTACCGAAATCCCAACTGTCCCGCATAGTCATACTCATTGTCCATACTCCCTCTACTTTATTATATACCCTACCTTATAAAGAGTCCATACTCAAGGATGATAAAGAATAAAAAAAAAGCGCAATTAAAAAATTACGCTTTCTTTTATTTAAATATCTAAAAAGATAAAAACCTTTTATTCTGACATTTTTTCTGGTCTATCCTTCTTTAAGCTTACTTTTAGCTTCTCGTTCTCAGCAGCGAGCTTATTGACTATCTCTACTAATTGTCCATGTTTCCTAGTACAAGCCAAAAGGTAGCTATTAGACTCCCTTAATGCATACTCTTGAGATTGTACCGTAAGCTCTGGTCCTCTCTCCTGGCTCCAAGTAGTAGCTACTCCCATAAAAAGAACAGTAGAAGCGACTAAACTAATTGTCGCCCCTTTTCCAATTCGTTTGCTTCGCATATCGAAACCGATCCCCTTCTTTCTCCGTTATGAAAGCCCATTAAGCACATTCGTTTTTAGTTTATGCGTTAGCCATTGATGTCGTATATGGTTTATGCACAGGCTCCGGCTGCAATTAGACCAGTCCACGCCGAACCATTGTACACGCAGAATTCGTTAGTATCGCTGTCATAATAGGTATCGCCTGCGGCTGCACTCGCAGGAGGTGCGCTGCGCGGAGCCCAATGGATAGCCGCAGTTGACTTGACTCTAAACTGCTCAACAACAGCACCGTCTGTAGCAACTGAGAGTACTAAATCAGTACTGTTAGTCGTTGCGTCAAAGGTCGCCGCCGCTTCTGCGTGAATCTTAGCTGTGACTAGGAGCGCATCAGCGCCTGTCTCTGATGGAGCATCAAAGGTGATCGTACCAAGGATATCCCCGTCAACTACTGTTAGCTCAGTAGTACGTAGGTTAATATCACCGGGGCCAACAAGGCCTTGCGTCTTAAAACTCCCACCCGTGGTGAGGTATGCTACTGTCACAGACGAGGCCCTCCACTCAAAAACCCTTGCAGCAGCAGTCGTGAAAGCCGTTGCATCATACATTCCGCCGATAGACGTAGCCGAATTGGCATTACGATCGAACCAATAGAACCCTAGGCTACCAGCTCCCGTAGCCGTGGCACCAAATAACTGATTCTCTGAATTGCCGAAACTTATTGCCCCGGTGTTTGGCTCGGAAGCACTCCTTTTAAGATTTGTATTGCTTGCAGATGTTATCATGATCTTACCTTGAACATCTACAACGCCTGTCCCTAGGGGGACAATGTCTATGTCGATATTGTCAGCACCGGTCCCGCCCTCTGCCACCGATATGGTCGCAGTACCGTCCACGATTGCAAATCTTAGATGGTTGTAGTTCGTGGTGTCGTTTGTATCAGTAGCTAGCCAGATCTGGGATGTCCCTGCCGTTGACGTGCCTGCGCGTAAGATGCCAGAACCATCCGTTGCATCGAAAAGTAATTCAAAATTATTAGACCCGGAAAACTGATACGCCGCATCAATGTATCCGACGTTAAACTGCCCACTGCCGCTTAGATTCGCCAGAGCGCCCCCAGTCTGCATCGTGGCAGATCCGAGCCGGTTGCCAACGGCGATTATGCTACCGGGAAATGAGACAGAATCGAATTCGATCAAGCCTGCAGAGGTCACCTTTGTGCCATTGTCGGACAACACGCTGTCCACCAAGTCGGAGCCATCATATTTGGGGATCACGCCGCTCGTCATGCCACCGTCGCCAACCCCGCCGCCAGGAGGCGACAAAAGACCACTAAGCTGTGCCTGTGCAGAGCCTACAGTGAATAGCAACAACAATGCTAATGTAATTAATGATCTCATGAGTTTCCTTTTCCTTAAAATCCTAAATAAGTAACTTGTTGACTGGTCGCATCAGCTACAACATAAATCTTATTGATATTATCTACAGGAAAGAAGAATCCAGCAGTAGCTGCTAGTTGCAGTCCCTGCAATGAACCAACGATGGAAACGCTCTCTCCCCCAACATAAACATTACCAGCATTGGCAGCAGGGGCCTGTAATTGCATCCCCCTAGTTAAAGCAAAGCTATTCGTATCTATGGTATGAGCTACGACACTAGGACCCGTAGATACATTCATAATAGTAGCATAAACAAAAGAGTTTACAAAAGATGCCCCTATTCTCAGGGGATAAAATCTATCCGGCATAATACACCACAATTCTCTATTATCAGAGTATAATCTATACTGCAAGTTCAGGGATATGATATCCCATTAAAGTCATATGATCGTCCGCAGTCTTAGTACCTTGGCTCTTATTAAACTATAGGGAACTTGTGATCATGAATCCTACAGGCGTAGCTGAGTTAACAGCAGGAGCAGCCACAATAGAGAAAGATACACCATCAACAATGGAGTTCACCATTAATGTTGATGTAGTTCCAGCGTTAGTAGAGCTTTGTCCCATTAGGAACACAGGCTTATCTAGGTTTACCGCTACGTTACTGACTGTGACAGTAGTGCCAGCTGCAGCAATTGTAGTAACACCAATAAATGGACCAAGTAGCTTATCAGCTCTTAGTGCACCAACAATATACATACCTTTGTCTTTTAATATAGACATCTTTTATCACTCCCATTCATTTCGTTATCTTTGGAGATATCCTAACTTTTCTCGGTCTGCCTTTTTTCCCCGTCTGAATGATTATTTCAGAAGGTGCGGCACCAGAAACAACAACACCCTCCGGCAAACCCAGAACCTGCATCTCTAAATTAGAGACCCTCAGCCTTAGCTCAAGATTCTCTACTGCAAGCCTATCCTCATTCTCTAGATGCCGCGATATCTCTGATATTGACATTTCCGTAAATGCATCAGCCCCATGTATTTTTTTTAAGGATATAAAGTAGGGCTTATTCCCCCAAGGCTCTGGGAGTAGATCTCCCTTGAGAACCTTGAGGGATTCAATGTCAATCGTGCTTATGAAAACTTCAGTCACTAGGCACCAATGATTAGGTAACCTAATGCACTTGAGACAACTTTCTCATCCTGAAAATGCATTACTTCGATTGTCTCAACATGTTTGCCACCAGCTTTATCGTCACGATCACGGATTACTACGAAAGGAGCAGGGAATCCCTGAGGTCTCCACTGAAAGTTATATCCATAAGTCGGAACCATTTTACCAGGAGCAGGAGCTACGTGTAGTAGAATAATATGATTAGACCACGTATCCGTATAAGAAGGTGTAGCCTTCTCACCCGCTGTATCCTTAATCGAATCACCGATTAAGACTTCTCCAAGACCAAATACATTCGCTAATGCGTCTGTAGTAAGGCCACCACCGCCAACGCTATCACCACGACCACGAACAAAGTTAATAAGTTCGGGGTGCTTGCGTAGACGAACCCACGAAGCCTGACTGACAATCATTTTATTAGGTTTCAATCCAGTTACGGTACGAATTGCTTCAATACCCTCATCGATATCATCCACTGGATTAGTGTCAGTCACGCTAAGATAACCAGAGTTAGCACTAATTGTCTTAGTATTATCATAGTTACCCGTAGTAAGTAGAAGCGTAGCCTCACGAACTTCCTGGGCCTTTAAAAGAGCATTTGCTACGAATCGAGTACTAGACTCCCTAATAGCAAGAGATTCATCGGCATTAGCAAGATCCTCAAGAGGAGTCTCATGAGCTAGCGCATAGTTATTAACTACATAACTACTTGTGGATACATCGTAATCAATACGATTAGCCATGCCAGCTCGTGATCGTTCTGCATCATAGATCTTATACCAAAACTCTCGCGGCCAAGTATAAAACTTATCGGACTCCTTAGCAACAGGAACTGTCGGGAAAATCTTCCCAGCCAGTGTCTCTTGTGTAGGGAAACCCACTGATAAGTTCGTCAAAGGCACATCTATATGAAGGTCTCTGCCCGTAGCACCCGCATACTTTTTGATTGCCTCCATATAATTTTTTACTTCCATTTCGTCCATCTCCACAAACCTCCTAAAAACAACGTTAGTACCTTAAGCCTGGGAATATGTCATAGTGAAGAATAGCTCACCAATGCCACCCGAGGAAGCACCGGAAATTAGCTCACCAACAACATTAAGCCCTGCAGTACGTGCAGTAGCAAACCCATCACTCTTAGCCATAAGAATTTGACCCGGACCATACGAATTTGCTAACAGGACTTTCGTATGCCCGAACTCTACCACAGAGGCATGTTCATTGTCTGCAGGCTTATTCTGCAAAACCCCATAAACGATTTCACCGGTCACGCTAGCAATTGCTACGTCTTTTTCTGGAACAGTTCCGCGCTTTACAAGCATGTACTGCTTCGCCGATAAATCACCATCTGCAACTTTACTTGCAATAAAATTCATACCCGTTTTTGCTGCCATCTACCCAACCTCCAATTTTATGTCCCTAACTTGCTACACTACTGCATATTGCTGTAACGCTTAGCTAGGTCTTCATCCTCTTTCATAATCGCCTTGTATGCCTGAAACAACGAGGCTTCCGGGTTGTCCCGCTGGTACTTCGAACCACGTACCTGCATCTCTTCTTGTGCATCGCTATAAGTCACAATCTTATCATCACTAACTGCCACTACCTCCGTCATCTCACCTAGGATAGAAGCCCGATTCTCAAAGATTTTCTTCAAGGTATTTGATACCGTCTCACTGACTTCTTTATCCTCTACCGAATATTTGTGCACTGCCTCATCAGGAAGCCATAGCATGAGTGAATAAATGAGAGGTGCCTCCGCAGGAGATAATTTACCTTCTGCTAGAGTCTTGTCTACCCATCCAGCCACCGACTGCTCCCGCAACTTACTTTGACTATCCTGGCTAAGGGTCTCAAGCTTGGTCACTCTATCCTGTAGCTCTGTATTTTCTTCAGCTTGCGAATTCAACTTAACCTCAGCTTCACCTTTTTCCACTGCAGCAACCTCCAATTTTGCCTGGAGTTCCGCAATCTCATCAGCCTGAGCATTTAACTTAAGCTCAGCCTCCGAATAGAACTTATCCTCAACTTCTTCTACTACCGTGATTTCCTTATCCGAATCAGCCATTACCGTTTCCTCCGTATTTACTTCATCTTGACTAAAGAGAGATGGCATGGACTCAAATAGATCACAAGTCCAATTTCTTTCAATAGTTCCTTCAACTAAATTGCATCTAAGCTCAAAGCCATCAAAGAACCTACAATTACCACACCTATCCGTAGTCCCTGAAGTGACCTTCCTATAATCGACTACTAGATTAGACTTAGCTAATCTAGTATCGTGAATATACTCTTTCTTATCCTTCTCAGCCTCTGCTTGCGCCTCATAGTCATAAAGTCTATACTCATTCTCGTTATCGTCATAAGCAGACAATGAACCAAAATCATCCCTCTGATAAAGAGCTTCAATGGCCTTAAGACTAGTGATTGCAGGTATCTCCGCGCCCAGGAATGCAATCCCCTTTAAAACCCTGTCGTATACCGCATTACCCTCTTTGTAGTTCCAATAAATCTCCGCAGAGATATGCCGATATGCACCAGCATCGACTAATCTAGCGAAAGTCTCTGGAACTTCTTTAATATCTGCGAGTAAAAGTTCTCCCTTACGGTATATCCTCTCTATATATCCTAACGCAGGAGCACCAAAGATCTCAGTAAAAGCCTGCTCGTCTAGCTCCTCTTGACCCATTTGGTGACCCACCTTAGTAGATTTAACCGTGGGATCTAGGCTGACCTTACTAAAATTATCTACCATGCTATCGAGATCCGCTAGGCTGTAAACATCGTTGTTATGTTTACCAGTACGAAATATCTCTACCGCAGGTATACTAATTGTTGGTAACTTATCGGGCATAGTCTCTTCCTTAGGTGTTATTCCAAGTTTTTAAACCATCAGCAACTGCCTTGGCTACCATAGGTGCCATTGCCTCAGCCATCTTAGGGATCATAGCCAGCACGGAAGCCTGCAAGACATCCGCTGTCACTGAGCTACGATATACTTTCTCTGCCGTCGTTCCATGAATACCAGTCTCTAGCTCATTACTAGAAGTCCACTCGGCGTTAGTAGCTAAATCTCTATGGGCTACAGCCTGTTTAGCAGTCAGGTTAGCTGTGTCTGCATTGTTCATCGAAACTTGATGTGCTACCGAAACTGCATTTTGTAATGCTTGAGTAGATATTTGCTTCAATTCGTCATAATGATCCTGACTTCTCGTTAGTCCATTCTGAATGACGGCAAAGTATGATTCATCTTTACCTACTTCAAACTCACGTTCGCCCGTATCGAGTCCTTTGCTGCCTCTTTTCGGTCCCATAGTAGTAGCCTTCCTTTTCTATATGCAAGGATATCCACCAAAAGATATCCTGGTAGGTATTATATAACGAAATCTAAGATTTATTTCAATGCTTTTAATAAAAAAAACGCTTAACTCTTCTTTTATACCAGTATTTAGCTAGATATGGAACCTTTGATGCCTATCATTATCTTCCACGCCACTTGGTGGCTCCTTCTTTACCTTGTCCTCAATCTGCTTCTCAGCTTTCAAAGAAGGCAAACAGAACCCCAGTACATGCACCGTATCCTTCTCCATATCCACCTTAGCGTCTAGATCATCTCGATCAAATATCTCAGGACCCACAGCACTAGTAGTACGAATACACTCTTCATAAGTGTCAAAACGAGCTTGCCTCACCAACATCTCTGAGTCGCCAGAATCCCCACTGCCGATAATCAGTATCAAGATTACTGTACCTAACCACATGGCTATTTCCCCCAAATCGTGAATTGGCCCTCTTGCTTTAAGTCCTTCTTGTCGAATGGGACTACCTTAGTCCCTAGTTTATAGAAATAAGCTCGGCCATAGTTATTGTCCTCTAGTAGCTTGTCTAGGCGTTCTTGGGGAACTTGCTCCGCATGAACAACTAAAGCATCATAATTCAATTTACTATCAGGATCTATTCCCCGAATATTAGTACATTCAAATAGCTGCATAGCATTAGTAAAAGCAGCTTGATCACACATCTCAGGGACAAAGGAGACTCTGCCTCCCGCATTCTCAGCAGCTTTACATACTAATACTGTCGTTCTGCCCGTAGCTGACCCTACCTCCAGAAAGGAACTATCCTTTTCAAATCTGCTAAGCTCATCGAAAATAAATTCCTCTTCCCCAGGAGTATCGTACCCACCAGGTAAATGCCCTAACTTCCCTAATAATATATCAAAAGTATTATACTTAGTCATAATGTTTTTGTCCTATCCCTTATATTACTTTATTAGTTTGCCACCAAAAATATGCTTTATAGCCATAATAGTCAATTTAGTCCTGTATCCTACGTCTTCTAACAACTTGTATTCTGATTCGTTAAATATTGCTTTTGCTTTGAGTTTCTTTGGTACAATCTTACTCTGTAGGACCTGGACCTTCTCCATTGTTCTTCCTTTCGCAGCTAAGACAATAACCATCGTCTAGCTTTTCCGGCAAAAATTCCTCGCCACATAACATACAGCTATAAACTACAACGTCTCCTAACCCCATGTATTCACTTTCCCCATCCTCCATTCCTTGACTTCATAGTACCCACGTAACCAAGACATTTGCTCATCCTTAGCATAAGATGCAATAGAATCCGTATCTAACTTTAGCCCTATACAGAACCCTGAAGTAGCCAGTTCAGGTACTAGAATTCTTCTTCAACCGGCTTCTCTTCCTTCTTGACAATATCAATACTCCAACTGTCACTATCTAGATCATAAACCATAACAGGCACTTCTAACGCCTCTTCATCTCGCTCTAGAAGAAGCTCACCGCCTCTCCAATTGACCTCGAATGGAAAGGGATCGCCACTGAATGGGCACACCATCCAGATATGCTGGCTATCTTCAAACCTCTCTAATGCCTGAATTAAGTCTTTCTTTGTCATGTATTACCTTTCCCAGGTATCCCCATCGGGAAATATGAAGACACCATCCTCATCAAACAGCTCATACCTGACTAACAGGTACCGTATCTTAAGTGCATACTCTGTAGTTACCTCACCTATAACATGAATATCGACCTCCGTCTCCTTTTTAGTTAGCATAGTACTCTCTTCAAATTTTCATCATATCAGCTAACAGGAAAACCCGGAAGCCCTTAGTTATCGTCAGTTTGGGATTGACTACGCTTACCGGTCTCGGTAGATCCGGCAACGTCATGCCCATGGTCGCTATCATCATCGCCCTCAGCCTGTACAACAGGCTTAGCATCAGCCCTCTTATCCAATAGCTTTTGCTCTTCACCCTCTTCCGGCTGAGGGAAATCGATCAATTCCCTAGCTCTCACTCTGTCACCCTTCGTTGAAGCTAGTGCACCACCCTTAACGGCATCCAGCCACAATTCGAACATCTCTCTCTTCTTTCGATCTGTAATCTCTCTAAAGCGAAATACCGGATAAGTATTATCTGTTACTAGGTAGTTCAGATCCATAATAGGAATAACTAACTGTTCGTTAATTACTGCTTCTAGTTCCTTGCGAAGCTGAGTTACTACCCAAATAAAAGTATCGAACTCCTTCTGAGACTTAGCAAAGCTCCCACCGCCTGAGTCAGTAGTAGACACGCCTAAGCCTCTAGGAACCAGAATGCTTGTAGAGATCTGCCGATCTAGCATCTCAATAGCTGTTATCATTGATCTTACTACAACAGGATCACCTTGAAAAAATTCATGCTTTACGCCAGGAGGTAAGATCATAGTAGTCCGAGCCTGTAAGGACTCTACCATAGAGATTAATCTAGCCCTCTGTGTGGGGGTAATAAACTTCTCAGGCATGAACATAAAGATAGGCTCACCAAACCGCTCTAATGTCATTGCCAAGAAACGGAGAATACGATCTTTAATAAACCAAGCTCGATAGGTAGCCCTAAGATCACTAGTACCATACCAGTTATCGAACCTTCTCCCATGGGAAAAGATAACGAACTTAGCGGAAGGAAATTCCTTGCCGTTTTGTACTATCCCAGCAGGGAAGAGGTTGCCACCTGAATCAGTAGCAAATTCGATACTAAGAGGGTCTCTAGTCTTTAAGGCCTTCAACGTCCAGTGCTTTTTGAATTCCCCAGCATCAACAACCTTAAATATCTTCTCAGTTACAGAGAACCCATAGTCCAGGGCAGTCATAATCTCCTGTATGCAAGCATCAAACGATCCAGCGATACCATCGAAAGACTCAGCAATGAAACGAACAGACTTCTTCATAGCCTCATTATTATCCATACCACGAGCAGGCATGATCTCCCAACCAGCACTAGTCACCGCATATTTCTTAACAAACAGGGCAGACTTAGCCTGTTCATCAAAAGCAATCTCCTTATATATTCTTAACCCCTTAGTAGCAACTAGGTCATCTGTATTATAACGGGTGACTGCAAAGGGGAAACTACGACTAAGGAAACTACCATCGGTAGTAGATACCTCCCCTAATAAATCTTCCCTAAGCATCCTACCCGGAGATATCTTCTTAGTGATGCTATAATCTTTCGCAGGTTTCTTACTCTTCTTTACTTTCGCCACGACTACCTCCAGCCCCATTTTATCATTGCCATAGAGTGAATTTGATATACAGCCTATGATGCTAGCCAGCCCTAAACAGAGGCTCTACTGCCTCGTATGAGCCAAATTAACCCCCTATAGCCCAGGGACAGGAGCTGCCTTCTTCAGTAACGGCACTAAGTCTTTCATGACACCAGTTAGATCAGACTGCACCTTACCTGCAGCAGCAATAGCAGCAGCAGGGGTACCACTCTTCCCAACTTCAGCATTAATCTCGCCGGTCCTGGGATTGTAGCTAACCTTCATGTCCTGTTGTTCTTTATCACTCCTATAGATAGCATCACCAACATATTGACCATCCTCAGTCACGACAGGAATATGAATCTCAGTTTTAGAAGTGAACATACTTGCACAACCAAAAATACCTAATGCTAATATAATAGCACTAATTGCCAATAGACTACTCTTCATTTTTTTTGTTCCTTTAAGTTTGATCTTAACAGCTTAATCATAAAGCTCTTACTAACCTTACCTACTGACCATTCTAATGGATACGAACATAGAAACTCTTTTATGCTTTCTAATGTAATCACATAGTGATGACCAGTATTACTAGCCGGTACTAGCATCTCAGACTCTATTAGCTGTGTAACCTTATGTTTAGAGAAGCCAAGTAACGTAACTACATCATTAATATTAAAGGACGGAGAACCCTCAGCCATTATAGTCTCCAATGCCCTCGCTATCGTGCCATTAGTTCTATGTAAGTGTCTGCCCATGTCAACTATGGTCATTTTCTCATGATTCTCAGAGATAAACTTCTTCTCCTTGCTATTTAGAAGATGCTTAGGAGATATCCCTAGTTTACGTACCAATACACTGACTTGAGATAAGCTATACTTTGGCCTCAGTGATATGAACTCTTGTCTATAGCCTTCTCCGCCATGTCCCATTTTCTGATACTTTTCAATTATACGCTTGAGTACCAGGATATCGATTAGGGGCCAGGTGTTATGTCTCCTTGGAATATTATATTTATCCAGGATTCTATACACTGATCTGTTAGATAGTCCGAACTTATCCACTATATCAAGAACAGTTTGACCCTTATCGCGATATGCACTTAAGACCTCACTGTCAGTATACCTTTTTCTAGTCTGCTTTTCAAGCAATCTATTTGCTTTTTCAACAAGTTGCTTAGCTTCTGGTCTTTTTAAGCAATGCTTGCAGATACTAGATGAGCCTGCAGGTAGCTTCACCGTACAAAAACGACAACTGTGGGCCATACCCTGTAACCTTAAAGCAGCAATAACTCCCTCCTCAGGTATTAAGTCATTGTACCTATACGGCTTCTTCTTCTGGGCTTTTCCGAAAGTTCCCATTTTTTAACTTACCTCCAAAAGCTTAGTCATCGTGAGGCACCTGCATTGCAAAGCACTCAGGCCTCCAACAGGTGTTGCCCCTTTGTTGTCCAGCTATAATCGCTTCATACTGTTCTTTCAAAATCTCATCTTGCCAAAAAAATTTCATCAATTTAAGTTTACTCTGAGTATTACTGTCCTTTTTCTTCAGCAAGCAAGTATTACAGGTAGCGTTGAGTCCGTTCTTGTTCCTCTTATTGACCCTGAACAGCCTTACCGAAAGGTATTCTCTACATTTCGAACAGAGCTTAATACGTTTACTGGACATGATGATAGCCTCCTGGAAGTTAGGAACCTTAAAATCTACTGCGACCTTCTCCGATTGAAACCTTAGAGCTACTTACTTGAGCTTAATTAGTTTATTTAAAGCCTTGGCTGCTACTAAATCATTCTTTTGGTGTTCACAGTGCTTCTTTAGCTTACGCAGCTTATTCTTCTCCCACCTGCCTGCTGCAGAGTATTTCTTACAACGTTTCTCGTTCTTTCCAATTTTACTATGCATAAGTATCCTTTATGCTACGGGACAATAATCCCCGTAATTCCTTGCCTATAGCAACGCTTTACTAAATCAAAAGTCCCCCTAGAGGCATTGAATAAGTTAGAATGAAAGACCAAAAGCAATCTTGGTTTGTATTGATCAATTATAAGTTGATTCCTCAAAGAAGCGGCTAGTTTTATTCCATCCTTACTCCAATTCGCCTTGACTGAGACACCAGGAATTTCGAAGTCTACGCAGAGCTGGCGAACAATAGCATCGACGCCTGCTGTCCCACCACAATTAATGATTCGAAGCCTACCATACAAGCGCCTCATTTTCAAGAGCCTCTGCTTGATCGGCGCGGAGCGGGAGAACAACTTGTCGCCAGTGACTACAATATTATAAAAATTTTTCTCGTCCATTTTCATCACAGTAGCATCTTTGGTTGGGGAAGTCAAGCACCGGAAGGAAGCTCCGCCCAAGGCTGGGCTACGCTATAGTATAATCTCATAAGATATCTTAAAGATATAAGATACTTTATTATAGAAGATATAAAGATATATTAATATAATATATATATATAAAGATATATAAAGATAAAGATATGTAAAGATATATATATAATATATATATATATAAAGATATATAAAGATATATATATAAAGATATAATATATATATAAAGATATAATATACTATTAATATAATATATATAATATTATAATTAACTTATATCTTTACATATAACAATGTATTTAGTATACATTGTTATATATATATACTTTATAATAGATCAAAATCCATGTGAATTTTAATCTAAAGAAAGGAAAATATCTTATTTAACATTTTTTCGGAAAAACTTCAAGTCTTTTAATCTTTTTATTTGAAATAAATTATTCTTTAATAGAAACAACATGTTAGAAGACCGAAAGAGGAATCAGGAACTTGTTCCTGATTTCTCAGCTACCCAGATATATGGTCCGGCGCGAAGTAACCATTCGTTCACTACCAAAGATCTCCTGCTCGCTTGGTTCCACCAACGGACAGTTCCGCCACATTCCCAATTCTGTCCGCTGCGTCTTCCTCTTCTTCTGAATTTAAAGCAAGTAACTGGTTGAAAGCTCCGGCTGAAGCATCTCGTTGATCCTTCTCATCAGCTTCCGGGATAGCTTCAAGCTCTCCAAGATAATCCTCATTCCAAGGTGCTTTGATAATAACAACCTTACCGTGTTCACAGGCAGCAGAAAAAGGTTTATCCCTAATCTCTTTATTACCGGACACTCGATCTCCATAAAAAGCATAATTAGAAAGTAGATCCATATATCTTTCAACCACTGCTTTACCAGATGATCCCGGCTCTTGCTCAAGGTAAATAACAGTTCCATCTGGGTCTGTTTTTGCTGTCTGAAGTAGCAATGTCTCCAAGTCCTTTGGTCCTTTTTGAACTCTAATAACATCCCTAATAAAGAATAAGCCATTAAGTGACCTACCCATTAATACTCCGGCTGTCCATGAGGGATTCCATGCAGCTGCCTCAGCTTCTTTAGCAGAAGTAGCAGCTAAATCCCAGTATCTAATCCAAATCATATCTGCATGAGGAGGTGCCAGATCTAAATTACCATATTTAAACCACTCAGCTTTGTATTTTCTAATTCCAGACCTTACATCCCATCTACCATCCCTGAGTTGCAGTCTTTCTACAGGATTTAAATTTTCTAAACTTTCTAAATAATCAGCCTGATCTAGATATATATTGTCTGTGAGTTTAGCCGGAACAAAGATACGCTTGCCTCTAGTTTTCGGATCTACGAATCTCTTTTTAACCCAAATTACTCCTGGGCCGATAGGATTACTGGCGGATCTTAGCCTAGAGGGCACCCCGCTACTTGCTACTTTTCTAATCCTACTAAACAAAAAAGTATAGTCCTTTTCTGAAAAGTCTGTCACCTCATCTACACCAATATATTGAAACTCAGGTCCTTGGAAATCCAAAATAGATTTCTTATCTTGCATATGCCGAAAGGTAAGCTTAGCTCCAGAATCAAACGTAAATGTATGTTTAGATTCATTCCAGTTAGCTAAGTTATGAAGACATGTACGAGCCATATCCATAATAGCTTTAGGTTGTTCTAATTGCTTGAAAGTCTTTCTAACTATAACCGCACTATAATCAGGAACATCAATATATTGCAATGCTGCTAATAATAGCGCAACGGATTTACCCCCCCCAGCGGCCCCACCGTAATATACTTCTCTCTCGTCATTTAATAGAAGAAATACTCTCTGTCTCGCGTGGGGCATTCCCGTCTTGTTCCCTAATCTCAACAATGCCTCCCTCATTATCGGGTTCATTCTCGGAGTCAGGCTCTTCTGTAATGTCCGGAACTTCGATGCTTCTAACTTCGTTAAGGATGCTAAGTACTTCTGCTGCTGATTCATATTCTTCCTTTTTGATCTTTGCTGCCTTTGCCTTTGCTTTAATTGGTGTAAGCTTATCTAAGGCGCTTTGTCTTCCTGGTCTACTCTCTCCGGACACCATGTCACTCTTACCATACACTCTATCTTTGATCTCCCTGTAATAAGAATAAGAGCTTTGTCCGCCGATTGCTCCCATTATTGCGAAGAAGTCCATTATTTTTTCGAGGGACCAGTGTTCTCTCTTGATTTTCTCTAGGAATTCTGGTTTACTTTCCGTGAGAGGGAGGATGGAAGCAATTTCATCATCAACTTTAATATCAAGGAGTTCTCGCAAATCGGCAACATTTTGTTCATTGGTCTTTGGGCCTTTTGGCCGACCTGCCGGATTACCCGAAACGCCCTTTTTATATGATTTTAAATTTTCATCATTAGCCATGCTTTAATTATATCACAAAGAAATTGTTTAATCAATGCGGTGGGCTTGATTTTGCAGGAGAAATGTGCTAGCTCTAGAAGGAGAGACATCTAAATGAAAAGGAGGGGAGTTGGAAGCGTATGAACAAGAAAGAGCTTGCAATTTTGAAGAAGGTCAAATATTTTGGCAAACTATTCGTGACTCCTGCTCCTGGTTATGAGTATTGTCCGGCAACGGCATTAGCTGTATTTAGAGGAGCAAAGAAACCTACCGAGAGAAAGAGTGGTGTGAGATATAGGGATGAAGTCTCTAAGGAGATTAATCATTGTGTGAAAGAATTGGCCTTAGTATTGGGATACGAAACAGATTGGTGGTTTGGTCAAGCCTTGAAGAATCGCCCAGAAGAAGTTAAAAGAAAGATAAAGGCTCTGGAATGCAATGTCGGAATTAGATGATCATGCTCGTAAGATCGAAAACCTTGAACATGATGTTGGGGCATTAAGGACTGAAGTAGCCTTATTAAAGCAGTCACTTGACAACATGGATGATCATCCAGATAGATTAGTAGTAGTAGAGCAAATTATACATGTACAGATGAAGAAAAGCGCAGTATTAACAACTGGTCTTGTTGGACTGACATTAGTTATTATTACGGCAGTACTTGCACTGTTAAAAGATTTTATTACAGGATAGGGAAGAAGGAATCTACTCTCAAATGCGAACTGAAGGAATAACGAAAAATGGTAAAGTCAGTGTACGCCTAACTGCTCTAGCGGTAGCATTACCGCTTAGTATGCTTAGCCTTCTAGTGGGAGTCGGTCTATGGGTGTGGATAGATGAAACGCGGCCTATTATGTTAATTAAGATCGGGCCTGGTTTAAATATGTTCACTCGTAGCCCTGCGGGACCTGAAACTAATGTAGTACACCCTGGACAGACAGTCTTTATCCCCAGGGAAATGGCACTTCTTAGAAAAGCCAATGGATTTATTGATTCATGGTTCGAGCATCAGGATGATCGTACTATATTCAATCTTATTCCTGAGGATTGGATAAAATGGTTTTCGAACGGGGAAAATATCGTTATTACTGAATCGGACAGGATTGATTCTGGATATAGAAGAGGTCGGCGAACGGTTCCTATGCTTCCCGGTGGTCGTGTACCTAGGAAGCCTGGTATCATTTTTACGCGAAGCTTTGCGATTGTCATTCCTCGTACCTTGATTCCCGAACAAGAGTATGTGTTCAAGCTACGCCGAATAGTAGATGGGGTATTCAATGATAATGTTACAGAGTTCCCACCTATTAGAATCAGAGTAGTTGACCCAAAGAAGTTGTATCAAATAGACGTGCAGGAGGAACTAATGAGAAATTGATAAAGCAATTAAACAAAGTAAAGAAAGACTTGGTAGTCAAGGGAGATAGAGGTGAACAGAGTGACGAGTATGATAAACAGGAAGGTGCTTAGCGTAGGTGCTGTTCTTGTTATGTTGACAGCCTTTGGTACTGGAATCTATTTTCTGGAAGAACGCTTTGCTAGGGCTGAGGATTTAAAGCAATCTAATCAAAACTTGAAGCAGCACATCTTAGATCAAAAACAGGTTAACCTTGAGGGGCTTAAAATTAGGCTAGAAAGGGATATTCATCAATTGGAAAGAAACATCAAACAGGAGGGAAGCGAATCGGCAGTCGATAGCCAGTATAAGTTAAATTTAAAACAACAACTTGACAGAATTAACAGGGAGTTGACTAAATAACGCCAGCTAAGAAAGAAATACCGAAGTCAGTTCTTAGACCTCATTAACCGATGAAAGGAAGAAATATGATGACAAGGATTAAAGAAGGTTCAGCAGTTCGAGCAACTAATTCAGATACAGTCCCTGCACGGTATCGTGGACGCGTAGGCCAAGTAGTCAGTAAAGCACGAGTGGGTTACCTAGTTAGCTTTCCTCAGCGTACAGCTCCTCTGGTCGTTCGACGTGATGCATTGGTCTCCCCCTAAATGGAAGTCCTTAACTCTATCAACAGAGGTGAAGTAGTACTTGCCATGGCTTCTCTTCAAAAGCGAATCTATGGCAACGCTAAGGTTCATGGTTTCTGGCAAGGAGAACAAGCTAACTTCCTGGCTAAGATCGCCTTAGTTCACTCAGAGCTAAGCGAAGCTGTTGAAGCATATAGAAAAAAAGGAGATGAACCTGATCCACATTGTCCTGAGTTCTCTAATGTTCAAATAGAATTAGCAGATGCTATTATTCGAATCCTGGATATTGGTACTGGATTTGACTTAGGCAATCTGGCGGAAGCTATTTTGGCTAAGATGGAGTATAACGAAGGTAGGGAGTATCTTCATGGCAAAAGGTATTAAGAATGTTACACAATCTAGTACACCTAGTGTAGTGGATTGGATAGAAGTCTATGAGCAGCAGATTGATCTTAGAACTAGGGCTAGAGATATTGCTGTGCATGATAGAGCAAGGCTTGAAATGGAGATCGAAAGGCTAAGGAGGCTGCAAGGAGAAGCTGAGAATAAGGTGCTGAAGGAGCCTCTTCGAGTGGTTAAAAAATAAAACAATATTCTAGGCATAAAGAATAGTTATCTCTTGGTGGGATTGTGTTAAGTTAGGGACTCATTTTAAGGAGGATATTGAGCCGTATGACAGAGATTTTGCTAGAGTGCTTGACTATTCCCCCCTGACCTGATAGTCTTATAACCATGAAAGGAATTATAACGACACTTCTATCGCTTGTGCTACTGGCTTCTTCCCTTTCTTGCGGGGTACCGGAATGTCGTAAATTAAAGGGTGCTCAGAAGACTGAGTGCTATCGAGCCGATGCACATAAAGGGTATCAGTTTTAGTAAACCTGCTTAGATTTTAGGCAACACACAACAAAGCTAAACATAGAAGCAGGGTATAGGGGAAGGGTGAGACTCCCTTCCCCTTTACTAATTTAAGGAGAGTGAATGCCTCATAATTTAATCCCGCCTAGTAGAAGTAAATGTCAATCTGAAATTCCTAATCCAGATTGGATCGTCTACCGAATGGGGGAGACTATCCCAAGGCACATTAGATGTAACCTTCCCCCTGTAGCAATTATTCAGTGGACCAACTTCTCCGGCAGAACCTTAGAAATTAGAGATTCAAAGGAAGAAAGACTAGCTGGAGCGATGTCTTTATGTGAAAGGTGTTTAAAAGTAGCTATGGAGAGTTATTTTGATGAGGACGAAGTTGAAATTATCGAAAAATTATGAAAACTTGCACTAAATGTAACGAAACTAAGCCCGAGGAAAACTTTCATAAACGTAATGCCACTGCAGAGGCAGATAGATTGAAAGCATAAAATGAAAACCTTAATTCTACTTCTTTCTATTTTAATCTCTAGTAGTGTGTTTGCTTTAGTTTGGCCTGTGGACTGCATACCTGGGCAGGATTGTCAATGGTATAGTTATCCTGACATCGACAGAGATGGCAAGTCAGCTTCTTGTGGCCTCTTAGGCACGAAAGGCTTTGGTTACATTGGACATAGTGGAACTGATATTGGTGCACCGCACGGTACAGATGTATTAGCTGCAGAAGCAGGGAAGGTATTGTGGGTATTCGATGACAAATTTAGTCAATGTAATATTAATCCTCTACATGCAGAATGTAATCTACCTCTCTCTCGAACCCATACTCCAATTGGTCCGTACTGTAAAGGAAGGGATTGTTCTCTCTTCTTTAACGGGGGAAATACAACTGTTATACTACATCCTGATAGCAATGTATTTGCTACACGTTACTCCCACCTAGCTCAGCATAGCTCAGTGGTTTCTCCCGGCGATGAGGTAACGAAGGGCCAAAAGATTGCTAAAATTGGAGCTTCTGGGAACGCTAATGTCGAGCATTTGCATTTTTCTGTCTGGGGTGTTACATATAATAACAATGTTGATCCTTGGAGCGGGGCGTGTGGACGAGAAGAGTCATTATGGGACTTGAATCCGTTACTTTTAGGCAGTGTAGAATCATTGATAGCTAACTTTAAAGGAAAAGTACCTATTATTAAGAAGACAAAAAGTTTACGCCGATTATTAGACAAAATTATTGTTAAGCATAATAAGGGCAAATCCATATGTACCAAGCTAAACAAGGTATCGAAGAAGATCGACAAGCTTATCAAGAAGAAGAAAATAGAAGAGAGCTTAGGTTGGGATCTTATAACAGATTCAGAGATTTTGAAACCATATCTGGGATGTCAGAAAGGTGATGACATCCGCAAGGCTAATTATGAATAAACGGATAAAAAAGAAGTTCATTAAGGCACTAGAGTCAGGTAATTATACTAAGGGGCAGGGGTATCTGTGGATGGAAGACAAGGATGAGTACTGTTGCTTAGGGGTATTAACGGACATATATATTAAAGAGAAGAAAATAAGAGATGAGGATAGGATGATGGAGCTTCTAGATGGAGCGGTCCTACATGAAGACGTTAGGGCATGGGCAGAGATGGATGATGACAATGGCTACATAAGGAATCATAGTTCATTGACCTCTATTAATGATGAGTTTGAGTCTAAGGCATCCTTTGAACCGGTAATACGAGCAATTAAAGAGCATTTCTAGAAGAGAGGGAATCAGGTATGTTAATTAGCGAGAATATAATTGGTAAACATTTTCACATCCACTATATGGGTACGAAGACTATTGCTCCTGTTATTGTGAATCATAGCATACTCCAGGTAGATGTGGATAAGGGGGTCTGTTTCGTAGCTTTGCTTAGGACAGGGGATGACTCACAGTATACAGGCTATAGACTGATGTCCTTGCATGAGATTATGCCCAATATGTTGCACGATACACCAGAAGCGATGGAACAGTATTGCAAGCATATTCATTCGAATATTAGTTATGAAGAAGAGCCTATGCCATCTAAGGACCTACTCAATTGAAGGTATGAGAGGAAAACTATGGGAGGGAATGGCTGTATTATTGTTAGGGCTATTTTGGGTTGGTGGTCTTGGCATAGGGAGCATGACGGTCCTACAGAAGAGCCAGAAGGAGCCTGTGATGGATAAGGATCAATTACGTAGCTTAATTCAAGTGGTGTTAATGAATATTGGTCTCCATAGCGAAGCAGCAGAAGATCTAATCATTGGTACCTTTGCCCAGGAGTCACATCTTGGCAAATATATCCGGCAAATTGGACGCGGTCCTGCACTAGGTGTTGGACAGATGGAGCCAAGAACGCATGACGACATTTGGAGGAATTACCTCAAATATAAGACTAAATATACTTGGTTTAAGGATATGAAGGAAGCGTATGTCGTTATGTCTGATGGTGCCTCAATCCCTGATAGTGAACAGCTAGAATGGAACCTAGCCTATATGATTTGCATGACCCGTGTTCATTATCTGAGAGTATCAGAAAGATTGCCTGAGGAGGGCGATCTCCCTGGTTATGCACGGTATTGGAAGCGTTATTACAATAGTTACCTAGGTGCTGGCACTCCAGAGGAGTTTCTTAGTAACTGGTCCCGTTTCGGTCTATAAAAGATGTTTGAAATAGATAAGACTATCATTGAGACGTATAAATTCAGTCATGTTCGTTATGACTTTACAGTATATGATAAGAATTGGGAGAAAGCCAGATATCATTCACCGTACCAAGGATTTGAATGCTTCTTCTGTTCTCATAAGTTCGAATACGGTGATGATTTAGCTTTAGCTATAGGAATACTACCTACTCTTAATAAGGTGATATGTAACTCACACAAGGAGGCGTGTCTTGAAAGGCCCGAACGAGGATTTAAAGTTCTGGCTATGGCAAGAGTTAGAGTTCCCAAGTAAGACTGGGGCTGCTAAGGCTTTATTGGATGCTCCATTTGAAATTATAGTAATTCCCCCAGAGGTCCCAGGGGGAGAATACCAGCTTAGAAGAGGAAAGGATAAAGAGGAAGAGGAAAAATAGATATGCGCCATGTACTTAATTCACAACGATTTAACCGTGAGCTATTACAACGATTGTTCACAAGGGCCAACGAGTTCCGTGAGCGTATTGGAGTCCCATTAGAACGTAGTGCATTAACTCAACTACATCGTGGCAAGATGCTCTTTAGTGTATTTTATGAACCTTCGACTAGAACCCGCATGTCATTCAGTGCAGCAGCTGAGCACTTAGGGATAAGTGTAGTAACTACCGAAAATGCTTCTGAGTTCTCTTCAGCCGTAAAGGGTGAGAGTTTAGAGGATACTATCAGAGTGCTATCTGAATATTACCCTGATGCCATAGTACTACGTCATCATGAGAGTGGAGCAGCTGAAAGAGCTGCAGCCGTAAGTGGAGTGCCTATTATCAATGCCGGTGATGGCAATGGGCAGCATCCAACTCAAGCACTATTAGATCTTTATACTATATACGAATCACTAGGTAGTATCGATGGTATAACAATTACTATCGGTGGCGATCTGGCTAACGGTAGGACCGTAAGGTCCTTAGCCTATCTACTTGCTAAGTTTAAAAACGTCTACATAATCTTCGTGTCCCCTCCTAATTTAGCTATGGGTGATGATATTAAAAACTATCTAAATAAAAAAACGGATATTTACTTCGAAGAACGGACAAGCTTAGCAGGAGATGCCCTCCGCTGGAGTGAGGTAGTCTATTGGACTCGCATACAGAAAGAAAGAAGTACAGAGAAAGGTCCTGAGAATTTCATTATAGGACCAGAAGAGGTATCTAAGATGAAGTCAAGAGCTATTCTTATGCATCCACTTCCAAGACTTACGGAGATTCCTATTAGTGTAGACTCAAATCCTAGAGCAAAATACTTTAAACAAGCTGGCAATGGTATGTTGATTAGAATGGCACTACTTGAGTGGGTTATGTCAGAGCAGGTAACATGAAAATGTACGAGAAAAGCATTGCACCGTTATTATTTAATATAGAAGCAGAGACTGCTCATAATCTTTTCCTTAAGTCTCTTAGTATCTCCGGCAAGAGTGAAATAGCGTTAGGTCTGCTTAAAGGTCTTTCTTATGAGAATAGCCCTGTAGCAAAAAGGGTAGGAGGGCTAAGGTTCCGTCATCCTATTGGTCTAGCGGCAGGCTTCGATAAGGATGGTATAGCTATCTCTGCGCTTGAAGCTCTAGGTTTTGCTTTCATTACTATAGGTACAGTAACTCCTGTATCACAGCCTGGGAAACCAAGGCCACGTATCTTTCGGGATAGTAGGAATCAAGCCTTATGGAATCGCTTGGGCTTTCCTAATAAGGGTGCGGATGCTATGGTGGAGAGACTAAAGAAACAACCATGTATGCCAATCCCTCTGGGCATCAGCATTGGCAAAGGCGTGGAGACTCATCTAGAGGATGCAGCTGATGATTATCTATATTGCCTTAAGAAGCTATCACCTTATGCTAGTTTTATAGAAGTCTGCATAAGCTCCCCTAATACCTTTAGGCTCCGTAGCCTCCAAGGTGGAAAACATCTTGATGATCTCTTAAACCGACTTGTAGATAACTCCTACAAACCATTGTGGATCAAGCTCGCACCGGACATGAAACCAGAAGCTCTCAAAAGGGCTGTTGAGATTTGTGAGAAATACCTGAACCCAGAGCGAGATGCTATCATTATGGGGAACTCTACGGTTGACAGAAGTGTGAATTCTGATATAATGAAGGGAGGATACAGCGGAAGGCCACTCTTCCCTAAGGCTCTGGCCGAGGTTAAGTCCATTGAAACGAAGCTTCCGCTGGTAGGTTGTGGTGGAGTCTTTAATGGTAGGGATACTTTTAGGATGTTAAATGAAGGCGGATGTGAACTAGTACAAATACATAGTGCCATTCCCTATAGAGGCCCCTTTGTAGCAAAAAAGATACTTAATGAATTAATCGTAGTAATGAAGGATAAGTAATGTTAAAGATCCTATTAATAGGTACTGTATTCTGGTTCTCTTCAGCACTTCTAACGTGTTGTTCTACAGTCCTTGGTCAGTTCGTGTCTCAGACAGAAAGAGTTAAGGATGTTTGTAAGGATATCCTATCTACGAAAGTCGCATTTCGATCCGTACCGGCGTTAGAGTGGGATCGATTGGAAGTAGATAAGACAAAGCTTACGACATTCTATGCAGAGTGGGATTCGGCATGCGCTGTTTTTACAATAGTAACAGCAAAGTATAGAGTCTCAGGTGAAAAAGGTGATGTAGGAGAAATACAAAGAGCTTATCAAGATATTCAAGCCCTAGCTAAGCGAATATCTGAAATGCAATTATATCTAAACCGAGCTATTAGCTCTGTTGAGGGTAAGTAATGCAGGTGTATCAACGTATCGCACGTATCGTCCATGCGAGAGACGGTGCCATCATAGGAAAGGAGTTTGAATGGATTGATAAATATAATGAGTCCTTAGTTACCATGATGAGAGATGCTCCATTAGGTAAAAACTCAAACGATAGAACGAAAGTTATCGGAGTAAATGAAGAAGGAGCCCTCCTGCTTTCACTTACCTTTCACCACATATCTATTAGTGGTAAGGAGCAAGGATCAAGTATTTATTCTATAGAAATAGAACCCGACTTAGGGCTAGGATTTAGGATTAAAGTAGAAGGAAAAGACAAATTTAATGCTAAAGATGAGATTAAAGAGTCTTTCGAATATTGGCTAAATGAAAGGGATAATGAATGGTAAAAAAGATACAAGTACTACTAATAGTTATTAGTATAATTGGCCTACAGGCCTCCATTACCTTAGCTGACTCAGGGATAACAGGGAAAGATGTAAAAAAGATATGTTCTAGGGTTCTATTAGAGAAGGTAGAATGGTTTAATCTCATAAAACAACTCGGTGATGAGGGATTTGACCCTTCCCCTATGATTGATCTATATACTGCATGCAATGAATTGCAAACCGCCCTTGGCAAACACAAGGCTAATCCTTACGGTAAGCAAACAGAACTTACTCTTGCTAAGGAAACAGCCCTTAAGGCAACTAAAGAGGTGATGAGTGCCCTTGAAGAGAATGAGTAAGATAAGACTACTCCTTGTAGCTATTAGTATAGTAGCTGTCCAGTCTGCAATTGCATCGGTAAGTCAAGATTCACTAGGAGTAAATAAGGATACTAATACCGAAACGTCCAATACTTTAGGGTATCAAAGAGGTGAGCCAGTATGGTAAAAGAAATATCACTTGTTTTGGCTCTAACTATCAGTATCGCATCTATATCATGGGGAAGACCTACCGAAACACTTGATACAGGTAGGATTCGAAAGGCATGTGCTGTTATCCTGGCTACAGAAGCTCAGTTCCTTAGGGTCCCCTTGGCAGAATGGGAAGCTTTAGGTGTAAACCCTAACCTGTTCTATGAGTTTTATCTTAGGTGGAAGGGGGTATGTGGAGCTTTTAACGATGCCGCTGAGTCATTACAGACTAATCCTGGAGCTGATCGGGTAATAGCTCTTCAGTTTGCTGAAATGGATGTGCTTGAGCTAGCTAGAGAGATCCCTAGCTTAAAGGTCTGGATACGACAACAACAGCGAAGGAAGAGAGGGACACGGAGTGATTAAAGTAATAAAAGCATCGACCCCTGCAGCTTTTGAAGAAGCAATTAATGTCTTTCCAACAAGTCGCTCCGCTAGTCAATCAATGAAACAGGGGGTAACTATCCACTGGGACTCCTTTACGGTCATAGGTGGGTACCTTTATGTGTTAGTCGAGGATTACAGTATAAGGAAAGATAATGAATGATGATAGCTGGATGAAGTTTGTACCTGCATTAGCTGAACAAATTAAAAAGACATGGATATCCAACGGACTTAAGCCTGCAAGCGTAGGGAAGATAGAAGAGGATTTAATGAAACTGCATTTTAGGGATATGGTAGTTAAAAAAATTCAGAAAGCAAGAGGGATATCATAGTGCTAACCGAGAAGGAGTGGTTGGAAGTGCGGCTTTGTAGCGATCCTAATCATAAGATGCGGGGAGCTAAACGCAAGGATTGTCTGGACTGTGTGTACCTACATGGAGAGATAAAGGTAAAAGAAGCTTTAGATAAAGCAAAAGATGACTTGATGGATTGGGGGACATCTCATGAAAAAGCATGGGGAGAGCAAGAAGAAGAAGATTGGGGGGAGTGGGAGCAAGACATTGAACCTAACTTGTCTGAGCAGGCATTAGCTCTGGGTCGGCGTGAGGAAAATCATAAATTAAGGTTTCATTTTGATGAAATCTTTCGTAACTTAGATGCAACGATCACTTTAATTCATGAATTACAGGAGGATATGACCACCCCTGAAGTTACAGGGACCGTATGTAGTGAGTGTGGGTGTTTTGATAAATTGCACTATAATGATGAAGTCGGACAAGGCTGCTTTGGAGCAGCTGACAATGTTGAAGTCTGTTTTTGCCCAGGTTTTGTCCCTCTATATGCAGAGAGCACGAAAACAAGTTGTTAATCTGGGATATAAGAAGAAACACTGGTTGGAATAACACAGCTGTGTATTACAGATCATAAAAAAGCCGATAGATTGGAGATACGTAATAGACATGAACGTGGTTAAAAACATTCCTGACACCAGGGAAAGGATGCTTGAAACCTATAAGTATTATACCGAGGATATGGCCGAAAGGATAGAAGAGCACCTAATAGGTATAGGAAAAGCATGGCAAGTTAAGTATCCTAAAAGAGAATTGATATTTCATGACTCAGTTAACAACCTTCTTAGCCCATACTGGGGAATAAGCGGGAGGTCCTTAGATTGTCATACGGTTTATGTCCCTAGAGTAGGGCAGTGTGCTCTGAATGATGCTCCTGAGCTGAAACGTATCTATGCACCTCTATTGGAAGCACTAGATTGGTATCTTAGGTTTTCTGGCCTGGTGAGCTGCAAGGTAACCTTTACTCTCCCCTCGCTCAAGTGACATAATACGAACACAGCAAGAATGGAGAGTTTAAGAAAGATCAAAAAAAGACTAGGAAAGGATTTATTAAAATGAGTGGTATCTTTACAATCAATTATTCAACCAAGGAAGTCTTTACTAGCGGAACATGGCGGACTCGCTATATCGCTTCAGCCGAGATTAAAGGACGCAAGGAACTAGTTGAAGCATTGTCCGATGTGTCCTATATCGAAGCCAAAGATAATGTTATGACCAAGATTAGAAATATTAAACAACCAGATGTGGTTGCCGTTTAAGGCGTAATAAAGGATTAAAAAAGGAGACTTAGTGAATGTTTAAATTTATAATGGTTCTGGCTATTATGGTATCGGCTCAAGCTACCCAAGCCGTAGTATGGGAAAATGGATATGGAGGGACGGTCACATTTAAGGTAAATGATGCTACACCTGAGGATATCGAAGTTACTAGGATTGCGGCCCTTAATGCGATAGACGTGTTCGTGGAGCAATGCAAGGATCGGCCTAAAACTGCAAAGTGCTTGAAAAAGGCATACAAGCTGCTTAAAAAAAGTAACCATGTACTGGTCGATGACTATGTGATCAAAAATGATGCATCAAACACAGGTTGTATTAGTGGAGTCTATAAAGGAAAGAAGTCCCAGAAGAGTGTAGCGTGGGCTAAGGAACGTGGTGATACTGTCCCCGAAGGTGCTAAGCTTGTCCGAACAGGGAAAGAGATGAGAAAATTCTGTGAATCCAGCTATTGGGAGCAGTGGAACTTTTTCTGGAGATCAGACTGGGGCGTGTATTCTGATATCATGTTGCATGAATATAATCATGTCTTTGGCAACAGTGTAGGACATAAAAAAACCATAGATGAGAAGCTCGATAAAAAATACGGCCCTAAACATGGGCCTTACTAAGCTACTTATCTTATAAGTATAATCCTATGCTTATCCTTAAGTATTGCATAAAACATGCTAAGATTCCAATATATCATTAATTACATATCATGATATATAATTTAATGTGTACCTTAAAAATTAAAAAATAATAGCGTATATATGAAATTAGAATTAAGAAATTAAAATTAAGAAATTAAAATTAACGACATATAATATATATATTGATATATATAATATTATTGATATATAAAGTAGGCCGCATGGCACGGAGAAGATCGCCCGGATCCCTACGGATCCGGGCGGAATCCCCTACTGCATCCTAGGTGTTTCCTTTACACGTAGGAGGCTTTTGTCTTCAATTGGATTAATAAAAATTAGAAACATACTAGTCCAAACAAAGACGAATAAACCTAACAAAATTGAGATAATTGTTAGCTGCACCCAGGTATCATCGCTCTTGTTTCTCAATCCCCTAGAATTGAGTCGATGTCGGAATAGTCCATGGAATCACCCCGGCCAGTATGGGCAGCGGCAGGTCCTAATAAGCCCTTCGCCATCATTTTAACCCTACGTTCTTCCCTCAAATCCTCTTGTTCTTGCGTGTAGGTCATTCTTACGGTGCCGTCTGCGTTGAGGATGTCGAGACCGTTATGGTCGGAAACTCTAATAGGTGGAACCAAATCGAAATTGATGAATTTTTTAACTTTTTGGCTGTGGTTAGCGCAAAGCCCCCGACTTAAAGGTGCATCACCAGCATAAGTGCATCTTAATCTTTCCGGCAGTGTCTCGTGAGTTTTCCACAAACATTCGGTAATCATTTCAGCCATGGCTTTCCTCATTTTATATTACTCCTAATTTTGCTAGACTGCGTTAAAAGATACATACACACACTACGTTTATACATCCCATTCACATGACCTTTTGAACAGTGCAGAGTTAAAATTTTCGTTGTAATTTTGCAGGGTGATAGCCATACTATTAATGATAACGTCCGAGGCTTTGGCAGCTTTTAGTGTTGCGGCTATAGCTCTAAAATGTTTCCTAGTCATAATATCTTACCTCCAATACGATAGCCAATAGAGCACGCCATCGTCCCCTATTCGGTAATCAATATAAGTCCCGGCATAAGTACCGGACATTCCATCCACAATACCCATTCGCGCGACTTCCGCCGCTGAGAAATTCGAACGTTCAAAACACTGAATCCCTGTTAGGTCAAACATAATAGTCACACGCTACCACGGAAACAACGATAGCGAGTAAACACACTAACCCTAAAATGACAAACGATTCGAAAAAACCCATAGCTAAAACCCTCCTAGGTGTGCAGAATCCTGCGTTCTGCACCGTCAAGCCTATCCAGACAGCGTCAAAGGCATGTCTAGATAGGCGGATAATGTCTACTGATAATAATACCGTACCAAAGACACGGCATGACAAGAGGCTAGCAATACGGGAGAAAGAAACCCTAGAAAGGGTACTCTGAACATTTCCCTGTTCTTACTTTCCTAATTCAATTCCTGCGCATCAAAGCCGTTTCTGGGCTAGCCAACCAGTTTTATGTCTTGTCTTGAGTCCCTAACTTAGCCCATATATTTAGCCTTGTCAATACCTAATATCATTTTATTTCATTTTATTTTTACATCCCTAGGCATGCTTATAAGATAGATAGTTAAAGAGCAAGAACCATGCCAATTGCCCGAAAGTACTAGGAATTATTTTCTACGTCGAAAGTATTAGAAAACGCGGTAAATTCTTTTTTGATAGTAGGGTAGCCCAAAGTGTCAAACATAGCTCAGAATCGATCCTTAGCGCATTTAGAGGTACTTATCAAAACGATATAAATATATCAAAACGATATATCAAAGTGATATATAAGTATATCAAATTGATATACTTAAAGTTATACTTTAAATATATCAAAAGGATATATTATATCGAAATGATATGATATCAAAAGGATATGATCATATCAAAATGATATCATATCAAAGTGATATAGTTAAAGTAATACTTGAACTATGGTACATGTCAAAGTGATATAGTAATATCAAAAAGATATGATATCAAAGAGATATGTTATATCAAAGTGATATCATATCAAAGGGATATAGGTATATCAAAATGATATCATCATGTCTCATATCAAAAGGATATAACCATATCAAAATGATATGATATCAAAATGATATATTATATCAAAAAGATATCATATCAAAAAGATATATTATATCAAAATGATATAGGGGGGGGTCCGCTCTCCGACCAAATCTGAGAGCTACTTATCCCCTCTCCGACACTTTTACAGAGCTACTTATCCTAAGATACCCTCTCCCATACTTTTTTAGAGCTACTTATCTGTGATAAGTATTTCATGTGCTACTTATATATACCCCCTCTCCGAGGTATACTTAAAGCTACTTATTCTTATAAGTATATCATTACTTATCTTATAAGTATTAGCTACTTATCTCTGATAAGTATAATCCTATGCTATATATACCTCCCTCTCCGAGGTATATCATGAGCTACTTATTCTTATAAATATATCATTATTATCATACATAATAAAATAAAAGTACAAGTCTTGTATTCTTATTATAATGCATATTATAATAATTGACCTTATATGTAGTATCTCAAATATTGTTACATACTACATATTGTGTTACATAGTTACATTAATTAATAATCTTCTAATATACTGTAGTTTCTATTTTATGTATATATATCCATATGATATATTCCCGAGGATCCAATTTAACACACTCTTTAAATCTTCTGGTCTCATGGGGTATCAAAGTTTTGAACATCGCTTCTAGGCATATCCTCGTTCGCTCAAGGAGGGACCCAAGCTTTAGAAGGTGCCTTGTTTCCCATAGGAGAACAATGAAGCTTGAAAGTATATCATTCTGATATCTTTGCTTCAAAGCATTGGGATATGATTGATACCTTATTAGGAGTAAAGGGTTTATATCTCTCTAGTAGTATGGGAAGATACTCAAGGTACCCCTAACTACCGGCTTCTTCCCGGCGACCTAGTCTAGCACTTAGCCTACTCATAGTACCCAGCCTACGTTGAGAGAGATATAGGTTAATACATTGCCTTAGAAGGAATATGGTTTCATTTTCTGTTTTATTATATAAAGGTAAATATTTACTAATACACATAGCTTCCATAGCCATTCGTTCATTTCTAGGGATATCCATAATATAAGCTTTATTAAAGAGTTTTAAAGAATCCACATGGGTAGCAAGTCTCGCAGCTACTGATACAGTTTGACCTATATATACCAGTTTCTCATCTAATATAAGGAAATATACATAGCTACCTTTCTTAAAGGGGATTACATCAGTAGCATTAGCTATTATATCTATCTTAGAAGGGATCAAACTACTCAGTATCTCTATCTCCTCCTTAACCCATGGTAGAAACTTATCTTCTAGCCATATCTCCCCGCTCGGACAATCATAAGTTCTATCAGATAATTGAAATTCACTTTCCTGTATTAATGTTTGATTAACCTTCTCTTCATTCGAATAAAATAATTGAGATAGCTCTTTCAAATTATTCATCTGCTTCCCTTATTAAAAATTCTTATAGGTAGATTTACATCGATGCTTTCCACTCCCAGTATATCCACATTTAGAGATCTAAGCTTATAATTAATTTCATAGTATTATCCAAGCTATTAATATAATGCCTATAATACTTAAAATATAAGTAACGTTATATATTCTAAATGTTCCAGAACCTACA
>VTLG01005871.1_pt1 | contig 34031 bp, 43 predicted proteins | sample 4694571 | NCBI WGS metagenome assembly VTLG01 (sample SAMN12604809, study PRJNA352737) | marine metagenome | biome: ENVO:00000447; feature: ENVO:00000209|ENVO:00000569|ENVO:01000036; material: ENVO:00002151; isolation source: viral sequences binned using virsorter ...
ACAAAATAAGCATCGAGCATCGTGTTTCTCGTTCTTCGTATTGCACCGCTCGCACCACCAGCTCACGTTGTGTCCTCTACAACAACCTCCAGCTTGGCTTGCTCGGCGCGCTCTTGAGCCATTCGCTCAACCTCCTTCAACGAGCTCAGGAACTCGTCACCGATTTGGATACCCACAGCTGCGATCACTTCGGGCTTGCCGTATTGGTTCCGGTTGAACTTCTCCGCTAACCATTTCCGCATGTCAGATCTCAGCCGGGCAACTTGAACGGTATCCGGATCCGCTTCATCGACAATCTCGAGAGCTTCTTCGGCCCACTTGTGAGCTCGGATCTCTTGAACAGACTGCCACTTACTCCAACGCTCAGCAGTCTCGTTTAGCCACTCATAAAAGACGCCGTGAGACATTGACCCCACCTCACCTGGCATGTTCTTGAGCAGTTTGCGAACTGACCCGTGCTTCAAGTACAGCGCAAAGACCTCATCCTCTCCGAACTTCGTAAGTTTTCGGCCGATACTTCGGGTAAGACGTTTCCCTGGCATGACGTTTCTTCTCCTCCTCCCAGCTGGGCCAGCTCTCAATGATCATATCAAGCTTAGCGTGTAACTGCTCCTCCGTTAACCGTTTACCCTCTGCGTCGAAACGCAAAGGATCGTTTTTCGGCAAGCGTGGAGTCTCATCTAAATCCTCGATAGCTCGCGCTATGTCAGCTCTCCAGCTCGGCGCATGTTCCGTCAGCTCCTCGAGCGGAAGCATGGACAAACCGGCCAGCACTCGCATTGCATGATCTACTTTTGCCATCACGCCTCCAATGCTAATGAATTCTGACTACAACGCTGGACTGCGAGCTCACAATACTTTTCTTCAATCTCGATGCCGATAGCTTTTTTCCCAAGGTTCTTCGCCGCCAGCAAAGTCGAACCACTTCCAGCGAACGGATCCAACACCACTTCGCACCGGAGTTTTTTGATCAGCCCCTGCATCAGATCAACTGGCTTCATTGTCGGGTGAAAGCTCGATGCAATTGCATTGCTACCCCGCTCGTATGGCGTACCTACCCTCGACTTGATGACATCGCTCCCGCCGAGCGCACCCTTGTCACCACACCAGTACAGCCACGGCTCCCAATTACAAATACCAAGCAGGGACGGAGCTCCTCCTGTCGTCTTCAGCCAACAGCCGACAGCTGACGGATGAAACTCAGACAACCACATCGGCAAATTCCCGTGACCAGGAAAGACCACCATCTTCCAAGCAACTTTGCGAACCTCGTCGAACCACTCCCTAGTCCACTCCGGATAATCGTCTCGGCTGTCATTTGTGAGCTCACCAAACTCCTTACCCACGTTGTAGGGAGGATCCGCAATAATTGCATCTGCCTGGAGCTCGAGTGATCCAACCTCACGGCAGTCGCCGTGGTATATCGTAATCGAGCGGTCTTGGTAGTAGAGCTTCATTCAGCCTCCCACCGCAATTTTGTTTGTTCATGGGATGTCTCGACCCTGGGTCGAGCTTGCCTGTTCCACTTCGCTGCCGCCCCTCCCTGTGTTTCGTGTACTAGTCGCCAGCCAGCACCCTTGAGAGATGCCCCGCCTTCATCGGGTAGCGTGTAAGTAATGAAGCGCGTGTATCCCATCCCCTTACCAGCTCGCATACAAGCTGCGTACAGTTTCGAGCAAGCGTTCTTAGTGCCATCTGTGCAAACCCGATTGACCTCCAAGGTGTACCCGTCATCGAGCACCCGTGACACAGGCCGCCCAGCCATAGCCACCCCCACAATTTTTCCATCGAGCTCTACGCCTATCGAAAACTTTCCACCACGGCTTGGTCCATGATTTCTGTGGTGCCTTTCGACAAACGACCTGGCTTCTCTTTGCGTCACCGGCAGTAGCCTCAACGCCATGGATCTACGTCCGGCGATACCTCAGACACCCTCAAGTTCGCAAAATCAATCTCGAGCGGAATCCCGCCTTGGATCAATTCGCCGTGTCGGTTCTTCAAAATTAACAACTTGAAATAACCCTTCGATCCCTTCCGGATTACGGTCGTATGGTCGAGGCCGAGCACCATATCACAACTAGCCTCGACAATCATACCGCCATGCAAGTGTTGGGCTGTTGGTGGCTTTTCTGAAGTCGAGCCACTCCGATTCCACTGACTGAGCATCAGCACCGTAGACTCCGTCTCCAAGCAAAATCTACGGAGCTCAGTGACCACAGACTGAGTCGCTGAATAAATGGCTTCCTCGCTGCCCGTAGTCGCGAGCTGCAAATAATCCAGGCAAAAGAATTTACAGCCCTCTTCAGCGCATGACCTCGCATAGGAAAGAATTTCTTCCCAGCTCATCAGTATCCCCTCCGGGACGTACAAAGCAGGAGCGTCCTCAAACGCTTGCTTGGTTACTGTCCAAGCAAATTTGTTGAAACCCCCTGGTTCTAAATCCCTCAGCTTCTGGCCGGTATAAATGCTGTAAAGTCTCGTACTCAGCTGGATGTTGGTCTGCTCAAGATTGATCATCCCAACCGAATGGCCTTGCTTCAGAGCCGCTGCACACATCGAGAGCGCAACGGTTGTCTTGCCAATTCCGGGATTTCCAGCGCAGCAAATTAGCCAAGGTCCAAATCCACGGCGCATTCCTTGATCGTGGCAAATGCGGTTGATCGTGGGCAGACCGGAATCAATCGAATGAGCCTTCGGATTTGTTTGGAGCTCCTCGTATTCCTCCAACCAGTCGTCACCAAAGATATTGACCTTCTTCAATTGATTGCCCAAGCCGGTAGACCAATCATATGAACCACCTCTTCGTAACCAGGCCACTCGCCTTCCAGGCCGTATTGGTCAATGCAGTCGGCCCACTGCTGGAGCAATGCTTGCACCTCCCGCTGACCTTGGCGCACAGCCTCATTGCCGACCAAGTACACGCAAACCGCGAACGGCGGTTTCTTCTCACAACACACCATGTAGAACTGGTCGCGTGTCTCAAACGGCGAGAGGTAATGCCCAGCTTGACGGTGGTAACCAAAATTATAAATGGCTTTTTCCATATGCTGTGGGCTCGCATCAATAGTCGATTTGAGATCGACCAGGTAGCCATCAGCACCAGGTAGCGCATCAATCTTAGACTTACAAGAAATGCCTGTAGCCTCATCGGTCCACAACGCAACCACCTCAGTCTTCGCACCCTCGAGGAGCTCGGATGCCACGGGGTGACCCAATACGGAATCCCGCATCCGGCAGACAGTGTCGTAGTCAGCTGGCTTCAAAATCTTGTCGGGAGAAAATTGCATCGAGAGTTCCTTCTTCGCGGCCTTGCCTTCCTTGGTCGTGCCTTTGAGCTCAGAACCCCGAGCCCAATGCCTCTCAAATTTGTCGGCCTCGAGCGTAGCCACATGAAACGCTGACCCCAACCGCATTGCTGGCGTCGGCGGGGCCGGATTGTTAATCGCCTCCATCAAATGAGCGGGGCTGAGCTTCAGCTTGCTCAACAAACTGTTGCTCGCAGCTGGGTAACCGAAGTAGTCAGCATCGGCCATGTCGTAGTGCAGTTTCAAATCGTTCAAGAGTCATCGCTCCATAGCTCAGCCAGGCTTACGCCCTGAGCTTGTTGTGGGTTATGGGTTTGCTCCAGAGATCTTAAATACCATGACTCCCGGCGCTCGGCCGATCTCAAAAAACTCTCTGGGTACTGGTACTCGCGTTTTGAACTGTGAAACTCACTGGCCTTCAAACACCTTACCATTCCACGAAACACACGAACCGGATCCTGGTCGCCACCCTTCAACTGCTCAGAGTAAAGCGCATTCAGAATTCGAGCTCGCTTGTCAGTTAGCGTGGGGTGCGGTCCCTTCGGGCTCAACTCCTCGAGCCAGACGTTCCACAGCTCCGACGAATAATCTTTTCCATTGGTGAGCTTTTCTTTTGCTGATAATTTCTGTTCAGCTTTCGTATAGCTCGCAATGTTTTGCCACTTGTCGTAATTGATCACCTCAATCAACGTGCCGACATTAGGCTCGCCGTGAGGGATAATGCGGATACGGCCGTCCTTCACCAGCGTGTTGATCATCCGCTCGACTTTACCGACCGACCACTGGACCCTCTTACCGCGCAATGTGTAAGCGCAGTCTCTAGCTATTGCGCGATAGCTTCTGAGAAACTGGCCTCGGCCGACCTTCACGCCGGAGTATTCGTAGCTCTTCTTGCCGAAGTTTGTACGGAGCAGGATAAAGATCCAAAGCTTCAGCATGTCGGGCTCACCGAAAATGCTTTTGTCCAGCAAATCTCTGCTGAGCAGAATGAAGCCAGGAGCCTTAGCCATCGCCGTGAGCCCCATAGATGATCTCGACTCGGGGATGTTCGCGGTCGACGCCCATGTTTTCCCATGACAACTTTTCTATCTGCTTGTCATCGACGTAGACAACGCCCTCGAGTGCGTCAGCGATTCCTTTGAGTAGGTTGTTCGGATCCCTTCTGCGCTTGTCTGGCATATAAAAGTTAAGCTGCATCCAAACAGCACCGTCTGGATGAGCCGGACAGTTGCGAGTCTGCGCCATAGCCAGCGTGTGGCAGAGCTCTTTCCCGGCTCGATAGCGTTTGGTCAGGATGTGTCCCTTCCCGCCAATGAAGCGCCGATTATCTGGAACGAGCCCGGTCCACGGTAATGCAATTTGAAACTCAGTCGCCATTCACCCGGCTCCTCTGGTGAGCGATCTGCTTTCTCGCTTCAATGAGAGCTCCTTCAGCCTGTACCAGATGCGTACGAGCTTTGTCTAGGTAGCCCTGACCAGAATCGTTTACGATGTCCCACGGCACGTTGCCGAGCTTGGTCCTCAATCGTTCCGAGTCCTTCACAACGACATTCAAAATCGCAGCGCAATCCTCGAGCAGTTTGTCGTGATCCATCTGAAGTTTGCTAATCGCCATAGCTACCCTCCTGGTAGTCGTTAGCTCTTGTACCTGTATGAAAAACCGGGGCCGAACTCTCCGGCCCCGGCGAACAGCGACCCCAACCTAAAACGGACTAGCACCTTCAGCTGGCTTGTCTGATTTGTAGCGGTTGACCTCAAGGTATAACGGCGGTGCATCTGGGTTTTTCCCGTCGTAAATCTTTACATCGATTTTCAACATCTCTTCGTCAGCATGCTTTGCCAAAAACTCCATCAATTGCTCTGGGTACAAACGCAAAGTGCAACAGATAAAATGCTGTGCCTTTTCAGGTGGAACCGAAACTGTTAAGCCGTGACTCTTGTTCACGAATTCTTTTGTTCCTGGCATTAGCCATTCTCCTTCGGGTGGATAGATGATCCTGCTTTGGGTGTAATCCTGTACAAATACAAACCGTTACCTTCATGTCTTTTCTCGACGTTGTGACCACCGAAACGATCCTTCCGCAAATTCCTCAGCTGGGCAGAGACGCTCGTTTCTGGGTCACCTGTCGCTTCAGCGATTTGCTGAACGGTGCGCCATTGTCCGTCTTTGACGCAATCAAACACTCTCTTGATTTGGCCGACAAGCCGAGCTCGGTCACGGCGGTCGTCATAATCGTCACCGTCGAACCGTGCGTCAAAATCGCCTGGTGGTGGCTGGTCAAACAATGACACCTGCGAAGGATCGACGGGCACCTGTTTGCGCTTTGGCTCCTGCTCAAAATCCATCTCGTCCATGCCGGTCTTGCGCGTCACTTCGGCGTGTCCTTCAATGCCGATTCGAGATAGTCAATCGCCGCAGACGTAAACTCTAATGGCGACCGATCAGAATCCCCAGCTCCTTTATTCTCGAGAACCGTCTTAGCTAAATCGATTGCCTTGGCCTCGACGTTTCCATTCTCTTCCGCAGCAGCGATGAGCTCGCCCAGCTTACCCAGCTCAGCCTTCAACAGCTTAGGGTCATCAGCTTTTTCTTTTTTCGGCTGAAAAGCTGGAGTCGCTTTTTTCTTCGCAGCTCTTTTCTTCGGAGCTTTCTTCGGAGCCTGAGCTGTCGCCTCGTTGCCGTCGTCGTCGTCCGATAACCCAACCGAAATCCCGAGGGCTGCTTGCGTAGTGTAGCGGCGAAGATAGCTGATCGCTGAGCCGAACCCGTGCGCTGTTTGCGCTTGAAGCGGAATCGACGCTGGTGGCAACAAAATCCATTCACCGCTTTCATGGATGAGCATGGTCGTCATCGTCACTCGACCATCTGTCTCGCCAGGAAATTGCGTCAGCGCCAGCCCATGCTTAGCAAGAGCTGGCTTGGATACCTCTAGGACAGCAGAGAGATCTGCGTACTGAGATTTGAAGTGAGAATTTTCTTGGTTCTTTAGAGCTTTGCCAACATCGGCTTGAGCTCCAACCAGAGCTTTTGAGACACTGGCAATCGTCTCGCTCATGGTCACCATTGGCGGTGATGCGCCCGATTCATCCATCCTTGTTCTCCGTGGGTTGCTGGGTATTGGTTCTCTCGAGCTCGGCTAGAGCGGGAGACAGCATCCGGCGGTAGACCTTCGGAATCTTGTTGTCACCTCTCAACCATTTATAACAGCTCGACGCGCTACAGAAGAGAAACTCGGTAGCATATTGCTCGACCGACCGACCGTCTAACTCCAAAGCTCGATGCAATTTTTTGCATGCCCAATCGTCGGCGTACGGTCCATTTCGTTGCACTGCATTTGCCATGCTTATCTCCTTACTGAATACATAGCGGTCAGGGATCCTAGCGTGTTCCTGTCCCAAGATCAATGTCCTCGAGTAATGTCGGTGGACATAGTGTCGCATTCTTCAGATTTCAGCCAAACAAAGAAAAACCCTTATAGCTATTGAGGATACCGCCAATTCCGCTATTATTAAGTGTCCCAGGACAGTACCCAAAACCCACCGGAGACAGCATGACCACTAAGAACACAGACAAGAAAACTCCCCTGTCCGCACACAAGCGCTCGGTCTTCGCAGAGGCATTCGAGCTTATGACTCCGAAGGATGTCGCGAAGCTCATGGATTACCTGTACGAGCAGCATGGAGAGATACAGTGGCCGTCAAAATTCTTTCGCGGTTACTATGCGTTCGAGACACTCAAACTCCGGTTTGAAGTTGAGGACGACGTCCTTCATCAAGCGTACTACGCAGACTTGGGAGGCAACTGATGAACACCCCTCGTTATGACGCTGGCGGTCAGCGCGTTACCTCATGCTGTGGCGCTTACTCCACCTATTCTGGTGAAGAGCTTGTATGCAAGGTCTGCTGGTACGAAGTACCAGCTGGTGAGGGCGATGGCACTGAGTTTCGCGAAGGCGTAACCGCTGATTCCTACTACCAGGGCATTGGGAAACGTAAGGCGTCATTCTACGTCGGCCAGTGCGATATGACAGACTGGAAGCAAATTTGCCGTAACGACGAGCTCCAGATAGGGATGTGGAAATGATGAACTGCGACATCTGCAAGGCGTCATGCGACGAGCGGGTTAGCGATACTGAGTATGTTTTCGGATCGCCCGTATGTGGCACCTGTCTAAAATTGTACAGCGCCGAAGAGGTCTACGAAAAACTCGGCCTAAGCGATTGGCGCAATCTCTGGGTGGTTAAGAGGGGAGGCAACTGATGAACACCACATGGCAGAAGTCATTCGGCGGTAGGGAAAAGTATTGGTCCTGTGACCTGAAGAAAGACAGGATCAATGACTGTGTCATTCGAGCGATCGCGCATGGCACCGGCATGGACTACAAGGTGGTGTATGAGGAACTCTTTGCTCTGGCGATGAGCGAGGGGAATATGCCTAACAACCCGAAGCTTTGGGAAAAGTACCTCAAGTCGCTTGGGTGGACCAAGAACAGCCCTATGAAGAATGGGCGCGGTCGCAAACTCCGGCTCACCAACTACCCCAAGCAAGGCACCTACATCGTCCGAACGAGCGGTCACCTGACCTGCATTAAAGACGGTGTCCTGCTGGACAGTTGGGACTGCCGTGACTGGTGCGGTAACTCCTACTTCACTCCCCCAACAGAGGAGGTTGTATGACATCTTACCTAAAGGACGCAGACGGCAACATAATTTTTCCCGGTCAACCTACTTGGGCTCAATGCGAAGAGGCTCACCAGTTCAATTGCCTCTCACCTACAAGGCGGTACATCATGCACCTCGAGGGAGAAGTCGAGCATTCCGTATATCTCTGTTGCCAGTGTGCTCCGCTGGTCATTAAGAACACTCCCGCTAACGTCAACGTCGAGCCAGCTAGGACTGTAGAGTTTTCCCATGAAGATTGGCGGTTGTGGGACGACGGCCAAATTGAGCGCAAGAGCAAGACTCATTATCGTCACCCATTGTCGGTACACCCTGTTTCAGCAGAAACCTACCTCGCCCCAGTTAGAGGTGAGTCAGTGCCTGGGGAGATTACTCTCTACGCTGAAGAGGCCGATTTAGAATTGTGGGGATGGCGCGAGTCTGACGAGTTGCGTACCTCCGAGACTACTCCGTTTCGCAACCTATTGGCATCTGCTTACATCTGGGAGCGCGAGGAGGACGGGCATCACTACTGGCGCACAAAGGATGGCTGGGTTGGCGCTCCGACTTTTGTGAGCGGGGATCCCGATTGGGATAACGCTGTCTATCTATCTGATATGATTTTGTCTGACGAAGAGCGCACCGCTCTGCAACAATGGCTCGAGGAGAAACCATAATGGCAAACACTTCACGCGACTTCTGCCTACTTCATTACATGATTGATATTGGGGATGCGTTCTGGGATGCTCATCCCCATCTGCAACCGATGTGCATGTACGAATCAATTATGTCTGACAACTACACAACGACTAAAGAGTATGCGTTTCAGTTGAAGTTTGCGCGGTTGTACGAGCGCGTCCAAGAGCGTCATTGGCGCTTAGGCCGGGAAACATCATAATGGCCTACGACGATTTGACGTTTGTGCTTGCTGTTGGTGGCGTACTGTACACGTTCCTGCTCATTGCCCTTGTTCTCGAGTGGTGGTTTGAGCGTCGGCAATAGACGCTGACAAAAAAGTTGGTGGCTCCGAGGTTTGGGGCCACCGCTTTTTTTTGTAGCTACGTTATGTATCTTTCCGTAGGCAACAACGCAGGACAGGAAGCGAGTAGTCTGAAGCAGTAGGCGCTAGGGTTGCCCGACGAAACGCTCATCGTTGCTTGGCACAAGTCTCTGTGAGAGGGCTGGCTGGAACCGTGCCCCGTGGGTTTGCCCCGAAGGTTGCGCTCTTAGCTTCCAGTAGAGACGGCCGTAAAAAAGACGCTTCGCTTGTGGCTACGACCGGATCCGTTCTCGCTACTGCGTTTAGCGTTTTTTTTGTACCTACCCTACTCGCAAAAAATTTGCATCGAGTTTTCAGCTCTAACCAGCTAGGAGCTCGGCGATATTCCCTTGGTTCCCGCCTTAGCATTTCCATCATACCGCTGGCCCCGGAAGTATCCGACCCCGTCGAAAATACGAACCCTCTCAACGTGATATTCGGTTCGGTCTTCGCTCCACGTTATGACTAAAAATCCTTGGCTCCAATTTGGGAAGCTGGTGTAATCGTCTCGGACTTTGCCCATCATGCCCATGCCCCACCAGCTGTGGGTGCCGTGAGCATTTCGCAGAGAGTAGTGGCCTACCCGGTGCGTGTGTCCGCTGGCGCCTCCCTTTCCGTATCGCTCGTACTCAGCTCGCTCAGATGCACCGCTGTGTTTCTTTGCTGTTTCGCCATGACAGAGAACCAGCTTGTCGAAGAGAATCCGATGCTTGGGGTACGGGGTGTAGTCCCAACCCGACTTTGTCAGCCCTAGCAAGTTTTCGATTTGCATCGTCTCAGTCACTTCTGGCAACGTCAACAATTCGCCAGCTGAGCGTGATTCGCACAGAGCCCAAATCGTTTTTGTAATCCGAGCTTCATGGTTGCCAGCTAGGAACCAGTGCTCAGCGTCCGGGGTCAACGCATTAACAATCCCACAATGCTTCGCCGCCATTAGCAATTCGTCGCGCAATGACGTTCGATGGTGCGGGTCTTTCGGCCACCGACTAAGCTGTTCGGCGTCAAGCAAGTCGCCGTGATCAACAACCAAATCTACGCCACCTTCGTGTTCGAGCTGAGACAGAATGTCGTACAGCACGTTCAAAGTGGCCGGGTCGTGATGCGGAAAATGGATGTCGGAATAATGGACTGAGGTAAACGTGTCTTTTGACCTCACGCCAGTTTTTGTTTTCGGGACTTCGACCTCTACCACAATCGGCTGTGGCAAGCTCGAGTGCTCCCACTTCTTCTGCACTTTGATAGCGACATAGTAGCAGGGCACGACAATCGGCTTGTCGTCGATTTTCATCGGGACATCCCACTTCCGCACAGGCGACTTGTCTACAATTTCCCAGACCTCGGGATCCAGGTCGGTTTTTGCAAACAGCTCTTCTGGGTTTTTGACCGTTGCAGAAGCTGCGACCGAAACGTACCCGACATCGTCTACGAACTCTAGATCAATAGCTTCGTCAATCTCACCTGGGTAGTTGCTGTAATCGGATAACTCTGGTTCAAGCTCTTCAGGCGGTTCGTACAAATTTGCTCGCCGTTTTCTGATTGCAAACTTTGTTCGTGTTGTTCCAAATTGCCGTTCAAAGAGCTTGACGATCTGTCGGTTTTTTAGCCCCTGGTTTGCAGCCTTGCGAATAAACTCATCTTCTTCGACGGTCCACGGGATCGCTCGAGGGCTCATTTGCTCAGCGCAACACCGGCGACAAACCCAACAGCCGCCATCCACCAATCAGCTTTAAGGCGTAACCCTAGACTTGGTTTGATTGCGGAACGCAATGCCGATATTTCTGTTGCCATAATTTCAGCACTTGCTTCGTACTGCACTACGGCCGACTCGAGGGTGACCACCAACGCAGTTGCTTGCGTAGCTCGCAATCTCTCACTGGCTGTCAGCTCACGTTCAACCTCAAGCATAGACTCGAGCGCATCAATCTGTTCTTCATAGCTTTCTACTACAGCGTCTAGCTGTACAGCTTGAGCTGAGTCCAACGATGCTCTCAATGATTCTGAAAGCTGTTCAGATCGGAGCTCGGCAAGCTGGCGAGCGTTGGTTAGCCTGGTAACTTCGAGCTCGGCCAGCGCCCTCTGTTCGATGATGATTGAATCAGCCAGCTGGAGCTCGAGCGACAATGAATCTGTAACTGTCTTAATGGAATCGACAACCAACTGCTGAGTCTCTAGTCGCTGTTCAGCATCGTCGGCCACTCCACGCCAATAGCTTGCTTCTGTTGCGCTTTGGAAAACAATCGCTACAGCCACCAGCGCCAAAACAATTCCGACTGTCCAGCTCGGAGTTTTTGTCATTCCCGCCGTCCTATGTACGTTTCGAGCTGCATCTCGAGTAGCGCCAATTTCGTTTCTAGGTCAGTTAGTTTCTTGTCGATAGCGTTTAGTTTTTCGGTTAACACTCCTGTTGTGCCGATATACCGACGCTGTCTTTCTGCCACTGCGGTGATCTCCGTAATTGCTTGAGTGTCAGCTCGCTCCATTCTTTCAAAACGAGCTCCGGCGACCCAGGTCGCTACCAGTATTGAAATGGCTAAGCCTACCGAAATTGCTGGCAACGGAGACGACTTAGAAAAAGTTTTAGTCATTGCTACCCCACCGAGCTGGAGCTGGCCGGTCGAGCTTGCCTCGAATGTCGATGTGCGTAAACGTCTGATAGCGACCGACACCGAACTGGTCAGCGTCTCGATGCGCTTCAAACCAATCCGCTACTTGTCGAGTGCTCCAACCTTTCTTTACAACGTCAGCCGCTCCGCAAGTCATGTGCATAGAGCTCGACGCACCACCAATGGTGTAGTTATACAGACTGTCTCGAAACCATGAGTTGACCAAGACAGAACCAACTGGCTCAGCAGCCCTGAGCTCACACAACAGCTGGCACAACATTACAGCATTGGGTACGAGCTCGATGGCCGGAGCTTCGAGCTGAGCTTCCCACCGAGGTCGGTCTTTCCGGTGCTCGGCCATAGCAACAGCTGTTCGGCCTACATCAGCTATCTCGAGTGGGTGGAAATGCTCGATGCGATTTTTTTGGAGAGCCGCTCCGCATACAGCTATCCATTCATCTTTCGTCATCACGAAAGCCTGGTGAGCTGTCGAGTAATTCCGGTCGGCGTGGCTCTCTCGTTAGAGATGCTCCAATGCCGCTCGCTATCGAGCCCAGCTGGGGACCAAAGTACTGAGCAATCCGAGGACCAGCTGTCCAGCCTAGCAGTCCTGTGAAAATCGTTCCTAAGAGCGCGTACGCCGCATTAGGGACGGTTGCCCATAGGATAGCGTCGAAGATGATTAGAACGCCGGTAAACGCCAGGGAAGCGGTTAGTAAGACTCGCGCTGCTGACAGTTTGCCTTTCTCGTCGGCGAGAATCTCAAATATCATCGGCCGGATCCACCCGATCCATAAAGAAGTTTCTCTAAAGCTTCTTTTTCTTCCGGGGTCAAATCTTCTAGTCTGCGACCAGTATCAACTGGCGGTTGGATTGGCTGATCTTCTGTCCGTGGATTTAACACTGGTGTCATCAATGGTCGCAATGCTCGAGCGGTATTAGTACCTACCCGATACGGCAACTCACCTACCGTTGTGGCACCTCGCGTTGGGTTTTGATAACTAGCTGGCGAGAATGGATTACGAGGCCCGGTAAATCTACCAGGAATACTAGGTACGTTTTGGGCACCAGCTCTTCGAGCTCTATCTAGTACGTTGCGTACTTGTGGTATGCGATTAGGTAGCCCAGCTGTCTGACCAAGTATGTTAGCTCCTCGAGCATGAACGCGCGGAATCATACCGGCATAAGGCAGAGTCGCTCCCAGCAAATTAGTTGGATCGCCAGTAGATAGATACTCAGCTCCCTGGGTTAACCCATACAATCCCGAGCCTTGCTGTCTCAACCCTGTCGGTGTTGTGGGATTTCCCGCTGCTGCTGCTATATCGCTAAACACTCCTTCATCCAATTGCTGTAACAGCTGGTGTCTGCCACCAAAATGCGTATTGACTTGATCTCGAGTAGTGCTCAACGCTCTCGAAAAAATCGACGTATCGGGCGTTTGGTTTTGAAGTCTAAACTCTCGCTCTAACGCAAAAATTGCATCAGACGCCGAACTGTAGTCCTGCATTATTTCAGTATACCTCGGCGCTTGTTCGGCAATTTGGTCTTTCACCAAATTGTACGCTTCTGTCACTATCTGGCTCGCACCGGGATCAGTTGGTGAGTACAGCGTGTTAATCGCTTGTTTCAGCTTGTCGATGTTGTCGATGGTAGGCGGTAGACCTTCCATCGCTTTGACCATCCCCCGTATTTGGCTCAACACGCCTTCGCGAGGATCGTTTGGCAACCACACGTTTTTGCCAGCTGCATCGGTAGCAGTACGACCTGACTCGAGCTCATCTAGTTTTTGAACAAGCGGTTTGAGGCTGATGCTTTCTTCAGCCGCGCCCAAACTAGCCATCGCGTCTCGATAGTCAGCATTTCTCTTTAGTCGCACTTCGTTTAACCCATTACGAAGACGGTTTGCAATGTTGCCCATATCCGTCAACGACAAGTTGGCAATAATCCGATTAAAATTCGTTTGAGCTTCCCCGCCTTGCAGTCCTGTACGGAACCATTGCTTAACTGTAGCTGGGCTCACTCCCGCCATACTAGCACTTATCCCAGGAATGATATCGGTGGCTGTTGTTTTTGCACCCCTAACTGCCAGGTTGAGCGGGTCTACCATGTCCGCAACATTTCCAGCTGCGTTCGCTACTCGAGCGACCTTACTACCAGAAGCTGCCAGTTTGCCAGCCAGCAAACTTCCACCAGAAACTGCACCTACTACATCTCCGAACATACCTACTGGATCGGTTCGTATGGATTCAAGAACATTATCAACTCCACCGTACCGCTGTTTCATATAATCCAATACTTCAGCTTGCATGGCTGGATCGTCTTTTAACTGCCACAATGCTTGCCAGGTGCTCGGCCGTAACAAGCCGACAATGTCGCCCATGAATTGCGCCCCAGAACCTGGGATGTTCATAATCATAGACCCAAACCATTCACCTACAGTTCTTTGTGGGTCATCTGGGCCTCCCGGCTGAGCAAGCAATCCACCGCTTGCCATAGGTGCGCTTACCTGTGGCGTTTCAGCGGTAGTCGCATCGAGCAATCCTCTTATAGCCATGTGGTTACCTTCCCATTCGTCTAATCGCCATCAACATTTGATAGGCCATAGGAGCTAGTTCCTGTTGTAACTGCTCATCGCTTTGGTAAGACACAGTGCCTCCCAGGAGCTGTAAGCCGAGTCTCGAGCGTTGCTCTGGTGTCAGATTTTGTAAATCGTAATCCATAGCTTCTTGTAGCGAGTCGCCCTCTAGACCTCCGTACTCCAGCGGATTGATAATCGTTGACCCTAGACCAACTACGTCTCCAGTTTGTACCGCTAGATCCCACGCTTCTTCAGCATTTCGATGTGTATAGAATGCGAGCTCACCCGTAGTTTGATAATAGTCAGCCATAGACTCCATATAATGATCAGTAGTCCTGAGCTCAGTCATCAACCTCTGGATTCTGCGTCTATTTACTTCTGGTGGAAGCATCGGGTTGTACGCAGCCCTAACCAGGTTATCGGCTTCGCGCTCTGCAAATTGCCCACCCAGCGTTTCTTTTAACGACTGAAACACTACAGCTCGGACTAAGTCGAGTGTGTTAGCGTCACCTGCCACCTGCGCCGCTGCCATAAACGGCATTCTTTGAACCATCGCACCCCTGAGCGCCTGAGCAAATCCACTGCCACCATCGTTATCCCAATCACTGCTGCCTTCTAACTGTTGGGCCGCTATGCGTTGGTCAAGATCAAACATGACCTCATTAAACGTGTCGAGGTTTTTCTCAAACTGCGCTCCGCGACCACTAAGGAACCAATCATCGTACTGCTCAATCCTTCGTGTTTCCGCAGCTATCTGACCTCTTGAAGGAGTCCTGCCTCGATACTGATCGGGCTGAGATGTTCCTTTTATTTGGGCCATGTGGATTCTCATCCAGTCACCTAGCCCTTGGTCTTTCCACGCCGTTTGAGCATCTGCGGCACTATTAAAGCCCTGAGCTCGAGCCATAAATTCAAGATCTTTTTCTACGGTAGACGGAGCTGGTGGAGTTGGAGGTACTGGATCATCTGTGTCCGTCGCTCGCTCCATGTACGTCAACCTCTGGCTTTTAGCCGCGAGCTCTGCGGCTTGTTCCGGAGTTCTTTGATCTACTGGTATCGCCTCCAACTCAGCGACTTCACCAGCTAACGCACTAAGAGCCTCTGTCTCTACTAAGGCGGTCGGGGTGGTATCGCTTTTACCTGTCGGTGACAATCGTTCGGTGACTATGTCTAAACCGTCTTGTGACAGACGCGCCATGCTAATAAGAGAATTTCTTGCTTCCGGAGTCAGGTCTTGTCCATACATTCCAACAAGTCGTTCAGCTAATAACGCCCGACCATCTGCATCGAGCGGAGCAGATGCTGCTGTTCTATCGCGGACAGCTTCTTGAGCTCGCCGTTCGTTGAGCTGTGCTACACCAGCTTGTGTACCAGCTCCAAGCGACCCCAAAAACGATGACCCCGGCTGAGAAGCAGCTTGCGACATTGCGCCACCAGCTGACAGCAAGAGCTCGGCCATTCCTGGACGATTAAAAAAGCCACCAACCTTATCGATAAATCCTGCCGGGTTGGTTGAAGTTTCTTGGTTTGCAAGTTGCTGTTGCCATGCTTGCTGCGCTTCCGGAGACAGCCCACCTGGGCCACCCGTCATTGGACGGACACCAGCTCCTGACACGCTAGAGCCTGGTATGCGACCTAATGTCTGAGCCACTGTTTCGGCCGTACTTAAACTTCTTCCAACTGGTTGCCGAGCTCCTGGCAAACTAGCGCCTCGAATAGCTGACGGTGTTCCGTATCCCGGCGCACTTTGTCGCCTAGCCTCGCCTTCAGCCATCATCGAGCGCCAATCTCGTCGCGGGTTAGCACCCTGGCGGTTTAAGAACGGACCCGTCGCATCGAGGATTTGTCCAGCTGGACCTAGATCCGTAAATCTTGTTCCCGGCCTACGCCGCAGAAGATCTAACCATTGTTGCGGATTGGTGTAGGCCATTAGACCGCCTCCATTCGCAATCCAAGCGCATCATAATTCACGGCTAACACTCCTCCGCGCATACCAACAGCGTCCGGTCTAGTCAGCATTACCTCTTGGGCCATCACCCCACGCCATCGAGCGTCTTGGTTTCTGTAGTTGAACTCGTAGAGGTTATGGCCGTTCTTGGAGCCTACTAGTTCGATGTTCTCTTTCAACCTGACATCAGAGATTAACCCAGCTTGACCTAAAGCTGCTGCCGCTCCTGCGCCTTGCAGTAAGCCACCACCGATCTGGCCTAAGACCGAAGGCTTACGGCCGTACTGGTACTGAGCGCCACCAGGTTGCATGGCTTGCAACATTGCTAACTGCTCAGCGCCACCCTCGAGTCCACGCAACCACTGGTCATAACCAAATGCTTGCTGACCTCGTCGGGCTTGATCTTGAGCTGCACCCATCCCAGCCAACTGTTGCGCAGCTCCAAATGTTGCGCCTTGTCGCATGCCACCAATGTCTGCTAATTGCTGAGCAGCCGCTAATTGTTGAGCTCGGAACGCCTGTTGAGCATCTAGGCCCATTCCCGCTGATTGTAATCCAGCCGTTTGGTTAGACTGTTGTTGGTCAAGTGTTGCCTGGGCTAACGCAATTTGCTGTTGAGCTTGTAACGCCGCTAATTGATTATTTTCCTGCAACGCAGCTTGCATATTTGCTTCAGCAACTCTCAGCGCATTGTTAGCATCCTGCATATCAGCTCGAGCTGTTAAATCTTGTCCTTGCATCCCCGCCTGTAATCCAGCTTGTCGATTTTCCAGTTGTCTTTGGAAATCAATTTCTCTGTTACGGAGACGAGCTTGCTGCTCTCTTGCAGCATCCTGTTGCCGACGATCACCTTCAATACTCTGTTGTTGTAACCGAGCTTGTTGTTGCAGCTCCGCTCCACGAATGTCCCCAGCCTGAGCAAGCTGTTGAGTTTGCATCAAAGCTTGAGCTCCTAATTGCTGAGTCTGCATTCCCGCTGTTTGCTGACGAGCTAAATCTCGCTCTAATCGGTCCGCTGCGTCTGTAAATCCTTGTCTCCGAATATCAGCAATTCGGGCAAGCATGGCTGACTCTTGTTCAGCTCGCGGTATATCACCTCGAGTGCCCCACGCATGAGATCCTGCCCTTCGGGCCTGTTCTTCATTTTGAGCTCGAGCGTAGTCTAGTTTTGCCGATTCTATTTGGGACTCAATCCCAAGCTGGTTCATGTATGGAGTAAGATCGCTTCCAATATATGACGCTCCGTCAAACCCAAAGTCTTCTAATGTCGTTGAAGGGCTCAGCGTTTGCGGTCCAGCAATAGAACTCTCGCCAATTGTTTGCACGGACCCTGTTGTGACGCCAGACACTGGCTCACCATAGGCATTAATTTCAGTTGGATCGTAACCGTAACCTTGTTCCGGAACGTCAACAGCTCCCGTGCCAGCAGATATGTCCGTTTCCGTCGTTAGCGTTGGAGTAGCAATAGTAGGAGCCGTGACGGCGCTGTAAGATGGAGTCACTGGTCCGGTTTGTCCTAACAATGCTCGAGTAGCATCGCCAGCTCGTTGCATTTCTTCGACGCCGACTGTTGTCGAATAGCCGTCAGGTCTATCAATGTCGATAGAGCCCATACCTGGAAGAGCTGGTGGAGTTGGATCCACGATAACCGGCGGCATAGGGATAAACGGATCACCTTTTCTCGGCTCAGCTGTTGCCGGGTCTACTACGTTTGACCAACCCCCTACTTGAATGTCTCCAATCCCATCACGGCCTTCCCGTGGAGGCGGTGGATCTTGACCCGGTATGTTAGGCCGTACACCACCCGTCCCGCTCCTGACTGCCGACCCTCGTAGGCCAGGGCCACCAGTTCCTATTGCTGGGATTGGTTCAATGTTTGGATCATAAGCCCAGCCAGGAGAAGCTTGACGAGAAGCTGGCTCAACGTAATCGGCAAAACCCAGATTGCCCGTTACGCTCGGCCCATACGCTCCAGGTCCAAGAATTTGGTTGGTCAGATATTGCTGGCCTCTTTGTGACATTCTTCCCAGCCCAGGCATGTCGGCTGCGCCTCCATACTGAGCCTGGAATGGTGACGTTGATGCATATTCTTGAGCTTGGTTCCAAAAATCGACTTGCCGACGTTCTGACGCAGGATCCAATTTTTGGACCTGTTCGATACGCATGTTTTCTAAACCGTATTCCTCGCCACCACCCATATTAGTCTCCTAATTCCTTTATGAGCATGACGCTCTTGTAATCATATCCATACGGCTTCAAAACCTTTTCCCAACCTTTTCGGCCTAACAGCTCGATGCCAGCACATTCGTGTTCTTTTGCGTAATAATCAGCAGCTTCCATAACAGCGTCGAGATTTGCTCGTTGTGTGCCATGCTTTCCTCCGAACAACCATATCCGCAACATTCTCTTTTTCGGATACAAAATAATTTTGAAAACTGCCGCTCCCTGCTTAACCGGGTAAAACACTGCGTGACCGTCCTCGATGTCGCGCAGTACATCAGCCAAGTCCCACTGCTCACCGCTCTTCGTTAACGCCTCGACCATATACGGCTTGCATGTCTCCCACGTTTCGGCAAAGCCTTGTTGGTCAGAAGATTTCATTAGACTGCACTCGTTGACAAAGCACCCGCATCCGACACCACAATTTTGTATCGAGTGCCGTTTGCGCTAACTAAGATTAGTCGTTCATCGTTTGCCAAATCAATGTCTTCAAATCGCTTGAAGTTGGCGCGATCTGCTTCTGTTAGAGCTCTGTTGTTACTTGCTTGCACTATCCGATCATAATCATTCAGAGCTGGTGCCAGCTGTAATCGTTTTGCGCCCGAAGGACTCATCGTCTACCTCCAGGCTGGAGCTCGAGTCTTGGCACTCCAACATTCCAAGCATCTGCCGAATTGCTTGTACACCTCATCCGAGCCGTCCTACCTGTAAACCGTACTGATGTCGGCGCAGTCATCGTGTACGGGCCGTGCGTTGTATCGCTGTCGGTCGGATACAGCCGTGTGTAGAACGTGGTGGTAATATCACCCAGCGATGTAACGTCTGGAATCAATGACGTTGCCGAGAGAACACGGTTCCCGTTGCCGAGCTCGATTGGTCCCGATTCGACATAGGGCACCTTCGCAGCTTTTCCTACATCTGCGTAAGTGTTTCCAACTTCATGCTCGTATGGGTTTCCGCTTGTATCGAACAGCAGAGGATTCAAGAAAATGCCTCGAGTCGTTACAGCTGATCGAGCCAAAGTTCCTACGGCCCAATGATCCTCGAGGTAGTTGTAAGAAACATAAGCATCGATCTCGACAGATGTGCCTGGGTAGAACCACCAGATTTCGTTTTGCAATGTGTTGTGCCAAGCGACAACTTTACTTGCTTGGGACAGGTTCATCTGGGTAGTGAGGTAAGACTCTACGTCGCAAGGGATCGGCCGAAGTGTGCCGTCATAGCTGAAGAAGCTTTGAGCTGAACGTCCCATCCAGTAGGCTGTATCATTTGCAACACAAACGGCGTTGATCGATACAGGCCCACACGCATCGCCGACTCGGTCAAACGAGTAGACATAGGGCAGTCCTACATAGGTTGCCAGGTGAGCGTCTATCGTCGTAAAGATCAGCAGACGATCTCTGACTTTGACCGCACCAAGTAAATCACCTTCTGTGTCGAGGATCTGATCTCCGGCTTGGTTGGTGCTCGTAGCTGTCCAGTCAGTGTTGTCCTCAGAGTCGGACCAAAAAATTCGACGGCGATCCCTGTCAGCCTCAGCTCCACCAGAAGGAGTGCCTCCAAAAGCCATCTGGATGCGCTCCGAGGTTACTGCTGTCGCTATGGTAAACTGTGGCGAGTTCGCAATGCGAGCAGCTTTTGCTGTGGCTGGGGTGGCAGTCGATGCGTCCCACATATACAGGTCGCCATCATCCGGAGTGCAGCCTACAAGGTTTTCGCCCCACAGGTCGAACGACCAGATCGTTGCTGGCTCAGGAATACCCAAATCGACTCGAGCGTTGCCATACGTTGATTGGCCGTACACACTGTTGCCGTACCCGACGTTAGGATCAGCATCTGTTCTTCCGGCCGTAAACCCTGTCGGAGTAATGTCCGACAAGCTGGCGCTTGAGTCGTAGACATACAGCTTGGCCGCTGTACCTACTGCAAGCCACCGTCTAAAGGAGTTATCCATCCATGGCAAAGCTGTTCGGGGCACTCCCGTAACTGCTGTTGTGCTGTCGCCCCAGGTGCGCCATCCACCAATAGGTCCAAGTGCGCCCACGCTCCACCGCATAAGGTCGGCGTCATACCATCGCCCACGTGCCTGGTAGAGTGTCCCGTTTTTCCAAATTCCGGGCTCAAATTCAAGAGGAACGTACTCAGGAGCTGGCATTACTCGATGATACCGTTGGGTTCAGATTTTAACATTAAATGCGGATCCACTTCACCGAGCTCACCAGATACAATCTGCCTACCTTGAACCCCAAGCATTTGATACGCGAGCTCGATAGAAGCATCTATGCCTTGTAGGCCGTCTAGATGTTCTTTTTTCGCCTGGAACAATGACCGCAAACTAATTGCTTGCTCCAGCGTTAATGGGACTCGCTCGTCTAGCAAGATTGTCCCGTTAGTTGAACCGGATGTCGTTGTAGCAGACAAATCAGCCCCCTCGGCCACTGAGCCTGGATTGGAGCTGTTCTGTTCTTTCTTCGACTTTGCTAATCCTTTCACCGTGTACATCCACCTTTTCGTCTAGTCTCGATACAATTCGCTCGATTTGAGCTAAGGTATCTCGAGTTCCGTTTAGCCCCGCTTTTACACCACCGTACGCTGCTCCCGCTGCCAGCACCGCTGGAAAATACGAAAGCATTTCCTCAACTCCCATCAGCCTCAGAGCTCCACGGAAGTTCTGGAGTACCGCTAGTAGGAGTCTTTTTTTGTTCGACAGCAGCCGTTACGTCTGCCTCAATCTCCAACACTTTTTCATTACCAAGCGCGTCCTTGGCCCACCCAACAGCCTGTGTTTCGGTAATATCTGCATAAGGCGTAAAACTGTCTGGATCGGGAGGCGTAACCTCAACTGAACCAATAGTCGTCGCAGACAAAGGTCTTGTCGTTCCGTCTGGATCAACGAACGTGCCATCAGTAGCGGTTGCCCTCCACGCCACAGAGGTGACTACATCCGACAGAGCACCCTCTGTGTACGTCACCTCCATCGTGTCCACTTGCCATGTCATTGTCATATTATCCTGCGCTTATTTTGACGGTGCCACTATCGTTCCACAAAGCGTTAGCCACACTAGGATCGGAAGTTGGAAGACCCATTATAACTTGAGCGGTGGTCAATCTCATTCTTTCATTATTTCCCGACACAAACCTCATGTACGGTCCATCTGTGTTACCGGAGTGAGCGTACGCAATCGTTCCACGATATTGTGCATCTCCAGAGGTTCCATCCGCAAAATCAATTCGGGCCATCCCATCACTTGCGTTGGCTATCGTTATCCCCGCTCTCTGACCAGCAGCCGTGTCTGCTATGACTAGATCAGTAGTGTAGTAAGAGGTTGGAGACGTTGTCCCTACCCCTACTTGGCCTGAAACAGCTAACCCTGACAACGTGCCTAGCGAAGTAATGTTTGCTTGCGCGGCAGTTGAAAGCGTACCAACAAAAGCCGTGTCAGCCGTAATCGTCGCGCCGTCGATATTTGAGCTACCTACGTCGATGTTTCCAAAACCCGACGTAATTGAGCCACCGTCGAGGGCACCAACAGATGTAATACCTGTTTGGGCAGCATCGACGTTGAGGGTTACATCCCCCGACGTACCACCTCCCGACAACCCAGTACCTGCAACGACACTCGTAATGTCGCCTGTGGTCGGGGTAGCCCATGCGGGGTTAGCCCCAGCTCCTCCGCTTGTTAGAACCTGACCACTCGAGCCAGCTCCTAGTCGAGCTGGTGCTCCCGACGCGCCGTAATACAGCACATCTCCTTGTGTCCCATCTTCCAGCTTAGCAAGTGTTATTGCGTTGTCAGCTATGTATGCTGTAGCAATTGCAGTACCGTTCCACACTCCCGTGGCTATCGTGCCTACAGAAGTAAGGCTCGACGACACAACCGTAGATTTAAGAGTTGTGCCCGTGAGCGTCCCTGCCGGTGCTGTGACTGTAACTACTCCACCCGCCGTCATGGTGGCATCACCTGAGAGAGCGAACTCTTGAGCGTCTCCGGAGCTGTCGCCTATCCAGATCTTAGTGTTGGCTAACGGCGAAGTTGTAACGTCGATATAGTCGCCAGTAATCGCTGTACCGTTCCATGTGCCGGTTGCGATTGTGCCAAGCGTCGTGATCGAGGTTTGGCCGACATACGTCGAGTCGATAGTTACCGCATCGGCAGAGACAGTAATTGTCCCACTAGTGCCGATAACATTTAAGGTCGGTATCGGCCCACTTAAACTCGTTCCAGTTAAACCAGCACCAGCTACTATAGCTGTAAGATCTCCGACTGTCGGAGATGCCCAGCTGGGGTTGGCTCCTGCTCCTCCACTGGTTAGCACTTGGCCTGACGATCCTGCACCTAACCGGGCTGGAGCTCCCGATGCAGCATAGTACAATACATCGCCTTGAGTGCCGTCCTCGAGCTTGGCGAGCGTAACTGCATTATCAGCTATGTATGCCGTAGCTAGTGCTGTGCCGTTCCAGACTCCGGTAGCAATTGTACCTACTGCTGTAATGTTGGGCTGTGCTGCGGTAGATAATGTGCCAGCTAACGCTGTGGTAGCGGTAATCGTTGTGCCTTGGATGGTGCTGGCTCCAACTATCGTTCCTGACACATCTACGTTGCCGTTAAGATCTATTAAGGTTGCTGTTATATCGATCTCATCGGTTGCCCCGATAGACAGGGTTGTGTCATCAATTGCGGCAATCCGCTGAGACGCATCGTAGAACTGCAACTGGCGCGTACCGCCTAACAACAAGCCTGTATCTGGAACATGAGTTAAGGATACATCTTGGTCATTTCCAAACTGAATAACCGCACCATCAGCTAAGTACAGGTCACTAAACTCCAGAGAAGCCGTGCCCAAAGATGCACCATCAGCGGCATCTGGCACGAAAGCTGTGTCGGCTGTAATCGTACCGCCATCAATGGTAGAGCTGCCAACATCAATGTTTCCAAAACCAGATGTAATTGAACCCGCTCCAAGCGCACCGACAGTCGTTATTGAGGTCTGGCCGACATACGTCGAAGCAATGTCAATGTCGTCAGCGTTGACCGTAATGCGATTTGATGTGCCAACCGCATTCAGGGTGACAGCTCCAGAAGTACCGCCCCCAGTTAGCCCAGCTCCGGCGACTACGCTAGTTATGTCCCCGACATCAGCCGGGGTATACCACTCAAGTGTGCCGGAAGCATCCGATGCTCGTAACGCTTGACCGCTCGATCCAACAGCTGTTGGCATCGTCAACGTGTACGATGTCGTGACAGCGGCCGGAGCTTGCATAGCTATAAAATCTGTGCCCGTACCCGTCTCTTGAAACTTGACACTGTTAAACGCCACATCGGACATGGTCACATCGGTGCCACCGATTGCAAAAATCGCATCGATAACATCAATGACCTGTTCGTTAAGCGTTGTTCCCCAGGTGTCGGTAGAACCGCCGACAGTGGGTTTGGTCATGTTTAAGTTAGTGGTCGGATTTGCCATTTTTTATCCTAGAGCTCGAGCTCGCATGCTGATTGACGAACCGCTGTAGAGTTCTCTTTCTCCTTGCAAGCGCAAATCTGTAAGAGCTTGTGCTAAGCGAGCAATCCACAACGGCATTCTTTCATCGTTTTTGAGATAAGGTTCAGCTTCGACAAGAGCTCCGAACAAATAAATGTCCGGGTGATTCGTAAGAAGCCAGTTGGATGTTGCTGAATCTGTTAATGCTGGTATTCGCGTGTAATAGACAATCGAAGATGTGTACGTTGCATCTGGAGAACGAAGCACCTCGAGCTGATTGCTCGAACCGCCGAGCAATGTAAAATAATGAGGTCTGCCAGTTCCTGTGAGCTCAGCTCTGAGCTGGGACAAATCCTCTGGTGACAAATACTCGAGTACAATTACCGGGTCTAGGTCAACCACGATGCGAATTATTTCGAGCGTGTCGGTTGGTAGCGTTGTGTATTGACCGGCAATCGAAAAACTGTCGTTTTTCGTAATCATGTCGGGAGCCCGAATTACCCGATTGAAATTGGCTTCTGCCAGCTCGATGAAAGTTTCAATTTCAGACGACAAATCAGTTCGGTCGAGCCAATTGCCAATTTCAGTTTGGAGCTGGTCATAATTCGCAATGTTAGCCATTAGACCTTACCCGGCCGAGTGCGAAACATCCTGTTGTTAGGATCGTTTAGCCATTTTTTCCATTGTTTTCCTTGAAGCCCTTTGCCAGACATAAAACCTTGGCGCATCTCAGCTGGCATTTTTTCTAGCACTACTGCGGGAATACGACCAACGTGATGGAACGTCTCCTGAGATTGCCTTAATGGGCTACCCCAACGAGCTCGTTCATCAAAGCTGTTAAAGTCAATACGATTTTGGCGCAAAACAGGCTCGATGTCTTGGCTCGTTTCGATAATGCTTTTGTTTTCAATCTCGTCATAATGATACACCTCGGTTTTACCCGTTTGTGCATCATATGAAAGCAGTCGCTCTTTTTTCGTTGCCATGATACTCCCAGTTAGGGAGGTAGGAGCTCGCGCCCCTACCCCCCTCGAGGTTTGGAATTAAGCTGTTTAAGCTGCTGTAATTCCAGCAACCACGCCGTGAGCAGCCTCGTTGTTCACCTGGAGGCCCCACTCTGCCAACGCCATGCGCTTATCAGCGTCACCAGACTTCGCCAACGACTCGATGCGATACGGTCTGAGAGTCGCCATAGCGACCTCATCAGTATCGATCAACAACGCCCAATCGTTCATCAGCGAACCAGCACCAGCATCTACCACTGTCGTGAAGAATCTTTGGGGAACCACGCTCAAATTACCAAAGTCGCTAACATAAATGTCAGCTGCTCCGATAATCACGGAAGGCTCGGCACCGTCTACGTTGTACCGGCTAGAAGCTATGCCGCTGAAACCGCTCACCTGAGTCTTGTTGAACGGGGATACCATCAGCATGCGTGGCTCGCCGCCAGACACAAAACATTCTTGCATCGTGGTTTTGAGCATAGCTTCGGTAAACGCAGTAGGCGTACCGAACGCCTTCCACACCTGAGCCGCACCTGTCGGAGTTGAACCCGTGTAGGAGGGCTTGGTTACGTTCGTGGAAGTTTCGTTGGTTTTGAGCCAGCCGGGGAACCCAGCCGTCACTCGAGCCGTAGCCGTAGCACCTGCCACAGCTCCAACGCCATTGAGCAGACATGCTGTCTCAATGTCTCTTTTCAGCTCTTTGGCGACCTTAGCAGCCTGGTAACCTACCTCAGACGCACGGCCAGCCTTACGAACTGTTTGCTCGGTGCCCGATATAATGAAATCGCGCATGTTGATCTGACAGTAATTCCCCATGCGAGCTGTTGGGGTTACCGCCGTGTACGAGCTCAGATCCTGCCCCTCAACTACCGGGGTAGCAGACGCTGATGCAAGCGCATCTGTCTGCCACTCGAAATACGTTGCGTCCGCTTCCCGTGTTCCAATGTTGCTCTGGAACGGCGTCTGGGTAGGCGAAATATCGGCGATCAAGTCGCTGAGATCTTCGCGCTGCCCTATCGCGTCATAGGTAGTGAACGTGTTTGTTACTACAGCCATCGTTCAATCATCTCCAAAGTCAGTCCGCAAGCATTTCAGCAAATAACGGCGCTGCATCATCAACCTTGCCGGTTGTTTTTAGCCTTTGCCGTTGAGCTTTTTGCTTACGGTTGCGCGTCCTGCGAGTAGTCTCTCGGCTCCCGCTTGGGACACTGCCGATTTTCGATTTGGCCTGGGTGATTTTCTTACCGTTAGTCAGCTCGTCATAAAGCATAGCTTTTCGCAGTATCACAACTGCTCGAGCATCGTACAGCTTGCCAAGCTCCTCCGCAGAGTAGTCTTGAGTCTGTCCGTACTCCATCAACCGTCGCTGTTCTTCGACTTGAATTTCATCGTTAGACCATTCAGGAATTTTTTCAAGTACAGCATTGCGTTGCACTTCTAGATGCTGTTGCAATTTCATCTGGCGCTCTTGCTCCATAAGACCTTGCATCCGTTGTTGCTCAGCAACCACAGCTTGAATTTCGCCAGCCCGTTGACGCTCGAGCTCTTTGAGCTTGAGCCATTGCACCGGGTCTTCACGCTCTAAAGCGTCCCAATCCATATTAGGTGGCTGATTCGCTGCCTCCATCTGCACTCGAAGTTGTTGCAGTACCTCCTGGTACTGCTGGTACGTCTGTTGCAGCTCAGCTTTTTGTTGAGGCACTCCTTGCAACTGTTGTTGCAAGTCTGCCCGTTCTTCAGCCAGCTTTTGCTGCCGTTGTGTGTAAGTCGCGCCTCGCTGGTATCCAGAGACGAGTTCGTTCAACGATACCTGTGCCTCTTCACCATCGACCTTGATGGTGTAAATCGGCTGATCGTGTTCAGATAGCTCGCCTTCTGGTTCATCGGCGTCTTGCTCTTCCACTACCGAGTCATCGGCTAACTCAGCATTCTGCTCCTGCTCTACTTCCAATGAATCGGTTGAGGGTAGCTCTTCCGTGGAAGAATCCTCTCTCGGTGGCTCATTGGATCCGGTGAGCGCCTGGGCTAAACCCTCTTGGATTTCGCCCATAGTACGAGGCCCGGTACGCTCAGGTGGTGCTGTCGATACCAGTTCACTCATTTCATGTCCTTGCCTTTTCTTTTCTTTGCTTTTCGACGTTCCAATCGTTTATCAAAATTCGCAAGTGCCTTAAAACTTCGTCAAGCCCACGATCTTGATGATACAAGCTTTCGCGTATCGTCGTGTCGCCTGGTTCTGTTAAAGACCATTGGCCGACCAAGCTTTCCTTTGCCCTTCCTACTACTTCTAGGAAAACCTCGTCCTCCAAAATTTCCTTGGCTCGCCTAGCTTTCATTTCTTTAGTCAGGCTCATAGACCTTCCCTTAGACTCGCTTTAACAACTTCCAAGTCGACATCGTTTTTGAATTTTTCTTCAGCTTGAAATTCACGAATCGCAAGATCCCCAGCAATCCTAGCCGATTCACGTTCATCGAGCTGTTGCTGTTTCAATGCAGACAACTGCAACTTTTGCGTTTCTATTTGAGCTCGAGTCTGAATGTCAGCCATTTGCACCTGGAGCATTTTGTCTTCCATCGACGGCTCAGCTGGCTCCTGTGGTGGAGGCGGTTCGTAATCAATCGGAATCGGTTTGAAGAATTGATTAGGATCTTTGAATCCCGCCACCTCGAGCATCTTTGCCAACGTGTTTCTAAACTGGCCTAGCCCGACTAACGGATTGCTTGGCCCGAGTCTTTCCAAAATCTCTTTTTGCTGAAGCGCAACATTAGACAACACCGCCAGCTTCTCATCAGTCATACCACTGCCCAGCCCAACATTAGCTTCGCAATCCATACTAGCATCCCAAACTCGCGGATCAATCGGCACCCATGTGTCACGCAACCGCACTACACGCTCACGGTCTTGATGCGTAATAACGAGCTCAAGCACTCCCTTCATCATACGCTTGAAACCGTTTGCAAACAGTCTCGCCATCAGCTCGAGATGTTGCTCAGCTCCTTTTACTGTCGCCTGGACTGCTGCTCGGGTAGTCGATTGCAACACATCTGGGTCTAGCCCTTGTGACGCAGCCGTCTGACCTGTTCTCGACTCTTTCATTTGATCGAGATATGCGATCATAGGAAAAGCTTCTTTGCCCAGGAATGGCACATTGAATGGCGTCACCATTCCGGGCTGGCGTGTCCGGATAATCGCACCAGGCTCGTCATTCATAACGTCATCGAGATCTACCATGCCCTCCACGACGGCCGTCCGTGGATACAAGCTAAACGCTAAGCTATCAAGCATGCCTCTTAATGTGGCTGACTTAATGCGCTGAATGTCTTTGGTAAGGTCTGCTAGATCGGACCCAAAAAAGACATGTGGCTCCGGATCCGCATTAAAGACAGCAAATGGGATACTCGAGGCTGGTTCGTTGTTTACGATTTTGTAGCCATCACCAATCGTGCAAATTCGTCGCAGCTCGGCAATCCCGTCGCCGTCATAATCGATATACGCCCACGCTTCGACATAGAGCACCCGCCGACGTTCATATTCAGATAACGCACTGCGAGTATCTGGATAGGATGTTCTGGCTATGTATTCTTGCGAATCAATAAACCCTACCTGGTCGCTTAAATGCTCCTCAAGCATTTCGCGGTCGTAGCCCAAAGCCACAAGCGAGCTCACAGTCGCCATCGTGCGGTGCCCACAAATTTGGCAATCGTCTAAAGACGTAGCAGCAGCATCTACAAAGAACTCTTCCGGTGGCATTGTTTCGATCTTGACCCGGTTTTTCTTTGTACTGCGCTTAATTTCTACGTCATACACCTGGGGGACCGGCATGCCCTGGGCCTCGAGCTCCATCGTTTGTTGCTCGTTTATCCCAGGAGCTGGCTGGCTCATAACTGACACAGCCTCAACGCCTTCTTCTTGAAGAATCAGTCCTAGCGACCCTTCATCCAAGCCTTCAAATGTGTGGGTATTAATCGAAATCGAATCGTCCCAGCTCCACTTTACAAAACCACCGCGATTCATCAATGCATCTTTGAAGACTGAATAAAAAATTTCTAGTCCATCGTTATCAACCTGGAGAATGTGCGAAACGTAATCCGTAGCCTGTTCAGCCATAGCTACATCGTTTGCGTTTTTCGGGATAAACTCTACTGGTTTAGAAGAGCCAAAAAACACGCGCATCATTGACGGCAACACTGCCATCGTCGCATCTCGGACATCTCGAGAAACAACTTGAGAGCGACCGGGCACTTCATTTCCGAACGGTTCGCCTCGATAGAATTTTGTCGACTCGGCCCGGATAGGACTAATCTCGTCGTCAATGTAATCGATAGCGTCTGAGATAGACTGACGAACAGAGCTCTCAAGCTCTTCTTCTGTCATGCCTACGCCAGCTTCAGTTTCAGCTTCGTCTATGTATGCCAAGGATTTGCTTTTGCTCCCCTGCTCTGCCCCGAAATAAGATATTGGGTTAAATCAAAATCTGTCAAAGTTTTCATGCTTTAGGGTCGCCTGGGCTTCCGGGGCAAGGGTGGAAGATTTTTACCCTGTGGTCATTTAAGCTACGCCATGAGAACCCACTTCCCATCAGCAATAGCACCCTAAATTACTCCTGCCAAGTTTCGTTTCAGTTTGCCAACACGCCTTGAGCTCCGGCCACCAATTGCGGTCCCGGCGTCACTTGCAAACGTCAACACAAATGCATCTGCGGAATCTGGTGATGCAACTCCACGCTTTTTGAGCTCAGGTTTGCTTTCAATTTTTACTCTGCCAGATGAAGTATAGCTGTACCGCACCGTAGCAAGTTCCGCTTTCAATGTTGGATCTCGAGGAAGTCGAACGTCCCTTCCTTCCAGCCAAGCTTTTGCCTTGTACCAAAGCTCGGACCTGAGATTCATGTATTGAGTTCCCATTGCTGGCGACTCAGCGACATTGATCCCAAAAGCTGGAAGTCCGAGCTCGCGTAGACGGTCTACGACTCCAGCTCCTAGCCCAATAGAGTCTACAAAAATTTCCAATGGTTTTTCGTCTGTCGAATCGTATTCAGCTTTAATCGCTCCAGTCAACTGCATCGTGTCCAGGTTGCGCCATAAACGAATCGGCTCAGTGACGGCATTTCCTTTTCGTTTACATAGAGCTGAAGCATCTGACCCAAAACGCGCTACATCAACTCCCCAGACAGACGGCCCAAACTGGATCGGTTCTACGTCTCGTTTGATTGCTTCGCTGATCAGCTCTTGAGCAATTACTGTATCGTCATCGCCTCGAGGAAATTCGCCGAGCACCCGGACTCGATAGACGTTGCTATCTTCTCCGTACCGTACCTGGCATTCTTCTATATAGTCTTTGGATACTCGAGTCGTATCCTCACAAGAAACGTGAAACGTGTCCCATCGTTTCGCTAATTTGTGAAACGTGTCGTAAAAATATCCTGAGCTCCTGACGGGGTTACCAGCCAAGACCATACAAGCTCGATGCGCCGACATAGATCCACCGGCTGCTTCGTACACCTGCTCTGGCACACCGCTGGCCTCATCGCAAATCAACAGCACACTATCGGCGTGGACTCCCTGCAATGCATCTGGCTGTTCAGCTCTCGATGTTTTTGCAGATATAAAATTGCGTTCCGGATCCGTTGAGAGCTCGATGCGATCTGCTTTTACGTTAAACATGTCGCGATAACCAGCTGGAGCTTGTTTCAGCCAAGCTTTTGTTTCTGGCAGTAACGCATCTTGGAGCTGAGCTGACGTTGGAGCTGTCATTACCACTTTCGCATGGTAGTGCGTCGAGATCCACCACAACGCCAACCACGACAGACAGCTGGTCTTACCTACACCGTGACCTGAACGAATGCTCACTCCTCGAGATCCGTTAGCGACGGACGCCATTACCTCGGCTTGCCATTTATCGGGCTTAGCTCCGAGAATGCCCTCAACAAACAATATCGGATCTTCCCGCATCAAGATCAGCTGGTCGGTATAGCTCATCGTTCTACATAATTGTCCCGATCTCTAGACCTTATGGATCCGGCTGCTAATAGACCCGCCAAGCCAGCTCCGATGTTTGCGCTACCCATGCGTGACAAATCAAACATTGCAAACGGCGACCGAATATTTTGGGGTTCAAAAACTGCGTAATGGATCGCGCCCTCTACTCCTTCCATTCCCTTCATGGGTAACAACCCACCACCCATACGCTGAAAAAAACGGGCCCCGGATCCGAAAGTGGCGTCCGCATCGACAATGGTGCCGTCAAACCCAGCTTCCATATACACTCGACGCAAAAACTCCCCAGGAGTGCCAATCATTTCGTCTGTGAGAGGATCTACGGCATCTATAAATGGCATTGAGTTATTTTGTCGTATGATTTTTTCAAAAGCTTCAGCTGATATGCCACCTTCATCCATCGCTGTTTCAAAGATCTCAGATACGACTTCATCTAAACTCCAACCATGATATGTCCCGCCTACTCCATGCTCTGCCACTCGACGCATTGCTTCAATCAAATTGAGCAGTTCTCCTTCCGGCTCATCCCATTCATCCAGGGCTTCGTCATAAGCTTGCTTGAAATCGAAATAAGTCCCGCCTGGCCGTGTGTCCACTGGATTCTTTAATCGTAAATGCGCGGGTATCGTAGCACCTTCATGCGGACCTTTAACCATAGCTTCAGCTTGACTTCGAGCCATAGCTACATCGCCCGGATTCTCGTAGCTCAAGTCTAGACGATTCATTATCTCGTCAACTTTGCTTTCATAGTGAGCTGTTAAGTCTGGCCCATCAGCTCTGGCGTAATTGGTTTGGACATCTGTAGGTGAACTGCTGAAATACAATGACTTGCCATGATGGCTATCAGCGTGACCCATTTGAGGATCAAACTCATCAATGTTATGGGTCGTCCCGTGATACACGCGATCTTGGACCGAGCTCGGCTCTAGCCATTCTTCTTTTCGGGCTAAGCGGCTGGCCTCATCCATTGGTAATTCATCTGCACCGTCTGCAATCGCATCGAGTGTTCGGGATCCACCCTCACGCATCAACCGGCCCGACACCATAGGAAGCAGTAGTCCAGCCCCAGCAAAACCAGCTCGAGGGAGATCCCGGTCACGCAGTCCAATGTATAGGTCAGTTGCATCTATAACTGTGCCAGCTGGCTCGACCAGTGATGTACCGACAAGAGCTGCTGTCTCAGCTGGAGTCTCGGGATTCAAAAACCTCTGTACTGCATTCCATATATTCTGAGGGTGCTGTCCAAACATCGGCCGACTCTGTAAGGGATGCCCTAACAAGCCGGGGTTTTGTTGAGCTCGGTGAAACGGAGTGTGAGCCATCGAGCTTACCTCAATTGAGAAGCGGCATCTTTGAGTGCCATTGGCAAGAATCGCCTACCCTCTCGCATCTCTTGGAAGAATTGCAACAGCCCTTCAGCTGTATCCGGATACCCGCCTGTAATACCCAGGTCTGCAATGTTTCCAAAACCCAAATTTGAAAGCCGGTTGGCTTCTCTAATCATCTGCTCGGTTAACCCTTGAAATGTTCCTGGGGCAGTCTTTGGAATCGAAATACCTAACCCACGGCCACCTTCCCAGGCAGCACCTTGAGCTGCGCTCACGGTCGGTAACCCAAATGTTTCGGCACTCTGAACGTATGGTTTTGAAAATTCTTGGTATGTCGGAGCGTTACCCAAAAATGTTTGTTTCGTACCGGCGGGATTTATAAAAAACTCTGAAGGATCCACTGAAAACTGTTTTGGTAAACCACCGGCATAGCCAGCGTCGAGTGCCAAGCGACGGAGCTCTGGGATTTGTTGGATGATGTAGTTTGCGTGGCCCATCATGTGGGTATCCCACGGGATAACGCCACCAACCAAATTGGGATTCAAGCTACCCATACCCATTCGGGCCATTGCGTATGCTGGAGTTTTCCACGCTCCTACGCCGACAGCTGGGACACCTCCTCTCATCGGAGAGATAAACCCTTTCTCCGCTACGTCAAAAGCTTTGTCAATTCTCGACCCAGATGTTCTCCCACTGTGAAATAACGTGTTGGGATAAACATCACCGAACACTCTGTATGCCTCGTCTATCGACACGTTGTTTTGTCGAGCAAAATTCACAAGCGAAGTAAACATCAACTCTTCGTCGACAGGTGTTTGTGGCGACAGCGCCGCACCCATCAGATGGAATTCGTCGAAGGTCATCCCTGGGGAGCCTTCCGGCATTGCTTGGTATAAACCGCCTGTTTCGTACCAAGGAACGTCTTTCAGCTCTTCCGTAGCTTCGAGGCCAGCCTCTACTGTCTCGTCAACCATCTCCTGAACTTGTGGATTGGATGCCCACTCCTGACTCAGCTCTGAAGGTTTTGATCGCGGAGTTGGTGCAGTCGGGTTCGGTTGGTCAACTGATTGCGGTCGAGTCCCTTCAATCCTGGGCGCATCACGCTTAAAGATCTCAACGCCATCAACGAGCTCCTTCAAGTTACGGCCAGCAACTGGCAACCCAAGTCCAGCTATAGCGAACGCAGCTCGGCTTATATCCCTGTCCTCGATAGCAGCCATCAGATCGATCATATCGATGCCTTGATCCAATGGCGGTATAAACGAAGCGCCTACAAGAGCTGCTGTTTCACCCAAGTCTTGCGGTTCGACTAATCTGCGAAGCTTGCGCCACAACGTGTCGTCGTCCGGATCCTCTTCTCTGGCCCGGAACGGAGCGTCTGGGTCCGGCAACGATTCAAGTAGTCCGGCCGTACTGTACGGATCAAACGAGGACAAGGACTCGATGAAGTCCATTCCTGGGTCGCTGGGTGGCCCGTACATGGCCGTGAGCTCGAGCGGAGCATCATCGGCAGGGTATTGATGTTGAACGCCTTGAAAGCTCGCCCAGCCGTCCTCGGGGAAAGCCATTGTAGGATCAAAATGTGGTCTACCTTGATGCACTATTTTTTCCTTTTGGGCTTTTTGTGGTCAACATTCGCATGCAACGATCTTAAATGCGCGAGCGCCGCACTCCGGCTCTTGTGAACCGTGAGGGTTTTCCACCCGTTCGGTCGTTGCACCTGGACAGTTGTGTCTTTCAGACGGTACGGCATTACTTAGACGGTATAGTCGCCGTAATGACTAGAGCTGGAGCTCGTAGGTTTCTTGGTCATGCCGAGCATCTTCTGCAATCGACTAAACTGAGGCCGAGTCGTAGCTCGAGACAT
>VTLG01007683.1_pt1 | contig 34031 bp, 49 predicted proteins | sample 4694571 | NCBI WGS metagenome assembly VTLG01 (sample SAMN12604809, study PRJNA352737) | marine metagenome | biome: ENVO:00000447; feature: ENVO:00000209|ENVO:00000569|ENVO:01000036; material: ENVO:00002151; isolation source: viral sequences binned using virsorter ...
CAGTTTCAATAGTAATGTTCACACGAAAAAGTTCTTTTTTCAATTCCGCATGAACTTGTTCAATCATCATGGTTTTTCCGTTTCCAGAAAGACCAGTAATGAAGACAGGATAAAATTGTCCAGATTTTTTGATGGTCTTTACATCAGCGTAATGACCAAACTTAACATAATTCCCAACTTTTGCAGGAACATAAGATTCCGTTTCGTTTTTGGGAAATTCAATAACATTGGTTGCCAATGCAACTTCTTTCTCTTCCATTGCCATGGGCACAAATGCAACTTTTGCATCAGTTGCAACATTTCCATTAATCTCAGGAATACGAAATACGCCCCTTCGGACTTTGTTTTCGCTTTTCCAAATGAATGATGGTGCATACTTAGAAAGACCTTCACCTTCTGCCCATTCCATCAACTGTTTCATAGTGACTTCACGGTCAGGAAAAACCTTTTCAAGACCCTTGACAATTTCGGTTCTCTTGTCAGTCAAATTACTCATAACAAATAATCTCCATTAGGAGGTTCACATTAGAGAAAAGTCATCTTTTCTCATTTCCATAATTATATTATACCAAATTTTGACAGGGATGTCAAGTTTTTTACGCAACTTTTTCAATAAATGCGTTAAGAAGGATGCGATTTTGCAACTTTCCTTTGGTATTCTTTTTCAGTGCTCTCCGAATTTCCGCTTTGGATGATCCGGCTTCAACTGAACCCATATGATCAACTTCATCAATTTCAAGACCTTTGGTATTGATGATGTAAAGTTCATCATAAGCTGTTTCTGAATCAATCAAGAACTTTTCCTTGCGAAACATACTATAATCTTCTTCAGTAGGATATCTTGACATCACATAACTTAAATTACCTATATTTCTTCTTCCAGAACCAGAAGTCAAGAAAAATCCAAGAAGGTTTATTCCTAATGATCGTTTTAGTGCAAGTAAAAGAAGTGAAGTTATTCTACTATTAGTCCTTTTAATTTCTTCTGGAAAAACTCTCATACGAGTTGCAGGATCATCAATATAAATTGAATTTCTACCACCAAATGTTCTAACTACATTATCAGAATCCAAATATTCATTATGTTGATTACTCTGACCATCAGTCAAAAATACTGCATTAACAATCTGTGCTCTTGTTTTCACTTTAAACTCTTCAATCACAGATTTTGCAACAATAATCGTATCATTTAATGGAGTTCCACCAAGTGAAAAATTATTAGGCATTCCATAATACCGATAATCACTACTGTAATAATAATTGTAACGATTTTCATATCCATCTGCAATCATAAGAAGATTTTGATATGCATTGTTCAATTCACGATTTTTCATTCTTGAAGAAAACAGATTCATCAAACGAAAACTATTTGAAACTACAATGTTGTTCTTTTTATAATCTGCAATTTTGTTTCCTATTGCGGTATGGTCATAAGGCTTTCTTTCAAACTCCCTACCAATTTTTTCATTATCTTCATCTTCCCAATCTCGATAATGATCAGAAAAAGCATACACTTCAAAAGGAATCTGAACTTTTGAACAAAACATTGTCAAGTTAATCAACTGTTCAATGGTTTCTTTCATATAAGCGTGCATGGAACCAGACCAATCAATAAACATAACCATACCATGATTCTTTCCTTCAGGCAAGTTAGTAATCTGTTGAAACAGATTTTCACTGTACTTGTAAGCATGAATTTTGTTCATGTCAAGAGTTCCCTTCTTTGAATTATAAGCACGGCGATGAATGTCCGCAGCTTTCTTCATTTCAAACTCTTTGACCATGTAATTGACCATTTTGTCGTTAGTCAATTTAAACTTTTTCAAAATTTTAATTCCATATTCATTTGCACCATCTTGAGATGAATAATACTTATTACATTCTTCAAGAGTTTTCTTGTAATCAACTACAAGTGCATTTGTATTAATTTTAGGAAAAGTCAAATAAAGAGGAAGTTCTGTTCTTTCATCCATATCCGCCAGTTCTTCTTCTCTTCTGCGAAATTCTTCATCAGTAAGTGAACGTGGTTCTGAAATCATGTTTTCACGATCTCCAAAAGCATTTCCAATACCACCTTCCATTCCATTAGAAATGGTTTTCTTGAAAGATTCTTTTTCTTCAGTTGAATCGCTCGACTCTGAATTTTCTTCATCGGTCTTATCAGAAGATTCTTCATCATCAGAATCATCTTCGCTCGAATCACCAGAAGAACTTTCTTCTTCAGATTCATTTTCTTCAGAATCATCACCAAATGCATCTTTCATTATTTCATTTAATTCATCTGAAGTTTTTTCCCATTCTGTACGTTCATTTTCTTCCGATTCTTCATCTTCACCAAATTCATCTGATTCATCAAATCCACCAAACTCATCATAACTGTTATCAGTTTCCGATTCGTTTTCTTTACACCAATCATAAAGTTCATCACAAACCTTGACAACATCTTCCCAAGATTCTGTTCTTTCAACACGATTAACCCAAACTTTTTCTTCATCGGAAAATTCGATTCCATAAGCAGTTCCGGCTTTGGTATATAAATTAATACGATCAATCAGACCAAGATCGTTAGGGTCAACACCCATCTTTCTCAATCCGAAAAAATCTTCATCCATTAAACTTTTGTACCCTTCAATCATTGACTTACGGGCACCAGCAAACTTTCTCTTAATTTTCTTTTCGATTCTTGCATCTTCTACAACGTTCAGAAAGGACTTATATCCCTTTCCTTTTTTACTTGCAGAGGAATGCCATCCATCTTCGGGAGTCCATAGTGCGTGACCAACTTCATGGGCACAAAAAAGATCATAGACCTCAGAACCAGGCTTCCATTTGAGGATAGGTAGGTACAGAACACGATTCTTCACATCAAATGCCGCAGTGGGAATTTTCTTGTGTTCAACCGTGATATTCTCTGCTGCCATCAATTTGGCAAGAAGAGATTTCTGTTCTATTAGGGAAGTTGTGTTATATCTCATAATATTATATCGTTGAAAGGTTTACTTTCTCACTCTTTACTTATATTATAACAATTCCTGACAAGAATGTCAAGTTTTTTCTGACTTTTCTTCTGAATTTTCTTCGGATTCGTTTGGTATGCTTCTTGCATAGTCATCGGTTCCATCATCTAAATGTTTGTATCCAGTTAGCTTTCCCGAATACTTATCCAGAAGTTCTTTTCTGAAATCTTTCAATTTTTTAGATGTCATTTTCTGCCTCCTTTCTCACTTTCACTTATATTATAACACAGAAACGTACTGAATGTCAAGTTTTTTTCGGGTACATATTATCTAAAAGATCGGGATCAATACCTACCAAATCTTTTGTCAATTTTGTCTTTGGAACATTATCAGCTATCCAACCTAGAAGTTGTCGTTTAACATCCGTTTCTGGCCCGATTGTTTTTCCTTCTTTCTTGAGAGTCAAGTAGGTAAAATCTTTAATAGTTATATCACCCTGTTTGGTTTTCATAGGTTTCTTTGTGTCAGGATCGGCCCATACAATAGTATTATCTCTATTATTAAGAATAACCCGAACTCCACCATTTAATCCTCTTGGAAGATTTCCTTTAATAACATCGTACATATTTGTAGCTGCACCTTCATGAGAAAGTAGCATAATGTCTTCTGGAACAACTCTTTCACGATTTCGATTATTGAGTATCGCAACTGCATAGTTTGTCAATACCCATGTAAGATGGATATTTTTTGATTCATATCCTGCTTCAACTAACTTTGGAATGACATCTCCGATATCACTTGCATCTTTCATTGTGATATCGAACATTATATTTGGTAAATGTCTTGTGTTTGCATCCCTGAGTAAAAGATCAAGAGTTTTATCTTTAATTCCTTTTCTCTTAACAAACATATGGAGTTTGTACACATCCTTTGGATTTGAAAGTTTCAATCCCTTAATTTCTGGATGTGCTCCCTTCGTATCTGCTAATTTCATGAATGCTTTTTTCCATTCATCAACATCACGAATCTTGAATTTATCACCTTCCATGAAGTTCTTGATTGCAAAACCTTTGCCTGATCCTGCACCACCAGCAAGAAATACGATTTGACCGTATCTCTTCCCTTGATTGTACATTATCAGTTTTTCTTCTAGGTATTGTTCTGCAAGAAATTGTGAAAAGGTAAGCATTGAGAATCCATTTTGATATTAATTTGATATTAATATTTATAAAATGGATAAGGTGGGCGTTATTAATTCAATAAAATCTTTTCTTCGGGATCTTCCATTCTTTCTATGATTCGTTGTTCTTCTAAATCTTCTTCTGAATCAAATGAATCAAATGTTTTTAGTATTTCTCCTTCATCATCGTAACCAACATGAAGTTCAACAATACCACCATCCTTTGTAGTAATGTATATCTGAACATGGTCAGGATCGGGAGCATAATCGGGATTGTTCTTGAAAGCCACAACAGTTTCAAGAACTTCTTTCCATACTTTACTTTGTTTGCGTTTTTTTGATTTTCTCATGTTTTCATTTCTTGATATTCACGAACTTCGGCTTCTGCTTCTTCCATTGTCTTGAAAAAACCACCACCCATTTCTTCTCCATCTTCGTATCTTCGTACAAAGAATTCTCCGTTTGTAGGAGAACCAAAAATAGTTTCACCTTCTTCAAGAATTTCAATTGTTGCTGTTTTCATAATTTCCTTTCATTAGATACAAAAAAAGGGGAGAATTATCTCCCCTCACTATTAATATGGGCCCGTCCAACGGACTCGTTCAAAAGTTCTGTCAAGAACGTTTCCCCTACGGAAGTTTCTTGCAGGAGCTGCCCAACCAGCAGGTTTCAGAATATCACCAAGTGCAAATTTCTTGTCTTTTTCAGTATTAACAACAAACGCTTCAACACACTCACTATTATGAGCACAATTGATAACCTTGATATATTTTGATCCTACTGAATATCGTAGATTATCAGCATAATCTATTTCCATTTTTGCTCGATGTCCATATTCATCTTTTTCACCAGATCTAGACCATGCACAATAATCATCACGCATATGTTCTAACATTGCCTCAACTCCGGCCTCAACACTTTCTCTCACATTACTCATAATTAACTCTCATTCGGGTTAATGGATAAAGATCCTTTCTTCATCCTTTACCTATATTATACCAAAATCGAACAAGAATGTCAAGTTTTTTTTAGAATTCTTCTATATAATAAATCGTTCTTTCTCCATAATCTTCTATTGCACCTTCCAGATATGCGTACTTATCCAATGAATCTTCACTCAATATGCCCCACAAATTAGGGCCGTATCCTACTTTGTACATTTTCTGTGTGAACGATTTAATTTCTTTTCCGTCTTCCGTTTTGTTTTTCATTTTTTTGGCGACCCCTACTGGACTTGAACCAGCGACCTCCTGCGTGACAGGCAGGCGTTCTAACCAACTGAACTAAGGGGCCAGTTGTTTACGAATATCTTTTATAATTCCTATAGGGTCTTTTGATTCGGTAACAGTTCTACCAATTACAATATAATCTGCACCCAATTCTTTAGCTTCTTTTGGAGTAGTCACTCTAACTTGTCCACTAGGAGCTCCTCTCTCAATTGGAAGTGCAATGCCTGGACATACTCTTTTTAAACTTTTATCTGCACCACTCAACATTCCTATGTCAAGTGCAGAACAGACAACTCCATAGAATCCTTTTACTCTACTCAAATGCCTTCTCCACATGAAATCAGACATTTCTCTACATATTTGGTACTGTTCATCACTATTCCATGATGTAAGATATGTGACGGCCAATAGTTTTATATCATCCTTATATTGTACCAGTTCATCAAAAACACTCTCATTGTTGAATGTGGAAATAGTTGTCATAGTACCACCCTTTTTGATAATACTCTCCACAACTGTTTTCACAGTATTTGGCGTATCCCAAAGTTTGAAATCTACAAACAATTCTTTACCTTCTTGGACATCAAAATCTAATTCATTCCATAACAAATGATTTATTTTTACACCATCAACATACTTTTCAAGATATGGAATTATGTCTAAAGATTCTTTTGTTTCTAATGATAATATTATTTTCATAGAGGCCATTGTTAAATATAAAGATATGCGAGAATTTCACCTATAATTGCTCCAAGAACAATCGATATCAAAATGATATAAAATTTGTGTTTTGTTTGCATCTGGCTCCCCGAGCTGGACTCGAACCAGCGACAGGATGATTAACAGTCATCTACTCTACCAACTGAGTTATCGGGGAATTGGTGGAGCTGACAAGAATCGAACTTGCTACCTCAACATTGCAAACGTTGCGCTCTCCCAAATGAGCTACAGCCCCCTAGATATCATCGGGAAAATCTTTTCCAATCAATGGGTCTTTATTGACTCGTTTTAACATTTCTGTGAGGTCTTTTCTTTTTCCTTCTGGAAATTCTAACAACATCTTTTTAACAACCGGCCAATTTCCATTCAAAGATTCTCGTTGTAAAAGTTGCAACATCTCATGTTCATTTAGATGTTCGGGATGTTTCCATTGACCATCATTGGGAGGCAACAACATATGTTCTTTAACCTTTGTCCGCTCACTTGCCACTTCAAAATTTATTTTATGTACCATTCTTTACATCCAAATGTTTTTATATTATTATCGTTTCCAATACTTCTTATACATATCAACCACTTTACTTCTTGTTGTATGACGCCAAAAAGAAAATCGTGATGTACTATTAAATTTTTCCACCCAATCTCTATCTCGTTGATTCATATTTCTTTGAACCATTTGATATTTCTTTTCACTAAGGGGGATTAAATGTCCTAAAGGAGTACCCGCTTTTATTATAGTGTTCTCTTTTTCTTTTCCATTCCAATACATTTGAAAATTCACATTCGTTGATACGGCGGGATTGAGAATTCCTATTGCAGATGTAAAATCAAAAGTGTCTGGATATGCTATGGGTAACATTATAAAATTTACTCCTTTTGGTGCTATGATATGCCATCCAGTATCAATTTTAATTATAAAGTCAGCTGACCAAGGCGGTTTTACTAACAAATCTATAGTGGATTCATCAAAACCCGAAATTAAGAAATGTTCAAAAGGTTGTTCAAGAGAACCCGATGCAAATTTCCATTCAAATTCTTTACCTGAAAAATTTATTATAATATCCTTATGAAGAGAAATTACATAACCATACTTAAATAAATCAAATATGCCTGGACATCTTGATAAATGAGCATAATCAGTCTTGTTTTTTACATGATTTGCAAAATCTTGTTTTACTTTCTTTACCCACTTTAACTTTAAATTTTTAGATTCTATAATAGGAAAATTTTCAATAATACTAGGTTCATTATGAAAAAATTCTATTTTGTTTCTTTTATTCCAAAATTTAACTAAACTCATTTTTCTCTACATCCAAAAGTTTCATATTTTATTTGTTTCCATGTATTATTTTCTTCATTGTATTTCAATCGTATCATATTTCCATGTGAATCACAATGATGAGAATAAAGTCCTTCCTTTAATTCAAAAAATCCTGCTGAGTATAATCCTTGCAGTTTTTCTCTAGGTAAATACTGTGATGCAACTATCCATCGTTCCAAAGACGCATCCATAGATGCCATCCATTGGTCATCACTTCCAGGCCGAGTATTTTTCCAATCGTCAGGGGGTACACCACAACCAGATATTAATAAAATGATTAATAACGCCCTAATCATCAATAAGAGATCGAGCTTCAGGAGCTTTGGCATCAAGAGGTTTTTCGGAAACATCTTTACTTTCTCCTGTTTGAGAGTTGGTACTTGTAGTTTTGACTGTTGATCTTTCAATTTTCTCCTCTTTGGACATTGATTTTTTATCACCATAACCATCTTTGTACCATCCACCACCTTTTAGATGGAAACTTCCCAAACTCATTTTCAAATGAACTTTTCCGCCACAAGTGGGAAAAGAACAAGGAGTATTCAGAGGATCATCCCTTTCTGAAAAATGGAGCATTTCTTCAAATTCATGTCCACAATTTTCACATTTATATTCATAAATTGGCATACTATTTTTTATCTCTCCTCATCTGGCCCTGGCCCGTGATTTTCAAATGGCCACAACGTTCCCTGCTCGAATCGTGATTCTCGTTTTTGATATTCTTTCAGATCAATAGTGTGTAAATCATTTACTTTTTTCTCAAAATCTTTTGCAACTTTCAACAAATCTTCAGATGCGGCTACAATCATATGATAATCTTTTTCATCGGGAACTTCTGTTGAAGATGGAACTGTATATGGTTCAATAAACATTTCAGTTAAAACTTCTGATAATGTTGCCCATTCTGGTTCATCTTCTTCATCTATATAATCCAATGGTCTATCCATCAATTCTGCCATCGGCCTCATTACAATTTCACCTGTATTTTCTTCCAATTTCATTTCTTGAAATATATCAAGTTCTATCGCTGTTTTTATCACATTCATATTTTTCTCCATTAAAGACAGTAGAAAACGCCTTGAATATCGTATCCTGCTGAGTTTACCTTTTCACAAAATCCATGTGGTTTATCCCAATGATAAATGGTTGAAGTAACAACCACTATATAAATTGATTTACTCCATAACCATGCTTCTGTAAACCACGGCAGAAATGGAATCAATACTTCTAGTCCCATTCACCCTCTTATCACTTATAATCTATTAACATTAATATATCTTTCAACTTCAGTATATCCGCCCACATATTTCCCATCAATAATAACTTGAGGAACAGTATTAACTTTTTCTCCTGCTGCTTCCTGCATTTCTTTTATAATTTCTTTACCTTGTGATACATCAACTTTTTCTATATCTGCTCCACTATCTTCAAGCATTTTTGCTACTCTATCACACCACACACAATGTGATGAACCATATACTTTTGCTTTCATTATTTCCTTTATTTTTTAAAATTAAATGGTGTACCACAAACATTATGCCATTCTTGTTCTTGTACATTCCAAGTTTCATTATCATAATTATAAATCACCCACATCTGATTTGCATCTTTATCACAATGTTCACAGTACATGTATTCACCAATACTTGTGGGATCTGCTTGTTTGGAATGAAAACATCCCCTAACCTTCCACCCTCTTATTGGTTCTAGACTGCTAAGAACTTTCATTCTTTCTGTTAGATCTAGACAATATTCATCTGGCGGACATTCAACATATCCCAAACGTTCTTTCCAAAAAGTAAGACATCCACCAAGTAATAAACAAAAAATTATAAAAATCCAAAATAAATTATTGCGTATATAATTCCAACCCATATTAATATTGATATTATAGTTATTATTCCTAATTTTTCCATATAATCTCCTTATATGGTTGGTGGGGAGCCAAGGACTTGCACCCTGTGGGTCTAAGACACCAGATTTACAGTCTGGCCCGCTACTCGTTACGGTCTACCTCCCCCTAATATTACTATTGTAACATGTTGTTTTTTAATTGTCAAGTTTTTTAACTTCGTATAAAGTATATGTCCAAGTTAATTCTTCTCCTGGCTCAATATCTCTTAAAGTACCAATCCACCAATCACCACCTTCTTCCATCAAAAGTTTGAAACAATTGGGATCATCAGAATGATTTCCAAACCCACCCAAAGGAGTCCGAATATACCCATTTTCAGCACGTTTATTTGCATGATGAATAATTCCTATCAATGAGTTTGCTTTAATTTTTTCTGTTGCAAAAAGACCTAAACCATCAATAGAAGATTCTTTAATCGTTATATAATAAGGCAAAGGTTTGTACATTATAAAGAAAGTCCTGTCACTACTTGAAGATAATTTTTCTCACTCTGGTCTGATGCTTCATCAGTAACTAAAACATGTTCTATTGAAATTGTCATATTATCGTTTTTTGCTGCCTTCATCCAAGGCACCAATGCAAACCCTATTTGTCCTGTTGATGTAGTAGGAGGCACCATCTGTAATATCATTGGATTTTTTAGAGTTATTAAATTATTTTCTTCTTCTGTTATTCTCGCAATTACTTCTTCACCTGTAATTAACTTTAAAACTTTAACATCATTTGCCATTGTTTAATCTTTCCCTCAATGTATCGTAATAATATTTAATAGAATGATCCAATCCATCAATTTGTAACATACTATCTTCTTCATGTGTTTCATCCCAATCTAATGTTTTGGGGTCTATATGAATGCCTGAATGAACATAAGGAAGACTAGGCATATAAGGCACAGGATCGCTCCTAACAGCCACCCTCCAATGATTGGGTTCATTAAAAAGAAATTTAGTAGTGACTTTTGGTGATCCGAAAGAAAAAATTTGAACATTGTATCCTTCCTCTAATAACCACATTCCTATGATTTGTGCAACTGCACCACCTAAAGAATGTCCTGTTAAATAAACGGTTTTGTGTAGTTCATAATTTTTCATTATATCATTTCGTATCACATCCGCTGCATCTCTAAATCCTCTATGTAATAATAAATCAAGTTGACTATCATCAAACATTCTCATATCAATGTCAGTCAGTATATTTTTTCTGTTGGCCGTTCCTCTGAAAACAAGAATTGTTATACCATCTGTTTGTTTTACATAATATGAAAATTCATCTCTTTTTTTCCGAAACTTTTTATCAATCATTAAATTGAGATTAGCATTCTCTGGATCATCTGGTATGATTCCTTTTTCGGAATAAATTATTTTGCAGTATTCCGCCATCTCAATAAGAGTTTCTAATCTTACTGGTAATGTACTCCTATCTCCACTCTCTCCATTTTTCCATAAAAACAAATTCGTTATTGAGCATCCACTAAGAACTAGAATTATCACCATTGCGATGATGAACTTCCAATTCGTCTTTTTTCTTCCAAGCAGTTGCACCTAGTATGGCTCCGAATGATATGTGAAACATTGCTCCAGCCTGTAACGTTAGTGGCATCCACCTGCTTGTGTTCATTTTAATTTCATTACTTTCCATTGCCATACCTATATTCCACATCAAAGGAGCAATAAAAAAATCAACCAGACAAATGAACAGATAGACCAATGCGGCCCAATCTCTCCAATGTCTGTTAATAACCTTATTTATTTTCATTGTTTCATTTTTTCTTTTGTATTTTCGATTGTAGTTTTAGCTCTCTTGATTTTTTGCTGACGAATTGATTCTACTTTGTCAGCAGCACCAGTTGACATTTCTTTATCTTCCATAATTGCAATTGTTAACTCAGAATTTGCTTCGTGCATTGTAAGTGTCTTTTCCAATCTTTCGATTGCTCTTTCTTGTCTATCACGTTTTGCAAATTTTCTCATAATATTCCCTTCATACAAAAAGACCACCTTTCGGTGGTCTTGAATTTTGTTTTCTTATATAATGTTATGCGGCAAGTAATTCTACTGAATTTTTTAATTCCCGAGCATATTCAAGATATTCAGTACCAACTTTACCTTCTGATACCATTGTCTTGTATCGTTCTACAGTTTCATTACCTTCACGAACATAGACAGTAATCAAACTTTCCCAACCATTCCAGATAGAAGTATATTCGGCATACCTTCCAACTCCTCCAACTTCTTCCAGAGTAGAAGAACCTACCATCCATTCAGAATTCTTCCAAATATAAACATACTCAAGATAACTGTTTTCTCGAACATATTCTTCAAACTCTTCAAAGGAAGCATGAACTATAGCTTCATCTGTATTTGCACGATCTTCATGAGATTCCGAAATGGTTTCTCTCAAGGAAGATGCATACCCCAAACACCATGCAAGATCACTCGCACGTTCTTCAGAGTTATAATGTTCTAACAACATTTCGCCGACACCAGTTGCATACCCATCGTAATGTACATAGGATGAAACAACTGATCCGTCTTCGTTTAAATACGCAACTAAGGAATTAGTACTCATAATATATTCTCATTAGAGATTCATCAAATTGGTGAGAACCTTTTCTCACCTTTCACTTATATTATACCAAACCTAGAACCGAATGTCAAGTTTTTTTCAACTTTTTTGCATATTAATTAAAGTCAAGACCCCCCTACCGGCCTCTATTGCAGTATCAACTACCCAATCAAGATTTTCTTCATCATAATTCCACTTTTCTTTGACATATTCTACGAGTTGGTCATATTCTTCTTCTGATAAATCTTCGATCTCTGGAAGAACTTCTTCAATGTCATCGACTGCTTCAAAAAGTTTCTTTACTGGATCAATAAAATATCTTGCATCACTCCAAGACATTTCTCCATCTTTTTTGGCTTTTCCTACTGCTTCTACAAATGAAAATACGAAATCAAGAATATCTTTAGTTTCTTCAATTCCTCGTTTTTCCTCTGCCATACTTCTCCTTTTTACTTGTTGGGTTTTGGGATTACTTCTTTTTCTTCTTGCCTTTTTTGATAAGACCTTTTCCTTTACTTTTTGCTCGATGTGCCTTTTTTTCTACCGTTTCTGCAACAATTTCTGCACGTTCTCTTTGTTCCTGTGCTTCTTGTTTTGCACTTGTAGTGATATTTTTTATATGATCTTTAATTTTACTAAAGATTCCCATGATCTTTACCTTTCTATTTATTTTTTTGTTTTCTTTTTTTCAAATAAATGTTACGTTTACGCATAGCCGATTTTAATTTTAATTTATTTACATTATCAACAAACAAATCACCATCCATATGTTCTGACTCATGTTGAAATATCCTTGCAGACAAATCCGTCATACTTCCAGCTTGTTCTTCTCCATCGAACACTTGAAATTTTACTGCAACCGATTTTGCACGTTCTATTGCAACCCATAAGCCGGGAAACGATAAACAACCCTCTTTCATATATGTAGTTTCTTCACTCCATTCTAAAATTTCTGGATTAAACACTACCAAGGCATGTTCATCCATTCTCATTGCAAATACAGAAACAGGAATTCCTATTTGATTTGCAGATAATCCGAGCCCTTCATGATGTATCATGTTTTCTATTAACTGTTCCTGTAATTTCTCAGGATCAACTTGAGGACTTTCAAAATTGAATACCTCTGGTTTTTCTCTCAAAAAAGAATCTGTTTCTTTCACTAATTCACATATCAAATCACTCATCCGGCCTCAATTCTAGAAAAACTTTTCTCCTTCACAAACTTAATTGTCGAAAGAAATTTATCAAAGAGAATTTCTCCCTTGTGTGAAATTACAAACACATTAGTATCTGCATCCAATGTGTTAATGATTTTAAGAAATGCATCTGTTCCTTCTGTATCCAATGATGAATCAAATACCTCATCCAAAATTAAAAGATTCGTATTTACACTATTCTTGAGTTTTGCAACCATTCGCCACGTGAACAATAATGCAAGATCAATTCTCATTTTCTCACCTTCTGAAAAAGAAGCATAAGTAAATTCATCACGATATTGTGAACGAATTGTTTCGCTAAAATTTTCATCAATCGTAAAGTTAATAAGAAAATCTAGTTCATTCAGATACTTATTTACATATTTGTTTATAATTGGAACGTATTGTCGAATGATTTTTGTCTTAATTCCTGAATCTCTCAAAAGTTCATTTGCATATTCATATGTCTGTTTTGTCTCACATAACCCTTGATATTGACCTTCTAGGGTTCTCAGATCTTCCTGTAAGGACTGTAAAGTATTTTCTTCTACACTATCAAGTTCTTTTTTCTCTTGTAATTTTTCAATTTCCTTCTGTGTTCGTTCTATATTAGAATCAAGAGATTGGATTTCAGATTCTAATCCTGCAAGACGTTTATTCTTCTCGGCAACCTCTCGGCCAATAGATTTAAACTCCCCCAACTCTTTCTCCAAGTTTTCAATTTGTGTAAGTATCTTGTCTAAACCATCTTTCTTTTCATCAATTCCCTTAGATATATCGATAATTCGTTCTTTTTTGAACACATCATCAATATCCTGTTTGCATTGTGAACACGTTGAATTGGTTTCGTAAAATTTGAGTTCTTTCTGTTCTTGATCAAGTTTGACATCAATTTTATTTTGAAGTGTTCCAAATTCAGAAGCCTTTTTTTGAACTCCATCTTCTAACAACATCTTATCATTTAAAGTAAGAACCTGTTCTTGAAGTGCATTTAAAGTACCAACACTATAATCTTTTTGTTTTTTAAAATTTCTAATTTCTTGGGATTTTTCAAAAACAATTGACTCGTTATCTTGTTGCAATCGTTCAATATATTCTTGTTGCATTTTTGTTTTGGATTCATTCAAATCTCTCTGATTTTCGTTCTGTTGAAACTCTCCTTTTAATTCTGAATTCTTCTGTTTAAGAATCATATTCATAGAAGAAAAAATCTGAATATCCAAAAGATCTTCTACAATTGCTCGGCGATCTGCCTGTTTCAACTGCATAAATGGTTCAAATGAAGAATTTCCAAGAAGAACAATTTGAGTAAATGATTTGTAATTTAACTTGAGAACCACTCTTTCCAAATAATCTTGATAATCCCGAACATTAGCAGTTTGGTCAAACATTTTGCCATTCTGGAAAATTTCAAATACATTTGGTTTTACTCCCCTTCGGACTGTGAAATTTTTCTTTCCAATAGAAAAATCAATTTCAACCAACAATCCTCTTTCGTTAATCGCATTGACTAACTGAGGTTTGTTGATATTCCGAAATGGTTTTCCAAATAATCCAAATGTCAATGCATCTAAAATGGTTGACTTTCCCGAACCATTCTCACCAATAATCAAAGTAGTTGATGATCTATCAAGAAAAACAATTGTAGGTTTATCTCCTGTTGAAAGAAAATTCCTCCAAGAGATCTTCTTAAATATAATCATTTTGTTTTATTTAAAAATTATAACTTTCAGTTAAAAGTTGTGGTTTGGAATCATGTTCAAATTTATATTCTGCTTTTTCAATAGATTTCTTCAACATAATATTAACCATCTTATTAATAGTAATATCTCTTGTATGTGCTGCATGAGCAATCTTTATAAAATCCTCATCTGGAATTTCTACATCAATTGCCGTCCATGCCGCTTCATCTTTTCCTAGTATTCGTGTATCGTGTACACTTCTCTTTTCATGTTCGATCATATCTTTACCGAATTCTTTTTTTCGCTGTTCATTATCTTTTCTTCGCATTTCATCTATGTCATAATTAGTCATTTTTTCCTTTCTATGATGGTTTTGAATCTCCAGGCTTTATTACTGATCCCGGCACGTATGCTTCTTTCCCCATATCATATTCTGTTTTTGATTGAAATATTGCATTGAAGGAAATGCTCCTACGTTCTGGATCACCTTCTTCACAACGATATGGATAAACAGCGTGTTGTTGTTGTGCTCCGAAAATAAAAAAATCTCCTACTTGTGGGGGAACTACGAGATTAGGTACGCTAAAATCTAAATCTCTCGAAGCATTACTGACAAAAAGAATAGATCCATCATCATCTGGTCTATGACCTTTTCTAGAAGGCAACATTTTTGGAACTTTAAGATACATTACTGAAGAAATTGTACATTGAGTATGAATATGACAAGGATTATATTCATTCGGTTGTTGTGAAATGATCCAACAAGTCAACATTTGAGTCAACCATTCTTCTTGTTGAATTGCATCTATCTTGTCCGGCATCTGTTGCATCTTACATTGAATAACAAATTGACGAACCGAACCCATGAGAAAACCCATCATTCCTGTTTCCGTCAATATATTATGTTCTATTTTCAATTCGGTATCAATTTGTCCTGCAAGATTAGGGCCCCAAGTTGTAGAATCTTTATCTGCTATAACTTGATCTGAAATTTCAATCATCGTTTGAAGAACATCGGGAGGTAATTTTGTTTTGAAAACAGGAACAGACCACGGCTGTAATAACTGTACTTGCATATCATATTTTGGTGATGTTTTTCCCTGTTTCTTTGTTAATCTTTCTTGGCGTCTTCGTTCTTGTCTGGTTGGCATTATATTGTCTCCACTGTGAGGGCCTCATTATAAAGGTCTTGCATTAATTTATTCAATGATTCTTTGTTTTGAATTTCTAATCCATCTACACAACTCCGAATCACACTCATTGTATCTTCAACATCTTCCATGCTCTCAATATCATCTCCAATATCTTCAATGTCAAAAAGATTATCTACAACTGAAATATGTCCCACTCCAACATCAATTAATTTGTCCATTAGGGTTTCAAAGAGATAAGAGTTGTTCTTTTTTTGAACAATAATTTTTACATAACTATCTTCATATTGTGACAAATCACCATAATCTAATTTTTCATCATCATAATAAATTTTGTGAAACATAGAATATGGATTTTGAATAAATTCCACTTCCATTGTTTCAGTATCGTAAATATGAAATCCTCTTGGATCATTATAATCACTCCAAGTTATTTCATATGGATTTCCTAGATAAGTAATATTTCCTGTAGTGGAACGATGATGAAAGTGGCCGGAAAATACTCTTTGAAATGCTTTGAATATTGATGGAGAATGACCATCAAAACTTATTGAACCTTTAATGTGTTCGGCTCCTTGTATATGAAGATGTCCAAATGCAACTTTAGTTCGTGTCTTTTCGATCAACTCTTTAGTTTGTTCTTCGTTATCATCACAAATCCAAGGCAAAAATACCACCTTATGATCATCTGTTAAAGAAACTTCACTGGGTTCATCATAAACAGTAACATATGTCATCCCCTTTGTCAACTCATTCATCGAATTAACAGAAAGAGTGTTCTTATAATAGATATCATGATTTCCAATTATGATTTTAATATTCCCGCCCATTTCTTCTAGAGGATCAAAAAGAATATCTTTCATGGAATTCAAAGTTTTAAAGTTAATAAATTTTCTTCTTTCAACTACATCTCCCAAATGAATAACTGATTTTATATTTCGTTCTTTCAAAGTAGGAAAAAAAATATTCTCGTAGAATTTTTGAAAAAAATTAGAAAACACCAAAGAATCATTTCTTGCACCGAAATGTGTATCTGTAATAAGGGCTATCTTCATTTTTCATTCACACACATTACAGGTTTTTCATTCAATTCTCCTACAATTGGGATCATAATCGGCATCAATGCAATAGGTATAAAAAGGAAAAGAAAAAGAAGGTTTCCAAATGGTAAATATTTTCTCATGCTTGTGCTCTTTCTAAAAAAATTGTCAATGGAGAAAACGAAACAACATTTTCATCTTCCTTATCAGTCTTAACCTTTTTCTTTTTTCGTTTTTTCTCTTCAAATGCGTGTATAAACTCTTGAATAGAAGCACGTTTATCAGTTGTCAAAGGCGATGCACCAGAAGAAACAGATTGTGTTTCGTTTTGTCCCATTTCCCCCATATCAACATGATCTTCTAAAGAACTATGTTCTTCCATTGTTTTGTATTTAATATACAGTTGTTTTTTCTCTTTTTCTATTCTTCGTAAAAAAGCATAGTATATTATTTGAGTAAAATATGCAAATGGATTAGCTGATTTTTCTGGATTAAAATTACTCGCATACATAACACAATTTTCTATTCCATCACTTACCATTTCTTCTCTAAATGCGTAATTTATAAAATTTGGTCTATGGGATAAACGTTCTGCTATTTTAAGAAAACACTCCCCTGCATAGTCTGGTATTATAGGTAATTCTTCATCGTTATCTTTTGCTTGTAAATATTTTTCACGATAATCTCCCATAACTACCAAAAATTTCTCGTTATCAACATAGTGTTGTTTTTTTCGGGCCACAATCACCTGCCTTTCTTATTTAAGTTCATTGTATAAGTATATCAAGTTTTATTATATTTGTCAAGTTAAAAAATAAAAAAATAAAACACTTGACTTTTTGTTTAAAAATTGTTATAATGAGTCTGTGACGGTTTAAATGGGAATAGTATAGATATGATATGGAAAGTGTTCACTTGTGTAGATTTTCACTCGTTCCATAAAATGATTTAATGTATAATTCTTTTTACCTTTATAACTCAAATCATCAGAAATATCGTAAAGGGTTGCAGCCTCTTTTGTTTCTGATCTTCTCAATCCCCTACCTATCGATTGTAAATTTCTAATACGACTCTTAGAAGGAGAAGCGAAAACAATGTTATGAAGGTTCCTAATATTGATGCCGGTACTGTATACGCCATAACTTGCACAGATAATAGCATCTTTTTCCTTCTCGACAAGTTCTCTGACTTTTTCTCTTGAATCTGCATCTGTTCCTCCATAAACAAAAAAGATTTTTCTAGAAGAATCAATCATTCCTTCCAGCATTGAATATAGAATGTTGCCGTGTTTTTCTATCAATTGAAACAAAACCAATGTATTTCCTGTAAGACCTTTTACTAGGTTACATATGTACTTGTTTCTTTCAGAATGACTTACTAAAAAATCAATTTCTTCTTGATAGTTTGATTTTGAGATTTTTCCGGCCACATCTTTAGAATATTTAAGAACAAGACATCGTATGGCAATCGATGATAATGTCTTCTTCTTGATAAGTTCTTTGGTACTTGTTACTCTTTTTGTTCCACCAAACAACCCCTCTAATATTAATTTATGTACCTCAACATCATCAAGAGTTCCAGTTGTTCCTATTCGGTAAGGTGCATTTTCCAAATTTTTCATTATTTTTGTAAGTGATTTAGCCTTGTAAAGATGGGCCTCATCTCCAATCACCAATTCAAAATCTGTAAAGAAATCCTTTTTCAATTCATACAATGACTGCCATGTTGAAATTATGATTGGTTTGTCTGTTACTTTTTCCTGTCCACCAAAAATTTTATGAACGTGTTTGGCAACCTCAAATTTTTTATCTGCATATGATTCAAAATCAGAATACATCTGACTCACTAATGAAAGTGTTGGTACAATAATTAATGACTTTTGTGGAAAATAATATCGTACCAAATAATAAATGATGAGAGATTTACCAGATGCAGTAGGTGAAAGAAGTACACATCTTCGTTTATTAATTGAATATCGAACCGCACTATTTTGATAATCTCTTAGTCTATATTCACAGGGAAATGATGTAAGAAATTTCAAATAATCTTCATTGGATATGTTTTCAACTAAATCGTTTGTTTGATCAATAAGTTCATATTCTCTATCATTTGCAAAACGTTGTATTCTGTTTTTTAGTCCATAATATATTTTTCCATTATTAATATTATAAAGATAAACGTATCCGTCCCATTTCTTTCTGCGAAACATGGGCATGAATTGATAGTCTTTTGGATGAAATCGAAAATAATGATTGAGTTCCATCTTCACTCCTGGCTCGCAAGAGAGTCGCAGATATACTTCGTTTTCTTTTTCCATCAAAATCTGCATGATTATCCAAGTCCTGCAACAAATTTCCTCCAATTGATTGCATTATTAATATGAAAACTTCGATTTTCAATCATTGAAAGAACCGATTTCAGATAGTCTACTTTTCCTTCTTGTTCATTCAATATTTTCTCTGCTTTCTGCAATGATTCGTCGGCTGCAACGTAGTGTTTTTCTAATTCAGATTTTGAAATTCGTATATTGTGATCAGGCGCCTTGCCATTTTTAGAAACAACCACTTCCCAACGTTGTTGAAAAAGAACTTTCCAGTGAGTTTTGAGATCACTCAACTTTCTTTTTTCTTTGGAATATATGTCTAAGTATTTTTGATGTAGATTGGGTATTTTCAAAGATTCGTTGTCTAAATCTTTATCATCAATGTGAGAGTCCTCCCCCCACATTTCCATAATTTCTTCAATTGTCATAATAACCTTAGTTATTCAATAGATTCTTTATTTCATAATTTGTGTAACGAAATGCTGCAGTTGCAGTAAAATATTCTAAATCTCCGACTGAACTATCAAAATCAAGTGCAGAAACAGAAGTTGGAAAAGCCTCGTTAAAATGAAATTCCATTTGGGGGTTCATTGCACTTGTCAAAACAGTAAGAACAAGTGTTGAAACTGTCCCTCCCCTTTGAGTTAAGTCCGATTTTGCTTTAAGTAAACGATATTTTTCACTACCTTCTGCTAAACCCAATGCAATTACACGATCATATATTTCAATCCAATTTTTCAAATGTTCATCAACAATAAATCTAACTGACAATTCTTCAAAATTGACTTTTGCACCAGAATATGGAATAGTTACATAAGGTGTAGGTACATCTATTGCTTCAAGTGAAACGCCAGGAACGTTTACTGCTTGACAAAACCAAGTCAAGTTTGGTGCATCTTGCATTGTCAGTCGAAAACTGATATTTGAAAGATAGTTTAGATTGTCTGGTATTTTATTTGCTGCGGCCATGAATTTCCTTTTTATTCCTTCTATACTATTTATTCAACAGATTTTCAAACTCACCATAATCCATGTCCTTTCCAACAAAAATAAATTTGGAATTTGGAAATTCTTCCTCTATGTGTTTATGTTGACCAACCCAAGAATCTTGTTTTTCATCGTGAAAATCTGTAATAGAGGTTCCAAGAAATATACCATCTTTTGTTTGATTATGATAATAATCAAATCCCACACAATAAAAAAATGTTTCACTAGGATTTTGTTGAGCGGCCAAACGGAGTGCAACTGTATCAGTAACCCATTCTTCAAATGTAGTATCTGACCACCAAGCAATATTTTCAGTTGGATCAGATGGATCAATCCAAATGAAATACATAACTCCTTCATATGCAAATTGAATAAAATTGTCTGTTTTTGGTTGATTTTCTCCAATTTTATACCTCTTATCGGTTGTCTGTCTGAGCATGTCATAGTGCATACTTGGAATTAAATCAAATCCTCTAAAATAACATTTGTATTTTTTTGTTAAACCATTGGTTATCAATTCCAATTGTGCATCGATATCTTGACAAACTAAATGATTTGGTATGAATTTACGATAAATGAAATCACAACCATATGTAATATGTTTTTTGAAAAGATTAAAATCAGAAACAGATTTTGATTGACCATTTCCTATCACTATAATCATTGCAGCCTCACTGGAAAATTATCACTACAAATAAAAAAAGGGAGTAGATTTCTCCACTCCCTTTCAGAAATCCTACTATATGTAGGTCAAGTATTACATTAAGTTGGTAATTGCAGCTTTTCTGTAATATACATTCAGGTGAGGATTAGTTCCAAGAACACCTGTCATACGACCAGTTGAAGCACTTGCATTTTCTGCAAATGGGTTTGCAACTAGACCATAACGTGTTTTGAAAGCAATCTGTGGTTGAAAACTAGAACTATCAACCGCACGAACCATTTGCAACGGAACGTATGGGCAATAGAAAATTCCAGCATCCATCGGTGAATCACCTTTATAACCTACACAATAAAATTCTTGTGCATTTGCATCTGCATATGGATCAACATATACTTTATAGCGTCCGTTAAGAACACCAGCGAAAGTTGAAGATGCGGTATCTGTATTCAGATCTGTGCTCATTGCAGGAGCATAATCCAAAATACCTGCCATTTGAAGAGCAGAAGCGACATCAGATGAAGTCATCAGAATGTTACCTTTTCCTCTTCGTGTGTCTTTACCAATCTGGTTTGCATCTTTTTCAATCTGCATCATCAGACCTTTGAACTTCTCAACCATCCAACGACCATTGGAATCAGTATCAAGATCAAAAAGACCAGCAGTAGTTGTACCAATTTGGGCACCAACTGCAGCGTTGATATAAATCTTACGAACAACCTCACGGTTGATTTCTGCAAGAATTTCCATAGACAGAATGTTAGCAAGTTCTGCTTCTGCATCCAGACCATGAACTGCACGTAGATCCTGTGCAAGTTCCATTGAATAGGAACCCTTCAGGGCACGTGTACCAGCTGCGATTGAAACTTTTTCAATCGAGAAGGACATTTCACCAGCAACATCGCCCTCACCACCGTCTGTTTCCAGAGCACTTGATGCGGAATATTCGTTACCAGTTTGTCCAGTACCATCAGTACCAGTGATCAAAAGACCAGGCGTCTTAACTAAGTCACCAGTTGCGTGTCCTGGCGTACCAGATTCACTTGCAGTAGTGTCAGCATTGACTCCAGGCATTTCCGCACCTGACATAGAATTGACTCGACTCTTGAGTGCGAAAATCAATCCAGTTGGGCCGGACATAGGTTGTACACCACAAACATCGTATGCTACGAGTTGAGGCATTGCACGCCGTACCATTGAGATCAATACTGGATCTGCAAAATCGGCACTAACCTGTACAGAACCACCAGCTACACCACCTAAAGATGGGTTAGTGGATGTTAGTCCCATTACAGTTGTAGGTGTTGCCTCTGCAAGTAGTCCGCCACCTTGATTATCTTGAGCATATTGAGCTTCAACATTTTCAAGACACATAGCAGTGACTGCTCTACGATATGGATCTTGGATCTTAGGAAGATCTGGATGATCCAATACTGGCTCCCACTTCTTGTTAATTTGTTCTGAGAGTTGCATTTTTTAAACTCCTTGTGTTGTTAAAAAAACTTTAAAATTATTATTAATTACGAGCAATAGCTTTACTATATGCTTCCATGATGTTACTCATCTCAGGAGTTTCCTCCGTTGGTGTATCATCACTTTCTTGTTCAACATTTGCATCCTGTTTCGTTTGATTTGGGAAATAACTTTCCTTAATCGTTTTAACTTTATTCTCAAAATCATCCGCATCATCTTCGTAAGAAACACCTTCTACGAGAGTTTTCATCTTTTCAGATTGTGTATCTGCAAGATCATCACAGACTTCTTCTAAGATTTTATTTTTGCGATATTCGTTAAGTTCACCAGTAACTTTAACGTTATCATCAATTTGAGAATTTAATTTTTCTTCAAGTTCCTCAACCTTATCGTAAAGGCTTTCAACGATGTCAACTTTTTCGTCTGGAACTTCGATATAATGTTCAGTAAAGAGAGTTTTAAGTCCGCCCATGAACTCTTCAGTAAGTTCACTCTTCAATGAACTATCAAGTGCAAGTTCGTTCTCTTTCATCCACTCTTCAACTACGTAGTTGAGATAACCATCGACTTTTTCTGTCAATTCGTCACGGAATGAAACAATCTCTTCTTGTAAATCTGACTGATACTCTTTTTCGAGATCTTCGGTCTTTTTGGTTGCAATTTCCATCACTTTTTGGTGAACTGCAGCTTCAAAGATCGTAGAAGCTTTAGTCTTAAACTCTTCTGAGAGTTCTTCTCCTTCAACCAATGCATCGATATCTTCTTTTACATTGATTTCAGGCATGGAAATTTTAATTTTCTTTTTCTTTTTGCCGACTGCAACTTTATCGCCTTCGGGATGTGCATCATCTACTGTTGCTCCCCCAAGATCTTCTGCTTCTGCAACATTCATAAGATCTTTCCATTTTGCAGAAACTTCTTCTTTTTTCAGACCATTAACTTTATCGAAAAGGGCTTTAATCATAGCGGCTTTAGTAGAAGGAATCTTAACTTCTTCTTTTTTCACCTGCTCATCTTCCTCTTCTTCGTCATCATCAGAATCATCATCTCCCTCTTCTTCCTCATCTTCGTCATCATCTTCTTTGACTTTAGCTTTGGATTTTTCGGCGAGAATTTCTTCTGATTGTTCTTTTTCTTCCTGCTCTGGAGCTTCAACAAGTTCTTCTTGTTCAGTTTCTTCCAGAACTTCCTCTTGGTTTGTATTTTCCATAGACATTGAAACTCCTAAAAGTTATAGTAATTAATACTGTTAATATTTATAAAATCATAGTTTTGACAATAAATTTTCAAACTCTTTTAATTTTACTTCCTCAAGTTCTCTGGAAGAGGCTTTTAGGATATTTTCCCTTGCCCGTTCTATATCTTGTTCTCGCAAAAGACCATTATCCCAAATCCATTCTCTTCCTTCCATAATACCTTCAACGAAAGCATTAGGAGCAGAAGGATCTGCGACAATATCTGCTGCGGTTGCAAGATAAAAATCTTTTTGTACAACCTGAGCGTTCTTTAAATCTGGTTTTAGTGTTCCCATTCCCCTTGAAGAAACACCCAATCTTGCACCCTCATCGATTAGACTCTTGACAATCTCTCCATTTGGTGTGCTTAAAACCTTTGCACGCCCAACAAAATTCTTACCTTCTTTTACTAAGGAAGTAATCATATGTGATGCACGATCAAGATTGACTGTTGGGCCGTCAGGATGACCAAGTTCTCCAAATGCACGTTTTGGTTCTACATATTCCTTGACATATCGATTTACTTCTTTTTCAAGAATAGGTAACGGATATACTCTACCGTTTTTATTCTTTTTTTCAGACTGCATGAAGATACCTTCAATGAAGTACTGTTTGGGTTTAGTACCTTCTTCAATCAATTCATATTCTACTGCTTCTTGTAATTCGCAAATTAATTTCATTTGTTTGTCCTATTTTGCGTTACTGAATGCAAAATCCAAGATTTTTAAAAAAGATTTTGTATCTTTGTTCATGTTATCTTGCATTTTTTTCTTCTTAGAACTATTTAGTGAGTCATAAGTTTTCAAAATAGTTTTTGCAGATTCGGGATCAATCGGAACCGATGTACCACTCTTAAACTTGATATCTGACTCTTTTTTCTTTTTTACAACAGATCGTAATTGGTCTACAACATCTTCCTCTAAAGGTTCTTTTGGTCGTATAACCTCTTCGATCTTTCTTTCGTTAACAGGAAAACCAATCGATTTTCTAAACTCTTTATATGTTTTCATTATCCCTTTAATGCAACAGCGGCTAAAAGAATTTCTGCGTGAGCTGCAAAAATTTTATCAGTTGGATCTTTTTCAAGAAATACAGTTGCACCTCCCGCTACACTAAAAGTTCCAATATCAGTTCCACCAGATTCTTCCAATGTAACTAACCTCACCGTTGTACCAGAATTGAAAACCCTCACACAAGTTGCAGAACTTACATTAGATCCAGTACCCGAACTTGTTCCGGCTGCAGCTTCTGTAGTTTTTATTTTTATACTCATTATTCCTCCGTTGTTTTCGCTTCTGGTTCTGTTGAAACCTCTACTTTTGGTTCTTCTATTTCTGGTTCTTCAACTGAAATTTCTTCTTTATCTGAAAACATTCTGGCAGAAACTTCTCGTTTTTTAGTTTCTAAACCATCTACCACTTTGTTTGAAATTATTTGATCAAATGCATCATTAACCTTTGTGGGATTACCTTGCATTGAATAATCTATTATATCTACTGTTTTAAAAGTTCTTTGAACTTCTTGTTCTGCCATTTTTATCTCCAAAAATTATCTATTAATATTTATAATCTTTTTAAGGTGCAAAACCTTAATATTCTTCTTCACCTTCTTCGCCTCCACCCTCTTCTTCTGCTTCTTTTGCCATTAATTCGTCTTGTTTTTCAACTTCTGCTGCTGTTTGTTTAAGAATATTTGCACGAAACCACTCTTTTGAATAATATTTCCCAACATAATCTTCTGAATTTCTTGCAAGATCTAAACGTTGAGACATGGTTTCTTGATGTTTAAATTCTGAATAATAATGATCCTTTTCATATCTATAATGAACTTTATCTCTGATCTTAGCCCATTCTGCAGCAGTCATAACATTTCTCAGAATTAATTGTCTTTCCATTATTTCATCAAACAAAATCGAAAACCTTGTCTGCAATTTTTTGATAAATTTACTGAAAAGCAATTCATCTCTCGTAATTTCACTTTCTCTCCCCAAAGAGAATCCCGATTCTGCTTCGAGTCGTGAAACAGGGACATGCATTGCTTTATATAATTTTCGTTGAAAGTATTCTACATCTTCTAGTTGTCCTAGATTTTCTCCGCCAGGAAGTGTGGTAATTTCTGTTCCCCTCCCACCTTCTCTTCGTGGCAACCAGTAATCTTCCAACATTGATTGGTGTCTTCGATCATCTTTGACTTCACCAGAATCCGAATCGTAAACTAATCGGTTCTTGTAACGTGTCATGATATCACGAATATATTGTTCGGCCTTGAGTTTCGGTAGATTTCCTACATCAATATAGAAAATTCTGCGTTCTGGTGCTCGTGAAATACGATAGATAACAATTGCATCTTCTACCATTCGTAATTGGTTCAGTGGTTTGATTGCCTTATGAAGATAAGACATTACTGCATTCTTTTGAGGATTTAACAAACCAGAAGTACAATATGCAATACTATCACCAGAAATTATAATACCAGAAGAAGATCGTTTATCTAGTCCAGCTTCATTATAAGTGTACGTAGGAATTATGTCTACTTTTGCTTTTTTGGGATCGGTTTTTTTATCAACTTTAACATTTTTAACTTTTTTGATCTTTGTAGCATCCAAACTTCTAAGTTCTACAATACCACGTTTTGGATCATTTTCATCTATCATAATGTGATAATACAATCTTCCTTCAATGTACCATCTGCGAAAAATATCATGACCATAATTGTTAAAGTTTAGAAGATCTAATACAGTATCGAATTCTGCACGAACTTTTTTCTTGATACTTTCTGTGAGATCTATTTTATCAAGAACAATTGATATTGAAGGGAGAGTATCATCAACAACAATAGCATCATTTACAATATTATCAATTGCAATTTCACAATCGGACATTTGAGACATATCACGATATTTAAGAATAAGTTCTACTTCATTCTTATATTGTCCATCCATATCGAGAGAATAACCTAATGCACCCGCTCCCGATACCATCATGGAACCATCATCACTTTCTGGAAGTGTAAATGCAGGAACACTAGAGCCTTCTGTTTCCTGACTTTTTCTTTCAATTTTGAAACCGAATATTTCAAATGCCATAATTATTTTCTCCTTTTTCTATATTATCCAGACTCATCATCCGAAAGAAAATCTTCATTACTAAATAAATCTTCATTTTGTCCACCAGTATTGTGTCCAACTACCCAACTATCATATACCCAAGTACAAGTAAATTCTTCTATTTCCGATGCAGTTGCCCAATCAAGATTGATCGTTGACAATGCAGACGGCCAAGCACCAATAAATGAATAAGTACGTAATGAATATCCGGCCTTACTGAATTGCGTAACTTTTAAAGTAGATTTATACGGTGCCGTATCACCTTCACCCATAGGTGCGCCAGGAAATATTTGTTTATTTCTTGTATTTAGTTTGTGATTTGAAATAGAATTCATCCAATTTTCAAGTGAGTTTCTAATACCAAAATCTTCATCATTAACAATGGTTGTGTCCCATGTATCGTAAGTACGATCTCCAGCTACTTTTATCGCTTTACCATGATAATAAACATCATATGATCCAATTGTACTTGCAGGAATAGTTGTTGCTTTAATTAAAAATTTTGCTTGATTTGGTGGGTTTGGTTTAGTAATTCCACTAGGATATTGAAATTCTACCCTGAATAGAGAAGGTCTTGCGCCCCCACCCCTTAGATTTGATTTGAATTCTGATACTGCAAAGGCCATTCATTTTACTACTATAAGTTAATAATGTAATTATTTATGAAGCATCAATTATGTCTTTATCAGATTTTTTCACACCATGACCCCAATAATCATATGCAAATCCAACAGTATATTCTTGTATTGCATCATTTGACCAATCCACAGGAATTTCTGCTATTTCTGTAGGCCAGAGATTATAGAACTTATAAACTTGTTTATCTTGACCATCTGTACCCAATTGTGTAACAGTAGCATCTCCATCAAACCATCGCTTTGTATTTCCATAAAGTGGAGATCCGTAAGCTCTTGTTCTATTTCCATCTAAATGTCCACCAATAGATCTCATCCAGTGCATCATTCTATTTCTTGCAGTGAAATCTTCATCATTTATTATTGTAACTGTCCAAATATCATATGTTCTGAATCCATTCCATTTATATGCTCTTCCTGCATAATTTACTGGAAGGGGTGCAATATTTGCAGCTGGAATTGAAGCGGCTTTGACAAGAAAACTTTCATATTCATTTAATCCCAATGAACCTTGTTGTGAATTGTTTATTGTAATTTTATATAAACTTGGTCGAGCTCCACCTCCCGCTTTTGCCATGTTTGATTTAAAATTTGAAACTGTAAATGTCATGTTCTTATCCTATTGGTTCATCGAGTAAGTTTGAGCTACACCGCTACTCAGAGGTGTTGTGAAATAATTGTATGTCCATGTGCAATCAAATTGTTCTATATCACTTGCAGTATCATAACTAAGTGCAATTTCTGATAATGTTGTAGGCCAAATGTCTACAAATTCATAAGTCATGGATTTTTTACCATCTTTTTGAAAATGAACCAATTTTGCAGTTCCAGTTCCAAAATTAGTTACCGACCCTATTGTTGCTTGACCATAATTATCAGAAGTACTATTAATATGTTCCATCCATTTTTCAATTTCATTTCTTACATTATATTCTTCAGTATTGATAATAGTAGTAGTTAAATCCGCAAATACTAAATCGCCAGGAATCTTTACAGTTCTACCGAAATATTGTCTTTCGATAGGTGTTAAAGTTAAACCTGGCAATGCAGATACGTTACAATATAAATTAACATCTGAAAGAGAATTATCTACTCCATCTGGTGTAGAAGTAACAGTAAATTCAAATAAACTAGGTCGGGCTCCCCCATACGTGAGAGCCGATTTAAATTTTGAAAGTGAGGTATGTCCTACAGCTGCCATTTGTTATTTCTCCAAAAAACTTTGTTTTAATTATTTATGTCCAAAATATTAAACAGCACCAACGACTTCTGAGAATTCTACACCGCTTCTAACTGCAACAAAGTTGAGTTGAATGAAGTTGATAGAACGTGAAGGTTTGACAAAAATATCTCCCCTAAACTGATTCGCATCTACAACTTGTGATGTATTATTCGAAGCGTCACACACAACAGCGAAATCTTGAATTCCACCTCTTCCTTGAATGTCTCTCAAGAAAGGTTCAACCATCGAAACGAATTGTGAACGTGTAAATTCATCGTTGAATTCAAATAACTGGAATCGAGCTGCATTCGCAATCGCTTTTTCCAGAAGAATGAACAACCTTCGTACATTGATTCTATCAAATGCAGATGGTTTTGTCAATTGTGTTTTGTCACCAAAAAGAACTGTACCTTCGCCTGGAAACGAAACAATTGGATTAACCTGTGCTTGATACAACTTATCTCGTTCTGCTTTCTTTGGATTGAAAGGAAGTTTTACAACACCCTTAATCTGACCCCTAGTAAAACCGCCAGGAGAGAAGAAAGGATCACGATCTGCATCAGTTCTTGCACAAGTTCCAGCAGTATCTCCATTCAGAGGAACATAACGTAATTTATCGTTATGTTTATCGAACATTTGTTTCCAACCAGAATCCATAACTGCATAAGAAGAGTTCTTATTAACAGTATCACGATAATCAATTACAGCATCGGTTGCAACTGAAGAACTTGAAGCACCAACAACATCAGCGTATTCTGGTGAAAAGAATGCAATACAATCTTTACGTGATTCTGCAATTTTTCCAATACAATGTTGAACAACTGTTGAAGCATGATTTCCACACATCAACAATGAAACATCAACATCTTCTGCTGATTTCAGTTTATCGTATGCACGAATAAGATCTGCTGCACTTGGTGCAGTTCCGTCTGCTCCACCTTGCATACTTAATGTGTAAGGTCGAGAAGGATTTGCATATTCGTCGGCGGTTTGTGCTCCTGTTGCATCAGCTGTTGCACCCCAAGCACGCAAAGTTGCATCACCAGTAATTGAATTAGTAAAAAGAGTTCCATTTCCTGCAAGGTCTTGTGCCGTTGCAGTTGCAGCAATTCCAGTAATTGAAGGATGATTAAACCACCAAATATATCTGGAATATTTGTTGAGATAATTTTTGTAAAAAATATCTTCTCCTTGATCATCTCTTGCACCACTTGCAACAGAAAGATTCGGCCACGCTTCTATAACTTGTCCTACTGTTCCTGACCAATCCCCATCTTCATCAACAACTGCAACGTGAATTTCGTCCATTGACATAAGTTTGTCAGCTGCATGTGTGGATGTTGTAGGTGCGCCTTCGTTAAATGAACCTTTATATTCCCATTCTCTTGAATATGCTTGTGCAGATGCAGTTGCATCCCAATTTGTATCAGTTACCGCTACAGTATTTGATGTAAGTGTTTTTATTCTCCTAGTTTCATCACCAATAACAATTGAATCTCCAACTACGAATTGTGTATCAAACAAAGTACCAGATCCAGTTACAGTAGAACTACCAAGAGTTACCGAAACGGTTCCTTTCATAAGACCAGAAGCTGTAGCAAATGCAGACCTCTTTTGGCGTGTAGCTGAGGTTGCAGAGACATCAGCACTATCAGATGAACTTGTTGAAAATACAACACATGCAACGTTAGAAGTAATAGCAGTAACAATATGTTTTCCTGTTTCACCAGTAATTGCTAACGCATCACCCACTCTTAGTTCTATATCAAATAAAGTCCCTGTTCCTGCAAGAGCACCAGTTGATTGTGTCCATGCAACTGTTCCAGTTAATGATGCAGATGGTCTATCTGCTGGACAAATGGATACCTTTAAACTATTTCCAAGATCTCCTGCCCATTTTGCAATTGCCCATCCGTCATTTGCGTAACCAGATATACCACCACCTTCTGCTCCACCTTGTTCTGGATCGTAATTGGTGTAATAGTCTTCTGATGTTTTGATTTGAACATTAACGTATGCGGCTGTATTTGCGGCAGCATTAAGAGGTGCAGCTGCATTACCTGAAGTCGTATTTGCGGCACGAACAAGATTTAATGCATTCGTATAAGACAGAAAATTTGCGGCCGTGAAAAAATGTTCATAATTATTGTCGTCTGGTTTTCTAAATTGATCTACCAGATTATCTTCGTCCGTAACCAAAGTCACTTCTTCGATTGGGCCCCAGTGAAATCTTCCGGCGAACCCACCAACTGAGGTTCCTGCAGCGACTACTACATTCGTCAGGTCAATTTCTGAGGTATTAACGCCTGGACTTACTTGAAAGGGCATATTCGTTCTCCATTAAAATTTTTGAGTTTTTTTCGTAATGTTATATTACTCTATGGAATATTTATAAATATTCATAATTGATGAATAATATTTAGTGTAAAGTAAATATGAAGTTTCCTCAAAAAGCTATAGATCGGTTTAATGCAAAAATCAATAAAACCAATGACTGTCACGTTTGGAATGCAGCCAGACAAAAACAGGGATATGGTATGTTTTCTATTTTTGGCAAGTCTATGCCCGCACATCGATTTTCTTATCTTTTACACAAAGGAAATATCGCTGAAAATATGGTTGTTCATCAAACCTGTGAAAATAATGGTTGTGTAAATCCAGAACATTTAGAACTTCAAACCAAAAGTCAAAATAAAAAAAGTTATAGTTCAGTTCGTATTAGTAAAGAAATGATTGAAAAAGAAAGTATTAAATATCTTTTTCGACTTCGTAATATTAGACCAGAATTAGAAAAAGAAATAGATGCGTTACTTTTATTGTTGAATACTGAAACAACAAAAGAACAAGACGATTTTGGATTTGAATCTGAATCTAAGAAAAAAGAATACCTTTAAAAATATTCATATTGATTTTTATCTCCAGCAGGTTTCCAGAGATTATCATCGCCTGGAATTTGATATTCATCTGGATCATTACCATCATTAATAATTCCAAATGGAACCAACTCTTCTTCAATCATCTTCATTTGTTCCGCAAACATTTTTTCTCGTATATTCTGGTCTGTTAATTCTCTAAAATATCGTTGTTGTACTAACCAAGAAAACAGAACCATTGTCATAACCAAATCATCGTGAGCTCCATCATCTGCTTCCCATGAAGTACTCTTTCCAATAAAAGTTGTCAACTCACTAATCGTATCAAAATCTTCAATGAGTAGATTGTTTCTCTCAATCAAATCCTTGAGAGTTGCACAACCAATTCGTTTGACTTGTTTTGTCGTGCGAATTCCCATCGATACATTTTTTGAAAAACCACTACCAATTTGTTGTCCATTCCGGCCGTGCATCGTGACCATCATCATATTTTCGTATTCTAAATCATGATAAAGAATATCGGTTACTTGTTGTCCTATGTCATTTACTTCTACTAAAACAAATGCTTCGTTGTACTTCTGTGCGGTTGTGTAAATCACGTTTGGATATAACATTGGTGAAATATCATTCTTTCGATATTTTGCAACTTGTCGATAAGGTTGTTTAGTCACATCAACAACTGAAAATGCAGAATAGTCTAAACCAACTCCTCTAGAAACATCACATACCATTACATAAGTGTGGTTAGTAATTGGTTCTTGATACACATCCAATCCTTCATATTGAAAAATAGGATTTTTGAACGGCATCGACATAAGTTTTTCAGTCGAAATTAACGTATTAGAACTACCAAGAAATGAACATTCAAACTCTTGTTGAAATTGGCGTTCTGAGGTATTTCGTATCGTTTTATCTTTCCATGCTTGATCCCGATCTGGAACTTGTGACCAATGCACCGAAATGGGAGAATAATCATTTTGTTTTTCTTCTGCATCTGTCCACAATTTGTAAAACATATTCATTCCATTTGGCGTAGAAACGATGAATACTTTTGTAGTTTTACCAGAAGAAATAGTAGGATATACTGAACTGAAAAACTCTTCTGAGATATTGGAAGGAACGAATGCGAATTCGTCTAAAAAAATAATGTTAAAACTACCACCTCGAATTGCAGATCCAGAAGTAGAACTAGCAAGAATTTTCGAGCCGTTTTCAAGCTCAATGTTTCCTTTATTCCATATTAAAACTCCTTGTTGCAACCACTTGGGCATATGTTCGTATGCAAGTTGTAATCTTCCAAGAAGTTCCATTGCAGTTGCTTTTTTGTTTGCAAGAACTGCAACCGAAACATTCTCGTTAAAAAGAATGTAATGAAGAAGGTATGCAAGAATTGTAGTTGACTTACCAGATTGACGAGCCATTTTACAGATTACAAATCGTTCATTATGAAATCTGTTGATCATGTCTTCTTGATAATCACGAACATCAAATTCGATTAATCCTTCATCAACCGAAACAATTTTTACATGTTTGTTGACAAAATAAAGAGGATCTTGTTGACATTTTATATACTCTTCAACCTGTTCCTCTGAAAAATTCTGAGGAACATATGCAGATTTGAGTAAAGGATTGCCAAGATATGTTTTTTGTTCAATCATTGTATTAAATAACCTAAATTGTATTTTGTACGATAAAAATTATAATTGCGGTAGTCATCCCCCACAGAAAACTTGTATAAGACCATTTTAAATACTTATACTTCTTTAGTGCAAGTATTTTTCCCTGACCATAGATATCTCCTGCCATCGAATCATACACACTATCATCGGTCATTAGAATTTTTGCATAATCTTCTTTATATTCATGAATATCCAGATGTGCAAAATGTCCAAAAAATAAAGGATTGAATATTGGAGATTCCCTATCAATCTCCTGTGATCCTTTTACTTTAGGGTAATCTGTATTTGGAATGATTGCAAATATTGCAAACAATAATGCAAGAAAACATCCAAATGCAAATCCTAACAGAGGCCATCTTATAGCTTCGTTATCTAAGTTTGCAACTGTAACCGAAAATACAATAGAAGTAACTGTGATCATAATATTTGCTTTTGCATCTGCCATCAATCCTAGTCTCATTTGATTACCATGATTGACTCGCAGAATATTATCTACAGCAGTACGATTTTCTGGTACTTGCTCGAAATGATTAATTATTTGTTCCTCTGTATATTCTGGTTTTGAGAAACGTGTAACGTGGCCCATGTTTTTCCTTTATTTGAGAGGTGGGGCGTACAGTAATCCTCCATGAGTATATAATTTGTTCAATCCACGTTCTAATCCAAGTGGTGTGTCTACTCCTACATTCCTTTCGTATATTTCTTCGTAATTTCCAACTTGTTTGATTATATTATATGACCAAGCTTCGCCCAATCCTAATTTAGATCCAAGATGGGGATGATCTTTTCCATTTAATTCCCCCATAAAACGTTGTATGTTTGGATCTATGTTATTTTTAAATCTATCTATATTTTGAGAATTCAATCCCATTTCTTCTGCA
>VTLG01009430.1_pt1 | contig 34029 bp, 61 predicted proteins | sample 4694571 | NCBI WGS metagenome assembly VTLG01 (sample SAMN12604809, study PRJNA352737) | marine metagenome | biome: ENVO:00000447; feature: ENVO:00000209|ENVO:00000569|ENVO:01000036; material: ENVO:00002151; isolation source: viral sequences binned using virsorter ...
AGCTTTGTAATTTACTATAGGGTTACTAATTAAATTATACTTCATGTTTTTATTTTCCTTTTATTTAAATTGATTATATAATAGATAAATTACTACTCCCCAAATTGAAAAGCTAGTAATTATTGTAAGTGCTTGGAACATTAGTTCAATTCCAAAAAAAGAACCGCCTAAAATCAAACCTATTACAATTCCTAGAAATACAGATAAATGATTCATTATTTAACCTCAAAAAATCTAATGTTATTTAAAGGCTTAATTTCAAACTCTATTATTCCATCATCACCAAATATTAAAACCTCAAAACCATCTGTAGTATTATTACAACTTACAGAGCATTTATTCCATAAATCAATTTCTACAAATTTATCTCTTAAGCCTAAAAATTCAAATCTATCAAATTTTAAAAAATCATCTGTTAGCTTTTTAAAAAATTGTTCTATTTCTTTTTTAAAAAACCAAGTCACATTTTGTTGGTCTTTCCAATCATTAATTTTTAAACCGCCTATAGTTTCATTATTTCTAATTATTAAAAATTTCATTTTATTTATTCCTTTTTAAAAGCCCCCTAGTTAAAGGGGGCGTTTGTTATTTTACTTAGTTAAACTCTTTTAATTCAAACCTAAAGCCTGATGCTTTTTCAGTTTCATTACTAAAAAAACTAGTGTAATTATCTGAATGTATGGAGTCTGTTTTGCATGAATACTTTCTTTTTGAATTGATACGTTCATTACTTTCTACTTTTGTTTTAAACTTACCACTATTATCAATTTTTACATGATTGTAAACAGTCATTGAACAGTATTCTCCTTTTTCATCTGAAGATAGTGACAAGCTCATACCATTAGGTAATTCAATTGAAATTAAAGCATTTTTTTGTAATTCATATTCAGGATATTTTTTAGAATTACCAATGCTTTTAATGGTTTTATTTATTGAGTAATTTGGTTGTATTTTCATTTTATTTATTCCTTTTATTTAGTTAGTTAATCAATATCTAATCTTATTGGTTATTTTTTACAATTCCAAATGTTTTTTTAATTTATTTTAAATTATTTTTGTCTAGTCTCAATAAGAAATTTATTTAGTCTATGTTTGTTGAAGGTAAACCGCCTAAATCCAACGAACTCAATGCAAGGCATACCTACATATCATTAGTTAACTATCCAAGCATATAGCCTATAATATGAGCGTTAAAACACTATACTAATTTACTAAGGGGCTTATTGAGTCTCAATCTCATTAAAGCATAAATATTTTACTTGCATCTTAAATTATTTGGTTGTAGTACAACAGATTTATTTAAATGTCAAGAACTTTATTTGTTTACAGAAAAACTTTATTTGTATACGCCCACCTCTAGCATAATGTCAAGCAAAAAAGTTATTTATTTTTATTTTACTTGACTCTTTTAAATAGTCTTAGTAGATTCCAGCACCCGAGCCTTATTGAGACTGAGTCTCATTATCAGCCCATAGGGCGTATGAGCGTTATGAGCAATTTGTTAATCACCTTTCCTCATCAAAATGCCAAATGAATGTTCCGAAAAAGATTTGAAAAGAAAGTCTTTTATTGCCCTACTAAAGTCTATTAAATTAACTAGAAAGTTTTGGAGATAGTTTATGAGTGTTAATTTGCCTACCCATTGGAAACCTTCTAAGGTTAGGGCTATAGAGTTACTAGTAAATGAGCCTAATGCTCGTATTAAGGATGTTGCAGAGGAATCAGGTGTTTCTTCTGTTACAATACATAAATGGTTAAAAGACCCTGAGTTTGTAGAAGTGTTCTATCAGAAGTATATGATATCATTTGGTTCTAGGTTGCCCTCTGTATTAAATAGTATGATTCGTGAGGCGGAGGCAGGCAATGTTCAGGCTGGCAGGCTAGTTTTAGAGCATTCAGGCAAGTTAATTAAGCGTGTGGAGGTAGCCAATCATCAGAGTCCATTTGAAAAGTTCCTTAATGCTGAAGTTACTGGCGAGGTAGAAATAGAGCCTGATGAGGCTGAGTATGTGGATATTGAACCAGAGATAGAAGTTTTGCCCAGAAAACCACAACCAGTTATAGATTCTATAAAAGTCAAACATCAATCAAAGCAAGATAAGCGTAAACTGGCTAAAGAATGGCGAAAAAGAGCCAAAGCTGTGGGTATTCCTATACTTCCTAGAGGTAGAAAGACTCCTGCTCAGAAAAAAGAATGGCAAAAACTGGTAATTGATAAAGAAAAACAACTTTTAAACTAAGTCTTTTTGTTTTATTACTCGTTGTGTATAGTAAGAATTACATTCTGGACATTGGTCTTCTGTTTCAAACTTAGAGCTAAGTGTTTGCCAAGACCAACCGCAGGTTTTACAAAACCAAAGTGCTACATTGTAGCTTTTCATTAATTTTTTTCCCAATTAGTCATTTCTGCTGAAGCTCTTGCAAGCTCTTCCATCAATTCTTCATTGGTTGGGATTCTAACACCCTCTGTCATCTTACTAGATGCTTGTATAAGTGATGCCAATAGTTGATTGTTAGCTAATTCTATTTCTGATAAATCAGTTAATCGTCTATCTAAGTCTCTTATTAGCCCTTCAAGTGTCATTAAATAACCTAAAAGGTCTTCTATCTGTTCCATACTAACTTTCCTTAAATTCGTTAGTATAAACTAATTAGAATTATGTTTGTAATACAAACTTTCTTTTTACAGAGAGTGCTTCTTTTGTTTTTTTTCTAAAATCTGCGTTAATTTTATTGCGAGTTCTATCATCAGTTGATATGAATGGTCTAGCTTGAGTGGTTGGTACTTCTCCATCATTATGCCAAACACCATATCTAAGAATATCCATTGTATTTTTATTAGCTTTTATGCTATTATACATTTTACCACTAGCTTTTAGCGGTGGGGTTTCTGGGTATCCTTGACTTCTTCTCCACGCTTTCGTACTTCTTTTGATTTCAGGTAAGCCTTTATCAATGTTCTGTTTAGAGCCTGTCTCTGTTCCTTGAGCGTATTCATTTAAATACTCCTTAATAATTTTGGGCATTGCTTTGCCCATTTTACCAAAACTATAATTAACCTCTATCCTGAGTTTCATTTGGAGTCTCCTGTATTCCATTAACTGATTTATTATCATCAATGATTAATTGAGCTTGGTCAATCGTGAGGTCTTTATTATCTCTAATCATTATCTTTGCATGAGTAGTTAGATTATTTTGTAGGTCGAATTGGTCTTTCATTATTTGGTCTTGTATTGTCTTTGGATACTCAACTTCTTGAAAATCTATACCAAAATCCTCTGGAAGTGATATTCCATTATATTCTGCAATAACACGCTCTACATCATACCATTCTTTTTCATACATTCTCCAAAGTGCAATATCATCAAAGTAATCTTCTTTTCTATCTAAATCCTTAATCATTAAGGAAATACCACTAGGTACTTCACCACCTGATTCTGCAAATTGAATAAATAAATGATTATTTAATGCAACAAGTTCCATTTGAAATTTAATATTTTCTATAGCATCCATTACATTGCCTTGTGGACTTGTAATATTGTATGCACCATCTTCACCCATATCAAGTATAGTATCAGAACCAGTCCTTACAAGGCTTTGGTCTGCATTTAATCCTGTTACCCATGGTTGACCAAACATATTAAATCTCATACCAAGATTCATCTCAGTAAGTGCAATATTTACTTGTTCGTTACAATTGATAATATCAGATGCACCCTCTACAAAGAAAGAATCAATCTGGTCTTCTCTATGTGTAAATACAAAAGGAATAATACCGTAAGGGTTTTCTTCTTTCATTAGAATTTTACCCTCTTCATTCATAATAGCATATATTTCAGAATCCCAGTATTCCCATTGTAGGTTTTCTGTATCTGATAGGTCATATGAGTTGTTTAGCAAAGGATATATAATGGATTCAGGTTTGAATGGGTTTTCACCAAAGTATGCTTCAAAATAATACAATGGTCTGTAGTCAAACACACCATCTACCCAAAATACACGATTTGCAATCGTACCCAATAATCTGGTCATTCTTTCAGAATGTTTCATGCGAACATCTTTTGTAGCAGTTAATGTTTGATATCTTTCATCATCTACATTTCTTTTTGCACCTAGTGTGTATATTCTACTAATCTTATTTATAAATTTTCTAGTAAAATTACTAACTGTAGGTGGAATTTCAGAAAAAGCATCCGCATTAAAGTAGTGCGATATGTAATCTTCTGTAGATGTACCTGAATAATAGTCTAAATACTTTCGTATCTCTTTCCTTCTGGAATGAGCCATCATTAGCTTTGTTTCTAGTAATTTTTCTTTTAATACTTTGTCTATCATCGCTGTATCCTTTTCATTTCTCTGTTTTTAATTGGAAATCTATTAATTATAAAATATCTGAAAGCATCATTTCCGTGGTCATGTACACCATTTTTCAATGGCTCTTCTTTTATTGGTTTGCCATCCTCAGATTCTGGATATCTATATTCCTCAAAATCCTCTATGACCTCTTTACAATTTCTGTGTACATGAACTCTTCTAGTTCCATCTGCACTTTCAAAAAATCCTCTAGTATATGAAACACTATTAACAATGTTTCTACTCATTCTATCTCTTGTATATAGGACTCGTATTCCGCTCTTTCTAAATATCTCCATATCTCCAGCACCTGTTTGCCCTTGAACATTTGCCCCAGCAGGGTCACCATAATAAGATAGAATAGGATATCCTTTGACTTTAATCATTTTAATTAAGTCTTCTGTTTTAATGTTTTGTTTGTGTAAGATGCAGTCAAATATCCTAATATGCTCATCTCTACCATCATATTTAGTTTGTATAAATAAAACAGCAGGCATCCTATATCCAAAGTCTATTGTACAGTATGTGGGTAAGTTAGGGTCGTATGGATAGTCACCAACATCTAATTCTCTATTAAAATCCCAAACCTTACCCTGAAATACAGAGAACTCTGCACCAAACTCTTGTCCAAACAATTCTCTGGACATATTTCTTTTACGCTCAAGTATAGCTGGGTCATTAATTCCCAGAGGAAACTCATGTTGATTTTTCCAAGATGGAGAGGAATAACTATTCCACTCACTATCTGATTGTCCTAATTTATACAAATCATATATCCAGTTTCTACCCTCTGGTGTAGTAATAAAAATTACTTTGCCTTTTCTACCAGCTACAGTTGGAGAAAGATACATATCCCATATCTTTTTGTTCATCTTGGCAACCTCGTCAATTACGAGTAGGTCAAGTCCTTCCCCCACTAATGAATCCGCATTGTCAGCTGACATTCCCTCAACAGTAGTTCCCCACTTAAAACGAATGTACATATCTTTTTCAGATGCCTTATCAATATCTTCCCCATGCCCTATGACCATTCTTTGCCAAATCTCACGAAATATAAGTCTAGCTTTTTTATAAGACATTCCAACAACCCATATTCTTTTGTTAGGTTGTGATGCTACATAAGTAGCTTCCATTGCACTAGCCCAAGTCTTACCAAATCGTCTTCCACATACAATTACATGAAATCTGGCATCCTTTTTTTCAGGATAGTGCAATGCTAATTGTCCGTCATGTGGTTTGTAATTAAGATATTCAAACCACTTTTTCTTAAATCCGTAATTTTTTTCTTGCATTAGAATAGTGTTTTAAGTTAGTTTATCATGTATATCTTATGCAAGGAAATTTTGCATAAATTAACCACTCACTCAAGAGGTAAAAATGTCAGAAGAAAAAGTCATCGAGCCAGATGTAAAACAGGAAGTCGACACTAAAGTCGAAAACAATGTACAAGATAACATTCCTCGTTCAAGATTAAATGAGGTTATTTCTCAGAAAAAAGAACTTGAACAAAAGATAACTGAGATGAAATCAGTTATTGAGGAAAGAGAAAGGGCAGACCTTGAAGAGCAAGGTAAGTTATCTGAATTAAATTCAGTTCTTTCTAAGGAAAATGAAGAGCTTAAAGTTGTTAGAGAACAATTTGAAAAGCAAGATGCTAAACTTAGAAATGATGCTTTATCAAGACTGCCAGAAGATAAACGAGAAAAATTCTCCAAATTGCCAACAGATTCTCTTGTAGATGTTGTTGAGGAATTATCGTCAGTTAAAAATAACCCCAAAGATACTGTTGGAGTTGTTTCTAGGAAAGACATTGATTTCAAAAAACTATCAAAAGAGGAAAGGCGAGATAATTGGAGTTCTATTCTCAGTAATTTTAAAAGATAATTTGAGGAGAAAATCTAATGGCTTTTTCAGACCCATTTGATGTAAATGTTCACTCAGGTGGTACTGGTGCAGTAACTCCAAATATTGCTGACCAGTTTATCCCTGAGGTTTGGGGACAGGCTATACTTGAAGCCTTTCAACAAAAAATAATGATGAAGAATGTCGGAATTGACTTGTCACCTGAAGTGGCGAATCAAGGAGACAAAATTCATTTACCACACATTGGTGTACCAGCACTTAGTGCTTTTACACAAGGTAGTGAAATATCTGCTGATGTAACAAGTGGTGGAAGTATGACAAGTGATGAAACTGCTTTAACTATTTCTGAGTATAATGTAGCTTCTGCTTATGTACCAGATATTGTTAAAGTTCAGTCTAACTATGACTTGATGGAAATTTATGCAAAACAATTAGCATATGCTTGTGCTAGAGGTTTTGATAACTTCCTACATTATCAGGTAGCTAACAACCTACAAGGTTTACTTGCTAGTGCTACTGGTGCAATAGGTGCTGACCCTAATAAATCACTTCATGTTGAAACTACTGGTTCAGTTCTTTCACAAGCTAACTTAACTGATTTAATGGCATTAATTCTTGGTGAGACTGGTGATACAGAGGGTTGGAACTTGGTTCTATCTCCAGATATGTATGCAAGTTTAAACTCACTTACTAGCTATTCTCAAGGTACTCAAGCAACTTTAGGTGCTGAGTTTGGAAAAACTGGTAATGCTGGTGCTATTCTTGGTATGCCTGTTTGGATTGCTCAGTCTCCTTACATGGGTTCTGCTTCCGCAGGTGCTGATGTAAGTGCTGATGCTACTAAAGGTATTAAAGCAGTATCTGACCTTGAAACATCAGGTACTGACGATAATGATATCGTTTACGGATATGCAATCCACGAATCTGCATTGTACTTTGCTTTCTCTAAGGAAGCTAAGATGCAGGCTTCTTACAGACACTCTTATCTATCTACACTCGTAACTTGCGAGTCTGTATATGGTGGTGCTATAAGAAATGCTGATTCAGATGGCGAAAGAAGAATATTCGCTTTAGTTGATTACGAATAAATTACTTAACAGTAATTAAATCTTGGGGGGAGTTTATTCTCCCCTCAAGCAACCAAGATACCCATGAGATAGCCAAGCTCGGTAAGGTATCATAACACAGGGGAAAAAAGATGGCAGACTTACGCAAATACTCAGTAAATGAATCAAACAACATCGGATTAGGACAAGCTGGTTGTCTATTTGAAGATGGAAACGATGCTGTATCAGGTAAAAAGATAGTAGCTATACAATTCATTTCTGATTCAACTTTTACAACACTAACACCTGAAAATTCTTCATATGTAGGAACAGCAGGTGGAAACGGAGATGCAATAGACTCCTCCAATACATTTCCTGCTGGAGTAGTTATTTTTGGTAGATGGACCGCTTTTACATTAGCTAGTGGTTCAGTTATAGCTTACTTAGGATAAGCCCATGCTAGGCTTAGGCAACATCCTTACAAAAGGTGGGGCAATACTTGGTTTTCCCAATAAGTATTCCTTCAATTTCGATGGTTCTAATGATTATTTAGAGATAGAGAATAATTCAGCGTTAGAGCCATCAGCAGAAGTAACTGTATCTGCTTGGGCATATATGGATAATTGGAGTGGAGCAAGTGATTCAAGAATAATATCTAATACTGAATCTGGGGGATATGCTTTAACGATTGATGTTTCTAATGATAATAATATTACTTTTTATGTAAATAACGGAACTTGGCTAACACCAGATTATGCTTTGTCAAATCTATCAAGTGGATGGCATCATGTATGTGGTACATATAAAAATAAAACTGCCAAACTTTATATAGATGGCTCTCTTGTAGATACAGATACAAATACAAATAATACCAATATTACTTATGGTTCAAATATTAATTTTTTTGTTGGTGGAGAACCAGATGGTAGTAATAATGTAACAAAGTTTTTTAATGGTAAAGTTGATGAGGTATCTGTATTTGATGCAGAACTAAGTGCCTCAGATGTCGCAAAGATTGCCTCAAAGCCAGTTGATTTATCTAAATCGTCTAAGTATGCTACTGATAGAACTGCCAATCTAAAACTATGGCTCAGAGCAGGAGACAAAGCAGAGCCAGAATCCAATACTGCAATCGCAAGACAGGACTTTTATACAGACTTTGATGGTGCGGATGATTACATTGATTGTGGTGATATAGATACAAGTGGCAATTTTTCATTCTCTTGTTGGTTTAATGCAGATAGTGTTACAGGTCATCACATGATATTTTCAATGAGCGACCAATCTACATCGGATGGTATGAGTTGTGGTTTTTTTAGTGGTAAAGGTGGGAAAATATACGCTACTGCAAATCATGGTAGTACATCTTCTACAAAAATAACATCAGTATTATCTACAGGACAATGGTATCATCTTGTAGTAACAAAATCAAGTGGTCAAACTGAAAATATATATATTAATGGTGTAAGTGATACTAATTCTGCTGATACAAATTGGGGTTTAGCTGATGAAACTGTTATAGGCTCAAGAAATGCAGGTTCAAACTTTTTATTTAATGGCAAAATTTCTAATGTAACACTTTACAAAACAGCACTCGATGCTCAAACCATAAAGCAGTTTGCAAAATCAAGGTTTACCCCAATGCGTGATAATCGCTTTTCTGTAGTGGATTTTGATGGTAGTGATGATTATATCTCTACTAATGCTGATTCTACATTAGCAGATGCTACTTATACATTTTGGGCAAGGTCTACTCAAACAGGTGAAAATAATGGTGTATTTGGGCATGGTGATGAAGATATAGGTGCATTTCATTTTAATAGGCAAGGCACAGGAAAGCCATTATTATTTCTTGGAACAAATCGTTATAAAAGATTTGTAGATAATTCAGCACAAGACGATGGGCAATGGCATCATTTCGCAGTCATACTTGATTCTGATGATATAACAGGATGTAAATTTTATATAGATGGAGTTGAGCAATCTTCAGACGCATCAGCTAATAGTGGGGATTTTAATGCTTATACATCTGGTATTGAAATAGGTAGAGCTAATTCAAGTCAAGAGTGGGAAGGTTCTATGGCTCAATTTGCAGTTTACTCTGATTTAAAAGATTCTGACTTTATTTACGCACAATGGTCAAAAGGTATTACAGCAGACTTTTCAAGTGATGCAAACTTATCTGCATACTATAGAATGGGTGATGACACAAGTAAAGAATTTCCTACTATAGCAGATTCAAGTTCTAACTCAAACGATGGTACTATCACAAATGGTGCATCAGATGATGTAGTACAGCAAATGGTAGCAGGTTATGACTTAGGTGCATTTGAGAGTAGTTCAGAAGAGTTGGGTGTAGAATGGATTGATAATAATACAGCATCTGCATGGACTCCATACGATGATAATGAAGTAGCTAATGTTACAGATGGTGTAAAAATCACTTATGCTACAACTGGTTCTGGTAGTGGTTCTGGTGCTAAAGCATTGTTTACCGATGCAGGATTACTAAATAGGACTATTGTTGTTGCAGAAGATGTTTTATATAAATTAACATTTAATGCTTATTACGAAGGTGGTAGTTCTGGCGTATTTGCAAGAGTATATGATACATCTGTAGACCACAGAACTCCTGCTCTTACTACAACTGAAACTACTTATACTTTATATTTTAAAGGTATTCATGCAACTGCAATTCAATTTTATTTTGCAAATTTTGCATCGGGTAATGTTGTTTACATTACTAATATGTCCTTTAAACCTGTCCTACAATCAGAAGTATCAGACACTTACCCTGCCATCATAGATGTAAATGAGCCTGTGTCGGGAGCAGAGTTAGTTACATCAAATACTACATCTGATTGGGCACAATACGGAAGTGGTGGTGGTGAAGCAAATACTGCTAATGGTGTTGCCCTAACAGCAGGAAGTGATACAAGAAATGCTTATAGAACAGTATCTGGATTAACTGATGGAAAGTTATATAAATTAAATGTAGATGCTTTTTATAGTGGTACTTCAGATACAGTTAAAATTGAAATAATTCCTGGCTCTGGTTCTCTTTTTACTCCTGCTTTAACAACTACAAGTACTAATTATACTATATATTTTGTAAAAAATAGTTCTACTATGTACATATTAGGTCACGGATTTGATAATGGCAATGTGCTTTATGTAGAAAATCTATCAATCAAAGAAATACAAGGCAATGTCGGCACAATGACAAATCAAGCTACAAGTGATTTAGTCTATTCCTCAGTTCTACCAGACCAATCCTTTCTCACAGGATTAAACTCTGCGTATAACTTCTTGGATTTTGATGGAAGTGATGCTTTTGTTAATTGTGGTGGTGATATTGATGTAGTGGGTGCATTTACTATATCTGCATGGGTTAATCCAGATAATTTTTCTTATCAATTAAGGTCAATAGCATCTCAAGGTAATTCATTTTTTGGCTTTAGTGACCATGCAGAAAGAAGATTAATGTTTCAAGGACAAGGCTCTGGTGCTAATAACTTAAAATCAAATACTGATTTAGCACATAGTACATGGCATCATATTGTTTTAACTGTATCTGGTACTAATGCAGGTGATGGTGCAATATATGTAAATGGCTCAAGAGATGATGATGGGGACTCTACTGTATTTTTAACAGCAGGGGATTTTGTAATAGGTAAGATGCCAAATGCAAGTTCAAGATATATGAATGGTAAGATTACTCAAGTTGCCATATACAATAAAGTACTTACAAGTACAGAAGTATCTGGAATTTATAATCTTGGCAGACATGGTAATCTTTTAGATAGTTACTCAGATAATCTAAAAGGTTATTGGGTTATGGGTGGCTTAGATAGTAAAACAGGATTTGCAGACACAGATAGCACCATATATGATAGAAGTGGAAACAGTAATCATGGTACAACTTCTGGTACTGCCACAGGAGACTTAAAATCACCACCAAACGCAGAACCTAATGGTTATGCAAAAGGTGATACTAATCGTTCAACAACAACACCTTAGAGGAAAATTATGAGTGAAGAAACAAATAGATGGTCAGATGACTATAGTGGTAGGTGGCAAAACAGGGCATATATGATTGTGCCTGTAGCTGATATTGATTCAGCAGATGCACCTACAGACTCAAATACAGTAGCAGAAATAAAAGCATGGATGGATAGTTATGGCTATGAATATACCTCAGATATGAGCAAATCAGAGCTATTAGGAGCTATTCCTGTATTAAATGCCTTTATAGCTAATGCAATACAATCAAGCAAAGAAACACTTAGAAAGAACAACGGAGATGAGGGTGATAGTTCTAAAGCATTACTAAAGTTTCCTTGTGATAATAATGCAGATAATGACCCAAGTATATTTAGTTCTTATGATAAGTATTCACACGCTCAGATAATGGATATTTTATCTGGTGATGAGTGGAGTTCATCTATTGAGTAATAGAGGTAATAGTCTTGCTGAGTTCGCAGTTACTATGGCTATCATGGCTACTCTTGCAACTACTTCCGCTCCTGCTTTTAGCAGGATTGGTGAAGGTGCTAAAGCTAAACAAACTAAGGCTAACCTTGAGAAGATTGTTAAAGCATCTCAAATGTGGTACAATCAACAAGTAGAGTTAAATGGCATGGGTAAGTTCCCATCGCAACCTCATAGAACTACAACTATAGGTACTATTGTAGATTACAATAACAATAGAAGAATAGAACCTAATGAGTTATTAGAAGCTGAGTTTGTACCTGTATTTAGTGATACTAGCTTTCTACACTTATTTGATAATGATACAATTAAAAGTCCTTATCAAAATGGATTATATGCATATGCAATACTAGGTGGTAGTGGGACAGGTAATAATATTGTTAGTCCTATATTTATAGTAATAGATGCAGAAAATCCAAAAGATTTTTATAAGTATTATAAACCATGAATGAAGATTGGAAAGATTATTTAAACATAGTGGTGTTTTTATTTTTTATTCTTGGTGGTTTAGTATTATTAGGTTCTTGTAATGGTGGATGGGTAATTGCAGAAGTTGACATTAATCCTTCAGATACTGTTCGTGCAGACTTTATGATTATTTCAGACCAAGATAGCATAAAACATTGGTATGTAAGAACTACAGAAGATGGTGGTATATTAGTAGGAGATAACTGGTGTCATAAACATGAACAATGGGAAAAAGTAGAGAAAAAGTGAGTGAAGATTCAAAAACATACAGGTCATATGGGGTCACTAAACTTGACGATAATTTTAGGATTAGTCTTAATATTAAGTGGCTTGGGCAAATTATTGTGGGAGTTGCTTTTATTGTGTTGGGGTACATACGAATTGAAAATAGACTTGCAGAGCTTGAGCGAAGAATGGAACTCGCTGATAGTCAAATATTAGAACTTGTAGAACAGAATCAAATAGAAGAACAAAAAGAGCGTGAAGCGATGGAAGAGCGTATTAGTTTTTTTGAAAAAGAATTAAACCTAAATCCGTTTTCATGGAAAAAAAGAAAGAAAAAGTAAATAATGGATTTTCTAGCAGTTTATTCAGAAGCAGGGATGATAGGAGCAGTAGGAGCGATGTTTATGTTTATGGTTTATTCAATGAACAAAAGAGGAAACGAACAAGCAGAATCACTACAGGACTTAAAAGTAGAAAACAAAGGACAAAGTGAAAATTTAGAAAACATAGAGGGAATGGTAATTAAACTTATAAATAGATGGAATCAGTCAGATGATAAACTTGATAGAAAATTTGATGCAATAACAAAAGAAATTAACGACCTAGATAATCAAGTATCTGAAATTAAAGGTTCATTAAGTAGAGTAAATGGAAAGCATTAATGGATAGTATTAAAGTATCATCAGCAAGTTTAATGAATTTTGGCTTGTCCTTAACAGAAGTAAGTCTTATATTACAATGTATTGTTGCAATACTAACAATAGTGTATTTAATATTTAAAATAAATAATGTAAGGAAATAATCATGGATTTTAAAAAAATAATGTTAGCAGTAGCTGAGTCTCAAGCAGACCAATTTAAAGAAAAAGCAGTTGCTTGGGTACAGTCTGAAGAGTTTCAAGATGAGCTTGCTAGTAAGATAAATGATAAGATTGACATACCTTTTGTATCTGAAGAGAAAGAACAAATCTTTTTTGAAAAGTGTGTTGACTTAGTAGCAGATATAGTAGAAGGATTATTTAGGGGTAAGTAATGCGTAAGCGTGACCCTAGATTAGCTAGATATGGACTTAGTGGGTATAATAAACCCAAAAGAACGCCAAGTCATCCTACTAAGTCCCATGTAGTATTAGCTAAATCAGGTGGGAGAATAAAACTAATTAGATTTGGTCAGCAAGGTGCTAAGACTGCTGGTAAACCTAAAAAAGGTGAATCAGCTAGAATGAAAGCAAAGCGTAAATCATTTAAAGCTAGGCATCGTAGAAACATTGCCAGAGGTAAGATGTCAGGTGCTTATTGGGCAAATAAGGTAAAGTGGTAATGGCTAGAAAACGAAAAAGAAAATCTACAGTAAATAAAGCAGGTAATTATACAAAGCCAGCTATGCGTAAAAGATTGTTTTATCGTATTAAAGCTGGTAGTAAAGGTGGTAGAGCTGGACAATGGAGTGCAAGAAAAGCACAAATGCTTGCTAGGGCATACAAAAAAGCTGGTGGGGGATATAGATAGTGGCACTTAAACCGAGTCAAAGAAGTCTAAAAAAGTGGACTAAACAGAAGTGGGGGTATGTGACTAAAGGTGATTCAAAGAAACCTCGCTCTAAACGAGGTAGGTATTTACCTAAAGCAGTTAGAGCATCTTTAACTAAATCACAAAAAGCGTATACCAACAGACAAAAAAGAAAAGCAAACAGAAGAGGCAAGCAAAGAGCTAAATATAGCAGAAGTGTAGCCAGAAAAGTAAGGAGAGCGTAATGCCAAAAGGTGTAGGAACATATGGGTCTAAGCGTGGTAGACCACCAAAAAAGAAAAAGAAAAAATCCATATTTAAGAAAAAGAAAAAAAAGTAATGTATAGGTTCGGTAAAAGGTCAAGAAAAAGATTAAAAGGTGTTAAGCCTAAATTAGTCAATGTCCTAAACGAACTTATCAAAATAATGGATGTAACCATTATTGAAGGGGTAAGGTCGCAAGAAAGACAAAACGAATTAGTAGCACAGGGTGCAAGTAAAACAAAATATTCAAAACACATTACAGGGGATGCAGTTGACCTTGCCCCTTACCCTATTGATTGGGATGATAGAGATACATTTCATTATATGTGTGGTATGATAAGAGGTATTGCACAACAAATGAAAGTGCCAGTTAGAGTTGGTTGTGATTGGGATAGTGATGGGCAAACAAAAGATAATAACTTTGATGATTTAGTCCATGTTGAACTTGTATAGCACCATTAATATAAAGTAAATTAGGATAACCATGGTTTATTGTACAAATAGAGATTTAAAAGATGTATTTCCAGCTATTGATGAGTTTGATACTAAAACTGCATTATATGGTTTTGTTGTAGATTCAAGTAGTCGATATAAAGCAAACAATGTAGGATTAGTAACTCAATTATTTGCTAATGGAAAAAATTTAGGTTCTGCTGAGTCAAGCTCATCAAATGTTAATTCAAATGATAAATGGTATTATGATGATACAAATGATATAGTATATTATTATAATGATGCAACAAACCCTAATGATATGTTAATGGAAAGTGGTGATGATTGGGATACATTAAGAACTAGATACATATCTAATGCAACAAAATATTTAGATTCAAGATTAGATGGTAAACTACCTAGGAAACAATTTAAAGACCAAGATGGTAATTATGACTACATGATTGTTAGAACTACCGCACTAATAGCATGTAGTTTTTTAATTCGTGCATCACAACCTACATCTGAAATAGCAGATGCATTATTTAATGAGGTTGAACAAAACATATCAGCCTTAAATACTGGAAGTGCAAAGCTATCTTGGCAAACAAGTGGTGATTCCTCAATGGGAATTATTAGAGAGGGTTCAGTTAGTGGTAACCTAAGAATAGTAGATACTAGAGGTAATTATTATGGTGTTTACGATAAAATAGGTGTAAAAATAACTACTGCTGGAGCTATAGGTACTGCTAGATATTCAGTATGGCATTCTAACTCAGATAGTTTAGGTGCAGAAAGAATGAATCGTGGAGAAGCTGAATCGCATTCAGATATTATAAGTGGAGATTATCAACAACTTAGTGGTGGACTTGAAATACGATTTGCTGGAGACACTGGTGATACTGCAACTTTAAATGACTATTGGGAAATAGAAGCACATGGTAAATTTGAACATACAGATAATGGTATGCCAATGTCTATTAGGATGTCTCGTAGATGATATCATTTGTTAATATATGGGAAACAAAAATATTAGATACCATAAGAACTTTTTTAAATAATGAGTTTGCTGGTACTATCCCTATATATACAGGTGATTTTAAAGACATGGGTAACCAGTCAATAAGACTTAATCCTGTAGGTAGCGATTTGATTGAGCGTATGGCTACAGGTGAAACAAGGGAATATATACTTGATGTATCATATACCTTTAAAGAAAAGACAGTCAAAAAAGATACTTGGGAACATATACTTCGTCAAGTATCACACATAGAAGCTCTATTCTTTCAAAATATGAATAATACATTTTTTGATGGTAGATTTACAACTGCTCGTATTAATGAGTTAGAAGAAGATGAAGAATTAATTGAGGGGTTAAATGTTATCAGATGGGAGTGGAGAGGTAAATACTTAGGAAACATATCATAAAGTAATAAGGAATACGATATGAAAATACAACTCATAGATAAAAGCTCTAGTCTTCCAAATTGTTGGAAAGAGTGTGGAGCATCATTTGAAGATTGGGAAGAGCTAAAAGCTGGTAAAGAAATATCAGTTAAAAGCGTTTCTAATTCAATTAAAAATTTTGTAAAAGAAAAGAAAAAGGAGAGTAAGTAATGGCTACAGTTAATCACGCATTTTCACCAAAAGAATTTCAAGTATGGATAGCATCTGACTCAACTAATGCTGGTACATCAGGTATTCATGCTAGTAATATGTATCAGTTAGATGTTGACTCTGCTAGTATGCCATCACTTAATGTTAATCAAGTATTAGATGTTAGAAGTGGTGTAGGTAGAACATTAAAGGATGAAGATTTCTTTCAAGATAATACATTAAGAGTTACTGAATTATCAATATCAGGTAATATGCATTTAGATGCTGGGCATAAATTACTACTACAAAATGTATGTAATGATGTTTCAGGTGATGCATCAGTAGCTACTGGATTTTCTCCTGCATCTCAATTATATGGAAGTGCAGTAACAAATAGTGCATCTTCACTAACAATAATAATCAAATCATCAGACCACTCAAATCAGCGTTCTTTAGAAATCCCAGGGATGGTTGTAACAAACTTTGCACTATCTGCTGATGCTGGAGAAGAAGGTGGTAGATACAAATTTTCTGCTACACTACAATCAGGTGTTAAGCCAGACTTAAATGAATCTTCTGTATCTGCTGGTAGCAATGTATATGCAAATACTACAAATGTATTTATGTCTTCTGCTAGTGGGCTTAAAGTATATAATACAGATGTGGTAATGCAGTCTTTTACTGCTACCATAGATAGTCCAGCAGTATTTAGTGGAGTTACTTCTACAGGTTACGAACTTGTAACTAGAGGTGCAGAAACAGCAGTAACAGTCGATACTCAGGTTAAATATGATGGTAATACAAAAGAATTTATTAATACTTTTGATACACAAACTGCTCCTAGAACTGGTAGTAATGCAAATGTATTTGTAATGACAAATAATAATGCTTATGGTATTGATGTGCAGAATGGTGTATTTACTAATGTTGCATATGCAGAAGCTGATGTAATGATGCTTGATTGTTCTATCAAATCAGTTGATGATGGTTCAGATGCATTAATTACTTTTGATATCTCTGCATAATGAAGAGTATTAAGCTATCTACTGATAAAGAAGTTAAAATAAAAGAAATGTCAGTAGACGATATAGACTTCTGCAATGATGTACCTGAAATGAAATATGATGGTGATAATCTAGTAGCAATAAAATACTTATCTAAAGCTAGAACCGCATGGATTCGTAGAGGTGTTGATGGTGCAGATGATAATTTCATTAAATCTTTAACCGATGATGAGAAAAATGAATTGTCAGTTGCTATACAGGACTATCAACGCTTGGGGGAATAGAAGCCCTCACATTAGAGTACAACATTCATGTAACCAATCAATGTGGGGGTTGTATGTATCATACATACCCTTATAAGGCTCAAATTCCTATCTTAATCGATGGGAAATATCAAACTCGTATGTTTACATCAAATAAAGATGTTAAGGCGATTATGGAGCTTTTAGTTGACGAGGTTAAAGAAAACAATGCGAAGGGTAGTAGTTTTAATATAGCTGAATCTGTAGTGAAACAGCTACCCTTTTTTGCTTGTCCTAATGTCCTTTTAAATTCACAAGCACAAAAAGATATTTCAAGATATGTATATTCTCAACAATTTGGCATAAGTCCATATAAAGGTACATATGGGGAGCAACCATACAAGTGGGTAGAAAAAAGTTTTTTAATTAAAAAGGTAATAGAGCGTAAGAAAGCAGAGACTATGAACAATGGCAAATAAATCACAACAAACAGTAACAATACAATTTCAAGCAAGAGGTGAAAGAGAACTTACTAATGCTATAATGTTGCTTGATAAAGCATCTAAGTCTTTAACTAGTACACAAAGATTATTAATAGATAATTCTAAAAAACATGAAAATCAACAAAAAAGACAAGCAAAACAAACTAGAATATTAGGCGGTACATTTGCAGTATTAAGGTCTAAAATGCTTTTATTTAATTTTGCAATGGCTCTTGGTATTAGGCAAACTATACAATTTGGAAAACAGGCTTCTCAAGTCGAATCTATGAGTAGAGCTTTTAATTCACTTGCTGGTACAACTGAAAATTCTCAAGAAGCATTAGAAAAATTAAAAATAGCAACAAATGATACAATGTCTGAGTTTGATTTATTTCAACAAGCTAACAATGCTATGGTTCTTGGAGTAAGTAGAAACTCCGATGAAATGGCTGAAATGTTTGACATTGCACAAAGACTAGGTAGGGCATTAGGTAGAGATACTGCATCATCGGTGGAATCACTTGTTACTGGTATAGGTAGACAATCTCGATTGATGTTAGATAATATTGGTATTATTGTAAAAGCTGATGAGGCATATGAATCTTATGCTAAAAAACTTGATATAAATGTAGACCAATTAACAGATGCAGAAAAAAAACAAGCATTTTTAAATGCAACAATGGACTCTGCAAGAGCTAAAGTAAAAACACTTGGTGATGAAACGCTTACTTCTCAAGATGTCTATGATAAATTAACAACAGCTACTACTAATTTAGCAACACAGACAGGAGAATTTTTACAACCTTTGCTTATTGGAACATCAAAGATGTTTACAGATTTAGCTACATCAGCATCAAGTTATTTAAATAGCATTAATATAGCAGATAGAGCTGTTGAAAAAAATATGTCGACTGAAGAAAAAAGAGCTATTTTAAAAGCTAGATTAGAAAAAATACAAACAGCGTTAAATAGAGCTGAATTGTTTGGTTCATCAGATGAATTTGGATATAAATCTGGACAAGACGAAAAACAGATTCTAATGAAAAGACGAATAGAAAAAATTAAAAAAATTCTTTTAAAACTTGATAAAGAAGAAGAAGAATTAAAAAAAGTTAAAAATATAACTGAAGATGATGGTAATAAAATAATTGATTATAGGGCTCAAATATCACAGAAAGAATTAAAAATAATTAAACAAAAAAATGAAGCAATGCTAGGTGAGTTTGCTATAGTAGAACAATTAGCATTAATAGAAGAGCAAAGAGATTTAATTAAATTACAACTTTTACAAAAAGACATTACAAAGCAAGATGCAGATAAAAAAGACTTAGAACTTACTGGAAAGAAAATAAAACTTGAAGAACAGTTAGATACTGTAAGAATGGAAAGTGCCTCTAATACATTAGGAGCATTAGCACAATTAGCTCAAGCTGGTAGGTCAACTTTTGAACTTGGTAAAGCACTTGCATTAGCACAAGCTATTATAGATGCTTATGGTGCTGGTAATAAAGTATTAAACTCTAAATTACCATTTCCTACAAATGTAATTGCAATGGCTGGAGTAATAGCAACTGGTCTTAATAATGTAGCTAAAATTAGGTCACAAAAATTTGAAGCAGGTGGTTTAGTAGGTGGTAGATTACATTCACAAGGTGGAACAATGATTGAAGCAGAAAAAGGTGAATTTGTAATGTCTCGTAATGCAGTACAATCTATAGGCACTGAAACACTTAGTCAAATGAATCAAACAGGTAATGCTGGAGTTACAGTTAATATATCAGCACCACTTGTTGATGAAACAGTAATTGATACAATTATACCTGCAATAGAAAAAGCACAAAGGATGAATCTTGCATGAGCCTAACACTTCCAACTAGCTACGAAAGTGCATCTAAAAATTCTAATATAAAAGAAAACTGGGCTTTTCAATTATTTAATAGTGATTCTTATTTAGAATTTGATGGAGTAGATGATTATATTGATTTAGGAACTACAACCGCTAGTTCAAGTATTTGTGTAAAAGGAACTAGCGAATCTGGTGGAACTGGAATATCAGTTAGTTTCTTAATTAACTTTCCTGAACTTGGTCAAAGAGAATCTATTTTTGTGCCAAATACAACTGCTACATATTCTGGCTATTGGATTGATAAAGATGAAAATAATAAAATCAATTTTCAATGGGGAGATGATACTGGTGCAGGTCAAAATGATAGAAGAACAATGATTGGCTCAACTGCTTTATCTGCTAATACTTGGTATCATGTATTAATTACAAGCACATTTGCAAATGCAACATCTGGAACAAATATATATATTAATAATGTTGCAGAAACAATATCTGATGATGGCGGTTCATCTGTTACAACGCCAACTTATGTAAGCGATGGTAAAGCATATATTGGAAGAGAAGATTTTACTGCTACCAATTATGGTGGGGAATTATATATTAAAAATTTAGCAATTTGGGGAGCAATATTAGATTCTAATAATAGAACTGCTATCTATAATAGTGGAAATTATAAATCATTACTATATGATTTTGAAAATTATGACCAATCTAGTAATTTAAAAGGTTATTGGGAGTTCAATAATGGAGAACCAACTATTAAAGATTTATCAGGCAATCTTCAAAATGGTACAATAAATGGTGCTGTTTATAAAGGATTTTTACCTTTAGCTACATCTAATTTAAGTATAGATGATATTTTTTATCATGGAGTAGTTACAGAGACTGGTTCAATCAGAGATAGTATTACTTTAGCAAATTCTAGTGCAAAAACAAGTAACATGAGTATTAGTATTGTTAATTTTAATTACAAAGGTAATGATATATCTGCTGAATTATTTTTAGGTAGCAATGATTATTTAAATTACAATATTAAAGTATATTCTCAGTTAAATGATAACTCATCTTTATCCAGTTGTTTTCAAATTTATCAAGGTAGAATAATTAATTTTTTACATGATGAAAGACAAATTTCTATTGAATTTACAGAGCAAAGACCATGGGATTTTATTTCTATTCCATCTGAAAAAACAACAAATAGCAATATATATATACCTATTGCATATGGTAATTACGAAGAAAGTGATTCTAGTCAAGACTCTCAAGACCTTTCAGAAACAAGAGCTTTATATCCTGTGCCTGTAGATAATACAAGTGGTAAAATTACAGCAGTTGTAGCTAGAGAATATGATGGAAGTTCAACAGAACAAAAGGGAAGATTGCATCATTTTGAAAAAGATTGTGACCAATTTGTACCTGTAGGATTAACTAGTTCATCTTTTACAGATACATCTGAGTCATATCAACAAAATGCAAATGCAATGAAATGCAGAACAGATTTATTTAGAGGATTTAAAACAAAACCAAAAACAGTTTTATCAAATGAAGGTAGTGATTATGCTAACCCTGAAAATGCTTTTGATTCAAGAAGTGACAATTTTACTACTAAAACTAACATTTCTAATAATAATTCAACTGTTCAAAGAGATATAGAATATACTCCACCTAATATAGTTGGTAAAATTACAAACATTAAAATATTTACAAGATATAAAATGACAGCTACAGATACAGGTGGAATAGATGGTAATTTAACATTAATGGTAGGTAGCACTAGTTTAAAAGTCATTACTTCCACTCACAACTCAGGAATAAGAACAGATACTTATGAAGTAACTGGAAGTGATACTTCTGGACAATTTAAAACACTTTATACAGATAATAATAATCAACTTCCTAACATTAAGTATAGATTTGCTTTTACTTTTGATGAAGGATTAACTGGAGAAACTTTTACTGCTGAAATTTATGATGTTCAAATATTTGTAAAAGTTGCTTTAGGTACAGATGATGAAAGTAAAGAATCATCTAAACAATATTTAGATGATTTAGAATATATGTATGTTGGTGGGAGCGGTCTTACAGAATCATATTCTGGTTCAAATGGAGAAATTGAACATGGACATGAAGTTCTTAGAGATATGTTAGTAAGATATACAGGTATGGATACTGCTGAACCTGATGGGTTTAGCAATTTACATACTGACAGAAATACAAATAATTGGAAAATTAGATGGTGGGCATTAGAACCTGTAGAATTAAAACCTGTTCTTGAAAAACTTATGTATGAATTTGGATTTATTTTTAAATTTAGAGCAGATGGAACAGGTCGTATTATATATATAAAACAATCTAGTGAACTTTCAAGTAATCAAGAATTAAATCAAAGAGATATAAAAAATATAAAAATTAGTACATCTCCTTTTACCGATATGATTACTAAAATGAATATTAATTATGAAAAACATCCTGCTGAAAATAAATATTTATCTAGTGTTACTTCATCTAATGATACTAATAGGTCTAAATATAAAATTAATCTAAAAGAAAACATAAAAGAAATTAAATTAGATATGAATGTAGGTACACCTAATTCAACTGCAAATAGTGATTGTAATTTTGATTTTTATTCATATTATAATAATATTATTGGAGATATAAAAAAAATAATTTCTTGTGAAATTATAAATAAATCAAAAGCATATTCTTTAGAAACAGGGGATATTGTAACTTTTAGTAGTTCAACGGGAGATATGCCAGTAAATCCTTTTGGAGATAATTGGGATGAAACTGGTTCTAAATACTATATGATAACATCACTTACTAGAAAAATTAATTCTGTAAGAATTGAATGTAGAGAGGTAGGCTAATGGCAAATTTAAATATAAGAAAACCAAGGTTTTATGTAGACCTTATTAATTTTTTACAAAATCGTGACCGATTTGGTGGTCATTATGGGATAGAAACCTCAGGTAGTACAGGTGAGCAAATAGATGTAATATCTGGTAATAGTGTTGATGGACTTTATGACATGAGACCATTAAATCAAGTAGAGTTTAATACTACAGGAAATACAGATGGTCATATAAATTTGTGGTTTAATTTAAAAACTAGCACTTTTAAAGTTGATTTCATAGCAATTTTAAATCACAATATGCATAGAGCAGATGCAAAAGTTAAAGTTAGTGCATCTGAGACACTTTCAGAAGTAAAAGCAGTTAATCATACAAGTGCAGATACAAGCCCAACTTTAATTTCTAAGTTAGGAGTTGAAGCAGTATCTTCAAATTTTGCTCAAGCTGATGCCACTGATAGTTGGAGTGCAGGACATACTATAATAGAATTTTCAAGAAACACAAATACATATTACGGGATACAGTTTGAAGGAATGAATAGTCAATCATCTTTAACTGGTGAAGGAACATTTGATGCAACTTATAATTTAAAAATAGGATGTATATTATTAGGTCAATATTATGATATGCCTCATAGCCCAGATTTATCAGTTAAGAGAAGTATTGATTTTGATGGTGTTAATATGCAAGAGTCTTTAGGTGGTCAAAGATTTTCTACAATGACTCAGCATGGTAGAAAAACTATAGCAGATGATAATAAAAACCCATTTCACACACACTTTAATAGTTATGGTGCTTTTGGTGGTAGAATGTCTTATGATATGAAATTTAGTTATTTAAATGCTACAGATATAATGCCTAACAATTATGATAGTCACGATGTTACTGATGAAGCTGTTGTAGAAGATTTATGGAATAAAACAAATGGTAGGCATACACCATTTATATTTACACAAGATGGAACAAGCACTCACTATTCTGATTATTTATTTGCTAGATTTGGGCAAGATAGTTTGAATATGACTCAGGTTGCACCTGATGTATTTGATGTGTCTATGAGGATTGAAGAAGAGTTTTAGTATCAGGTATAACAATACCAAGGTCAATGGCAGACCATCTAATTATACGCTCTATAAGTTTAGAAAACTCTTTTGTAGTTAGGGTTTTAGTAGATTGAATCTCAAAGTGGTCTTTAACTGCCTGATGCATTTCTCTCCTAGTATAACCCAAATCATCTGCCAACATATCCACTATTTTCCAGTAATAGTTGTTTTGTGTAGATGACCTAACACCAGTCTCAACAAGTTCTAAATAATAATCACCATTTAAATCAGCTATTACGCTATCGAAACCAGTTCTATTTAATATCTTTAGTTTACCATCTTCTATTTTGCAAGGAAATCGCATCTTGGACATATTTTTTCCTTCCAGAGTTTAATATCAGGGGAAGCCCATAGTCTTCCCTCAAACATATTCCATTTCTTCTTGCATTTAGGACACCAAGACAAATTCCTATCAGCCCTTATTTCATCTGTTTCTCTTGGTCTTCTATGGGTTTTATCTTTTACTTCAGTATATAAGGCATCTATTACCCATTGTATAGAGCCAAATTTATCCTTCATTTAGTTTAATATATTCCCCTCAAAAAAGTCAAAATCATCTTTTTCTTTAGAATATTTATTTTCTTCAATAATACCACCTAATAATAACAGGTAGTTTCTAGCATCCTGTATTCTTCCTAATATAGATTCATCACTTGATTCCTTGCCTGTATGTATATAGTTTCTAATTGAATCCATATGTTTTAGTAAATATATCATAGCTACTTGTTCAGGTCGAAGTGACATTCTTTCAGCAATGCTTTTGAAGTTCTTGAACTTATCTTCATCAGAAACAGTATATTCTTCACCCTTTACAAGCATTAATCTGTTTTCTTCCTTTTGCATTGACTCTGCCCATTTTATAAAATCAGGTACTTTCATTTATCTCTCCAATATACCCATCTAGATTTATTAGTATCCCATTCACCATTTTCCCATTGAGTACTATTATAAACAACTAACACTAATACTAACATTAACATTATCTCTATCATTTTATACTCCTTATATTAATTTTTTGCCCCATGAATGCCAATCCACTTTATTTATCAGTCTAACCACCACTGGTTATTAAATAATTAAGGGGCAATTTTATAATCATCAATAACTTTGATTAAGCCATCATAATCCGCATCTACATACTTAATCATTGAATTTTTCCGCTCTTTTAAATCTTCGTACCATTGGATGCCACGCTTTTCAATAGCCCATTCAACAAATTCTGCTGGTGTTTTATGAGCGGAGAACTTAGAAGAAAAGACATGACATCCAACACAGAGACAAAAACCATTCTCTATATCCCAGCGTACCACACGAATTGACCTAGAGTAGAAATGATGGGCATTAAGCGGTTTAGTTTTATGGCATTTTTCACACATACCATATTCTTTAATTTTCTTAGCCCATGCATTATCTAACTTCTTTATTAAAGGTCGTTTCACTTAGATAGGCAAACCATCTGATTCATTGCCATGAAGTACGCTTAATAAGCTATACATCCTATCCTCAATAGCCTCTATATCAAAGACACCATTCATACTTTGAACTGCAAGTTTTAAGCATACTTGCTTATGAATATCAGCAGTTCTGTAGTCAACCTTTTGACCACCTGATGTAGTTTGTGTATTGGAAGGGGTAGCATTAGATGCATTCTTTACAGGTGTACCCTCTTTTGGAGTTACATCCCATGCAATTCTACCTTGCTCAGTTTCATTCTTAGCTATCTCCACAACATCACCAGTTTTATAGTACTGAAGTTTACTATGTAGTAAATCTGTAGCAAATAAACTTACATCTTGACCATCTTTTTTAAGTCCATATAAGTTCCATTGACCATAGTCATTAGTACCAGTTTTTGGTTGGTCAAACATAAACTCTACTACCGCACTACTATTTGTTGGTATCTTTAGTTGTTTTGTTTCCATTTTATCTCCTATTGTTATTTATAAAATTGTTTTGAATATAATTCTTTTAATGGTAGTAATAACATCTTTGATGCATTATCATCACCACCATTTACTTTTTTTGCAATACCTTGGTCATACATAGCTCTCATCAACATCTTTAATCTAGGTACAGGAAAAGACACCATTCCCACCATAATATCATCTAATGTAAGAACATGAAACCACCAATCAGCTTTTGTTACTGCTATGCCTGACTTCTTACCTCTGCATTCATATTCTATAGCTATATTGCCTGTTGTAGCCCATATATCACGCTCAGTCTTTACCTCTATTTTACCCTTAGATTCAAGTAGGTTTTTTATCTTTTCCTCATATACCTGACCCCAAGATAAATCTATATCAAAGTTAGGGTTATACATTATAACCCCAACTCTGATTTGACCTTGGGAGTAAGGTCTTCTGCATGAGTGGGGGATTCATAAGCACAGGTTTCTAATTTTGCCTTGCGAGGTCTATATTTTTTTATATAATGCTGAATGTCTTCTACCATATATTCGTATGTCTGCCTGTTAATCGTAATACTATAATCCTGACCATTCTCAAAATTCGACCAAGTTATTGTAGCGTAATATAAACCTTTTTTATTGTTCTCCATACTTGAACTTACATTAACTAACTTCATAATATCAACCTTTAATTAACTCACCCCATAGAGAAGTTTTACCATCAATAATTTGTACAATGTGAACTGTAAACAAACCATTATGATAAAAATCTACTATGGCAAATGCATGACCCCAATTTGTATTTCTACCACCTAACCATTCATTAGCTTCTGCGGTCATATCTTTTAAACATCCTATACTCCATGCAGATTTTGCTCCATCAATATGAGTTACAGATGACTGCTGAATATCATGGTGGTGTCCATACATTACATTACCGCCCATTCTAATTAGATGATTTCTAGTATGTTGAACTCCAGCGTAATGATGCCCATGATAGAAGTTTAGTTTACCTATTCTAAGTAGTTTACCTATTTTATGGTATTTATAACCTCTATCCTTTAATCTAACTGCCTTAGAAAATTTTAAGTCATTTAAATAAGGATTCTCATCAACAAATCTATTTAACCAATCATCATGGTTACCTTCTATAAAATGTTTTATTTTTACATTAACCTTATCTAAAGATTCATCAATCATATCCATACCTTTATTAACATCAAGAATATCCTGATGTATAAATGGTAATTGATATTCTAATGGCGGTCTTTTCTTTTTCTTCCATTGCCAATGTGAACATCCCAGCCATTCACCAACATCGCCTAAATCTATGTAACCATCAGGTTTGACAATTTCTATTGATTTACATAATACATTGATAGCCTTTTGGTCATGCAATGGAAAATGTTTATCAGGTGTTACTATGTATCGTTTTACTTTCATATACGCTCCACTTTTAACCACTTATCTAATGCATTAATCCATTGACTATAAGTAGCTTCTTTTTTATTATACCTTACCCATATTTTATCAAATTCATCACTTAATCTGTTTCTCATTTTTCTCAGGTGTCTTTCCTGACTCCTATTCCTAAATATCTCATTAGTAATCTCTGATGTCTTATCCAAAAAGATTTTCCGTAGGTCTTTCGATGTATGTCTCATATTTTCCTGTTCTTATGTTGTAATTTAATTTACCAATCCCTGGTTTTCCATTCTTATATTGGAATCTAATCTTATGTACATGAACTCCAACATAATCATCATCTTCACTTCTATGACGGTGTATTGTAATAGCATTATCAGCTTTATTAAACCAGTTTGCTGAACCACTAATATCATAAGGTGTGGGTACTACAGGTTTTCTATTTACATCATTTTCCATTTTTCTCGGATGTGCTACTACCCATATGTGAATCTCAGATACTTTAGCAAATGCAGTTAATTCAGATAGAACCCTAGATACATAATTAGTCTCATTCTCACCATCACCAAATTTATGTTCTAATGTATTCCAAGGGTCAATTACCAATCCATTTAATCCAAACCTATAATTAAGTAATCTAGCTTGCTCCATTATTGATGCTATTGTAACTGAATTTTCTTGAGTACCTATGAATTTAATATGTTCATCTAGTATATCCATAGAATTTCTTGCAACCTCTTCTGACATCTTTTCTTCACCATAAAAAGGTTGACCAGCAAACTTACCTACTAATTTTAGTAAGTGATGTTTTACAGGAAAATTCTCTGCTGAAAATATACCAAACTTCCAGCCATATTCTTGCACCATATTAATCATCAAGGCATCCATCCACTCTGATTTACCCATATTAGGCACACCTGTAACTACTGATACTTCACTAGGGCTAACCCTATAAAATGTATCTAGGTCAGTCCAGCCTGTAGATAATCCCATATGTTCAGGCTTATTTAATAAATCAATAGCTTCATCAATTACATCTTTAACTTCTACAACACCATCAATAGGATAAGGATGTGCATCAGATATAATCTCACCAACCCTATCTTCACCATGCTTTACAAGTACATCATTCATATCCTTGCAGTCTAATGGAAATGTCACTCTAAAGCATTTTTCCCTACCTATTCGCCTAGATAATTCATCTCTAAGGTGTTTACCTGCATCATCAGAATCTGTGCATAATATGATTGTTTCAGCGTTCATTAAATGCTCTTCAGCAGATATAAGATAACTGAACTTTTTATCAGATGGTTTACTATTTGGTTGTGTTGCCCCATCAGGAACAGATACCACATTATTAAATCCAGCCTCAACAAGTGCTAATGCATCCATCTCACCTTCAGTTATAATAATGGTTTGCATCCCTACCATATGGTCAAATCTATAAAAACATTTTTCAGCATTTTTTTCTTGCTTGAATCCTTTTGCTAATGTTCTTGATTTGATATTAACCACTTCACCATCTTTATAAAATGGAAACTGAATCCAGCTATTATTAAAACCAATCTTTTCCTGTTGTAAAGTGCTTTCAGATATACCTCTATCACCAAACCAATCAATGATATCTTGAGGTAGCTCTGTTTTAACTTCCTGTTTTGGCTTTTGTATTATCTCCCTGATATCCATAGGTTTTTTATTTAAACTCCCTTTCCAACCACAATGATGGCAAAACCACACACCCTCATCGTGATTGATTGCAAGGCATTTATCATTTGGTTTAGACCTTGTATGAGAACATTTAGGGCAAGTAGTACGTTCCTGACCATGGGTTTTCCTTGCATAGATTCCATTACTTTCTAAGGTCATACAAGAACTCCAAGTCTTCTAACTTACTCTGAGTGATGTTTAACCTAGTTTGTAAATATGCAATCCATACCGCTGAAAAACATAGATACCCTGTTATTAATATGCTATAAAATAAATCCATTTTATTTTCTCCCTTTGTATTTTAAATAGATGTTAGTGAACTTAGTTTGACCATTGTTAGATTTGTTTCTAAGACCTCTTAATGATATAAGATTACTATACCAAAATTTATCATTAGTAGCCCATTTAATTACATCCCTAACAATCGTTTCAGAATAATCATCTAATTTTATAATCATATAAAGCGTATTTATAGAATCATTAACAAGACAATCATCCTTTTTCCAGTTGGCTTTTACTGCCTGTGGAAAATGTTTGTGTTTTTCTGTATAGAACTCATGCACTATATTACCTAAATAAGTAATTTGTTTTTCATTGAGTTCTTTTAATAGTGGTATAAATTTCTTTGATGGATTAATATAATCTCTATATATTATATTATTATAATATCTATCAAGATTCTTTGTATCACTTTGTGCATCTGATTCAACAATATCAGTATTTACAGGAATACCCCCATCAAAATAATTTGTACAGGGTACACTTGCATAATCATTTGAGGTGGTAATTTCCTTTGGTGGGGTAAGGTATATACATCTACGCTTAACTGCTTTGCTATTTTTCTCATGTTCATGCACACAAAAAATATAAAAACAACTTCTTAAACTAGATAATGATGAACTAATTGTAGCAGTTGTTACATCAAATAGCTTTGCAAATTGAGTGTTAGATTTTATACAATACCCATCAATCATACTGGCAGTAATTTCTGAATAAAGTAATTTATCAAATGGTTTTAATCTTGAATCATGCCTGACATTTGATGGCAAAATTCCTATATATCCATACTTCATGTTATCTCCCTTTCGAGTGGAGGGCTGGTAAAAAGGAGGTAAAACCAACCCTTTGATATAAATCCACTCTTAATTATTTTATTTATCCTTTTTTTCATTTTTGAATATACGACCTTTATTATAATCTGTGCAACTTTTATCTGCATTATACATATACTCCACAAAATGAGCAAAGTCCACATCATATACCTTTTCTTTTCTAATCATTTCACAAAACAGATTTATAAGTTTTTTTTCATTCTTAGTAAACCATTTTGAAAATCTTTTAAACTGAGGATTATTTACACTCATTGCAAGTCTCCTTTGGTAGTGGTATTCCTTTAAATAAACTTGTATTTAAATAAGTAATGTTGGGATGATATTTATCGACTCTTACTGAGTTTTGATATACTCTACTGCATTTATCGCATCTTCTTGGTTGTATTACTGGTGTTCCTTGTCTTTGACTATCTGATATTTTTTCTGCATGAACACCCTTTTTATCAAACCATTCAGGGTCTTTAAAATAATGTTTCATTGTTAATATATTTGCATCATCCATTCTTGTGTAATTTGCAACATCTCTTGCTCTCTTTATAGCCATTTGTTTTTCTCCTTTATTGCCCAATTTTCTGCTTTTATCTCCCACTTATTATGGTCATGGGCATTTAAACCATAATGAGTGGCTACTTCTGATGCCTGATTATACTTCTTTAAATACTTTTTTCCTAATCTTTTATTATCTAAAGCGTGTCTAATCTCATGCAACAATGTTAATAAAAATTCGTCATAGGAATTATAATGCTCATTAAGAAATATACAATCCCTCAGAACATTATAACTCCCATAATCTAAACCATCAACAATATAAACTTCTGTATCAAGTTCATATTCCTGAACTAATCTTCTAGCAGTATCAATATTGGTTTTTATTTTGCTCATATGCATCTAATTTAGTTATCATTGCATTTACTTTATCTGATAGCTGATTAACTTCATTCCTGAGAATGTTGTAATCTCCCATATCCTCGCCCTCAGTATGCACCCAAATTGACCTGATAAACTCACTACATTCGTGGAGCATTCTATTTAGTTCAACAAAATTAGTCTTTATCATTATAAACTCCCTCAAATAGTAAGTCTAGAAAATAATGCCAATCATTCTGATTTGCAATACTTCCTTCTTTAGTATTTTTAATTATATCAAATTGTCGCAGACATTTATAAAGCCTAAGACCTTTTTTATCGATTTTTTTAAGAACTTTACTAGTAATCATTTTTATTCTCCTTTATTATAACCCTACCATCATCAAAAAGCCATGTACCTATTTCTAAGTATTTTTGATAATTATAAGGATGACCACCATGAACTATACATAATTCATGGTATTGTTGTTGTGTTATCATTTTTACTCCTTTATTGCTGGTGCGACAATGTAATCGAAATAATCACATTCTTTACCGCTTGATATTAAGCATTTTTTGCCACACAAGTCAACATCAACCCATTGTCGTAATTTTGAGTCAATCATTATGCCTGAACAGGTATACCCTGTATTATAATTAGCACAATGATTTTTGACCTTAATATTAGGGTTGTTTGCATTTTCTCGATTCATTCTCATTTATAAGCCTTTTGTTTATTCTTCATTTTCTATATCATACATTGTTATGGCAGGGTAATTCTCTATGAACTCATTATAAGACATAGTTTTTATTGTTGATTGATTAAAAGTATCAATGATTAATACTTTATCGTCATAAAATGATATCATTGAAAGTACATCATCGTTATTATATCCTTTTCCATCAATATAAGCGTATGAATTAAATAAAAATTTACTCATTATAATTTCCTTTATTTATAAGACTTTTGCAAGGGAGGTCGAAGTAATTTTCTAATGTCCCTTGCATCAATCTTTATTTATAATATTGACTATATATTATACACCTTTATCAAAAAACTCTTTTAATTTATCGTAGTTCTTTACGATTTTAAAATAAGTTTCTTTATCTAATCCAGTTTCCATTCTTGCTTGGGGGCTTAACATATTATAAAAACCCTCTTCCTGAACTTCACAATAATCTATCCATTCATGTCCAGCAATTGAAAACTCATTATTATACATATCTACTTTTTCCATTTTTTAACTCCTTTTTTGTTTTATTAAGTTTATAATACAATCATAATATAAGTCAAGAAAATTATTAAAATTATAAATCATTTTATAACTCCCTTACATTTTTAAATGTATAATCAGCGTGCTTTAACCCAGTTTCATAATGTTCTTTACAAAATTCAAAATCAATCATTGGCATACATCTAGTATTTGGTTTATGACTTTTTTGATATACATCCCCTGCATATTTTGTTTTTGCAGAACAAGGTTCAAATTTACCTGACTTATTATTCTTCCAAGTAAATATACAATCTGTATTTCTCATTTATTAAACTCCTTTTTTCTAAGTTCGTGATAATTTTTTGATTCAAGTAATTTATAAAAATAATCACGAATTTGTTCTAAATCATCTTTAGTATAAATACAATTATCTATTTGGGCTAGTCCTCTTGTATCGACATAACCAGTATCAAATAAAATATTTATACCTTCTAATAATTCATATTTAGTTAGTTTACTCATGTTAACTCCTTTTGTTGTCAAATATTATAAAGCATATATAATACAAGTCAAGTACTTTTTTAAATTATTTTTATAAACTTAATAATAATTGTATTTATCAGGCATATTTTATAGAGAATCGGACTCCATAAATAGCCCTAAAACCGCATAAAAAAAGTTTTTAATACCAACTATCGACTATTTAAAAAAATGGCTTTAAGGTATAAAATTCGGCTCGTATCGATTTTTTGACAAAAGCAAGTAAAAAATAAAATTATTTTCAAAAATATAAATTATTTTTATAAATTATAAATTATAACTTGACATTATAAAAAATTATATGTAAATTTATAAATTATTGCTATTGAGACTCATTCGCAATAGCTTATTGAGATTCAATCTCATTAGCTTATTGAGACTCATTCTCATTAAGTAATTGATATTGAGATTCATTCTCAATAAGAAAAATTCTAATATTTTGGATTTATCCAGAATTATTTTTTTATCTTGGATTCATTCAGGGATTTAATTTTAACTTGCAAAATTATCCTTAAAAAGCCGTTTTATTTGTTAGGCTGGGTTAGGTATGCCTGAATCAAAAAAAACTCTAATTTGAGCCATTTAGAGCGTGTTTTTTTACTAACTAGGTACAAAAAAGCCCCTATTTTACAAGGGGCTTAATTGACTAACTAAACAAACAAATTATTTATTAATTTAAAAATGATACATCTTGTTTATTTTTTTTCATAATTTCAATTACTTCATGTTTTTTAAAATTAAACCGCTTAATTAAATACAAATACAATTCAAGATTATTTATTTTTTTATTATTATTTTTCATTGTTGACCTTTATTTTATTTGTGTAAAGTTGTTTTAAATTGTCTAAAAAAGTTTAATCATTTTTAGGAGGCCTTTTGAGACTTTCCTTATATTTTTTATGGCTTTTTTTAATATTTCTATTCTTTTTTAATGATTTTAATCTGTTTTTTCTTTTTTGTGTTTTCATTTGTTTTTCCTTTTTTATTTAGTGAGAAATTAAACTAAAATTTTTGAATTACCAATTAAATATTATTTTAAATGCTTCTTTTTCACTCATTTTAAACTGTTTAATTAAATATTCATATTGTTTTAATTTTTTCTTTTTTATTTCTTTATTATTATTCTTCATTGTTTTACTTTCCTTTTAAACAGCAACTACAAAAGATTTTTGCTTTTTCAATTCAAGGTCAATATTTTTAAAACTCATTTTAGCTCTTAAACCGACAATGACATTTTTACCATCATTTTTGGTTGTTCTTAGGTCTGTTTTATCTCCATCAATGACCTTTAAACCATTGTAATTATTTGGTAGTTCGTGCCTTTTATCAAAGACTATTGCAACATTTAAACCATTTTTAATTTGGCTTTTTGTATGATTCCAATTTCCCCAATGTGAATATGTTAATTCATAATTACTAGGAACTAGCCTATTTAGGTTTTTTGTGTAATCGTAAAAAGTAATATTCGGAAAAAGCTCGAAAATTGTAGCATTGCCAAA
>VTLG01012916.1_pt1 | contig 34028 bp, 48 predicted proteins | sample 4694571 | NCBI WGS metagenome assembly VTLG01 (sample SAMN12604809, study PRJNA352737) | marine metagenome | biome: ENVO:00000447; feature: ENVO:00000209|ENVO:00000569|ENVO:01000036; material: ENVO:00002151; isolation source: viral sequences binned using virsorter ...
GTATAATACTTATGTGTTGTTCTATTACCCTCAAATACTGTCATTTTATTATTATGTTTTTAGTTGAGTTGTTCAAATATACAATAGCTTTTTCTAAATTCAAAATATTATCTTTAAAATATCCAAAATCATTTGCATCATTATATACTTCAACACCAAGTGTATCAATTAATGTTTTTGCTGTTTTATTACCACCATGTACAACTATTGTAAAATCGTTATTTCTTATTATCATGATTAACCCTTTCTTATTATTAGTTTATATTTTATTATCTTTGTTTACATCAATATTAATATCTCTTGCTGACCTATTATTAATTACATACGAATCATCATCAGCTTCTAACACAGCAAATAACCATGCTGTACCTAGTAACCCACACCAAAACAACATATTATATATCTGTACCAAATTAACATTTTTAATTGTATATGCAATACTTACTACTGATATTATTTTAAATGCTGTTTTTAGGCTATTTTTAACCGTTCTATATATAGCTTGTTTATCTGTCAGTACTTCTATTGTTCTGTTATCATCTGTTTGTATTGTGTTCATGTCTATTCCTTATATTTAAATTGTCAATTAATGTAGCCCTCACGGCTAACATATATTAACAATAAATATATATAAGTAGGTAATTGAGGTATTAAAAAATGGTAGGTACTTTAAATTATTAGGCTGAAGAGAACGGTTTTATTTGTAGACGGTTACATACTGTTACAATTTAAATTGACGTAATATGCCCTTAAATTATTAGGCTCGACGTGAAGAATTATTTTGATTTGCAAAAGTCTTATAAATAAGGTAGTTACAGCGATTTCTCGACGTGAAAGAAAAAGCTTGGAATTCTCAATTATTCAAATGTAACAAACCCATTTTAAGACCCTTTTAAATGATATTGAATCTCAATTTCTAATGCAATTAAATAATTATGGGCTTACACATCACTCACTTACATTGTAAGAACTTAGCAATCACAGTTAAAACAGGCATGAAAGCGTATGACATGTAAAAATGCTAGGCAGGTAGCACTCCTCGTAAAAAGTGTATATTAAGTTTAACCAAAAGGCTATTTCTAGGAAAGTTTGAAAATAAGTTTTAATTTCTTTATATTAGGTAGGAAAAACATAGTTAATTTAAAGATAAAAACAGGAGAAAGTCAAGTGGATAAAGCAATTGAAGCAAAGAAAGCACCACACAAGGTTTTAGCCATTGAATTAAAAGCTTTACAACCAAATATTACTAATAGAGAGATAGCTGATAGGTTAAAAATTAATGTTAATACAGTATCTAGTTGGTTTCAAGACCCTAATTTTATTGATGCATGCTACGAAAGGTATATGATAGAGTTTGGTTCACAACTACCTACTGTTTTAAATGCTATGGTTCGTGAAGCTCAGGCAGGTAATGTCCAAGCAGGTCGTTTAGTGTTAGAGCATAGTGGTAAATTAGTTAAAAACATTAATATTACTGTTGATTCTCCGTTTGAAAAGTTTTTAAAGCAAGTTCCTGATGCTGAAGAGGTTGAAGATGCTGAAATTATTGATGCTGCCGAGTCTATTCCTGAAGTTTTTGAAAACTTACCTGAGAGAAATAATGAAAATCAAGATATAAGAGTTAGAAGAGAAAAAGCTATTACTAGAAAGATAATCCAAGAAGAAGAAAAACGAGCAGAGAGAAATAAAAAGCAAAAAGAGTGGTATAAATGGCGAGCTAGAGCAAAAGCAGTCGGTGTAGAACCTTTAAAAAGTAAAAGACCAACACCTGCACAAAGAAAAGAGTGGGAAAAGTCTATAATTAAGGCTGAATCTCAACCTTAGAATCCATTTCAACGTCTTCAGGTATAAGCTGACAATAACAAAACTCTCTACATATGCTCCAACCTGTAGCAGGGAGTCCTGCAGCTATCCAATCTTGATATGTAGCTATCTCCCCAACCCTTGATTGACAATCATCACATATTTTAGGAGTTCCAACGGAAATCCATTGCATTAACTGATTCCCATAAACTCTATCTTGTCCGAGCCTAGAGCCTTGCATAATGCCTGATACGACTCCTCGTCTAATCGAATTAGCAAATTCCCCGAAGATTCGTCCTCTATTATCGAGGTCTGCTCTGAGAGATTCAATGATTCCTGCATCTGACATACCTGCTTGTCTAAAGATGTTAATTTGTTGCTCAATTCGAGATACAAAGACATCAATTGCGAATCCAACTCCGAGAGTTGCCCATAAGATTGTGTTTTCGTCTTCTTCTTCAAGATTTCCCTGATTTTCTTCAATAATTTCATTAATAGTCTCCTCTGCCATGTTATATTACCTTTTTTAGAATGAAATTTCTTTTCTTGCTATCACTCTGTTAATAGTTTTTATATTTTCTATTAAATTGTTAAATAATAAGTCGTAATCTTTAGCACTTGCATTATAATGCAACCATTCTCTAGCAGGAACTCTAGCCCCACCAACTTTAAATAGTTTTTTAAACCTTGCCCTTTTTTTAGGAGCATAAAAAGCATGATTGTGCTTTATTGTATAGCCTTCGTCTTGAAATAACCCATATTTCTTAAAAGAAATGCCATTTTTTGTCTTTTTTATAGATTTTAACAAGCGACCACTATCTATAAGAGGTTTTTCAGTCATGTTAAATCTTAATCTTCTAATTGTTTTAGTTGTATCTGAAATTGGAGCACCTTTAAAAGCACTTATGTTCTTTTTTAACTGTTTTTCAACATTAGGGAGTGTTTTTTCAGTAAATTCACTCATTATTTTCTTCATATTCTTAGAAGGGTACTTAAAATCAAAATTAATCTTTACTTGAAGTTCCATTTGTTATTTCCTTTGCGAATTCTTCGCCTAATTTTTTTGCTTCTTTGTATCTGTTTAAGTTTTTTACTATTTCAGTCTCTGCAACCTTCTCAGCCCAAGCTCTAGGATTCAGTATCACTTCCTGTATCTTCTGTTTGCTGAATTCCACCTTGAAGTCCTGTAGCTTTTTGAGATTGCTCACGAACTTGGTCAAAGATTGAGAGTTTTTCTGTTTTTGATTTATTGTTTTCAATTTTTTTCTCTGCCTCTTTTCTTGTTAAGTCTTGATTATACTCCATTAATAAGTCTACTTCATCAATCATGTTATGCATAAGCCTATGTTCATCTAGCATTATTTGGTCTTGAACTGTTTTTGGATATTCAGGCTCATTAAAGTCTAATTTTAGTTTTTCAGGAAGTTTTATGTTATTATAAGCAGCTATTTCTCTTTCTACATAATATAACTCATGCTCATACATACGCCAAAGCTCTAAATCATCCTGATAATCTTCAAATCTCTCTAAATCTTTAATTTTCAAAGCAATTCCTGAAGGAGTTTCACCTCCATCTTGTGCAAATTGAACATATAAGTGATTATTTTGTGCTACTAAGTCCACTTGGAACTTAATATTCTCAATAACTGACTCAATATTTCCTGCAGGAGATACAATTCCAAAAGTTGCACCTTCAGGAAGGTCAATTATTTGGTCAGAGCCTGCTCTCTCTATTCTTTTATCTGAATCAACACCTGTCATAAAGGGTTGTCCAAACATTTGGAATCTTAAACCAAGTTGCATTTCTGTCATTGCAATATTTACTTGTTCGTTACAATCTACAATATCATTTGCACCATCTACAAAGAATTCATCTATTTGTTCTTCTCTATGAGTAAAAACAAAAGGTAAAACACCATATCCATGCTCATATTCTTCCAATATATTGCCATCTTCGTCATAATGTATATAAACAGACTCATCCCAATAAGCCCATTCACATTTTTGAATGAAAGATATGTCTTCAGGTTGCATATTCAAAGGGTACATTATAGCAGATGGTGTATAAGGGTCTTTTAAATAAACGTCAAAGTAATATACAGGTCTATAATCAAAACAAGGCTCGCCATATACCTCTTTATAAATAACTTGTGTAGCTACAGTTCCCATCAAACGAGTCATTCTTTCAACATGCTTCATTCTTGCATCTTTTTTTACAGTAAGTTGGTCGTATTGCTTATTTACATTGCGATTAGCACCTACTGTGTAGATTCTGCTCATTTTATTAATAAACCTTCTTGTGAAGTTAGCATTGTAGGAAGGAATCTCTTGAAAAGCACTTGAAGAAAAATAATTTTTTATATATTGATTTGTATCATTTCCTCCATAATAATTTAACAGCCTTCTAACCCAATCTCTCCTCGCTTTTTGATTCATTTGCTTAGTAGATTCTATTGATTTTTTAATTACTTCTTCTGCACTTATTTTGGAATTATATGTCATCTTGTCCTCACTTTAAATTCTCTTTGTTTAATTGGAAATTTGTTTATAAAAAAATATCTTATCATATCGCAACCATGGTCGTGATATCCATCTTTCAATGGCTCAGGTTTTAAATCTGCTCCTTCTTTAGGCTCAGGGTAACGATAATTTTCTAAGTCCATCATTATGCTAGTGCATTTTTTGTGAACATGAAAATGTCTTTCTCCTTGAGCATTTTCTATAAAGCTTCTTACATGAGATATTCCTGATGCTATACTTTTTGATACTTTATCTCTTTTTGTATTAACAGTTATCCCATTTTTTTTAAAAATTTCTATATCCCCTAATCCTGATTGCCCTTGTGCTTGCATACCTGCAGGGTCTCCGTAATATTTAAGGACATTATAAGGTTTCGCCTTAATCTTTAAGGCTAATTCATCTGTTTTCACATTTTTTTTATGTATTATTTCATCTATCATATTAATATGCCAAATACCACCCACTCTATGAGTCTGAAACCATCCTACAGCAGGCATCCTATATCCAAAATCAATAGAACAAAAAGTAGGAAAGTTTGGATTATAGGGATAATGCCCTACATCTAATGTCCTTTCAAAAGGATATACACGACCTGCAAAAGAAGTAAACTTAGCACCATATTCTTGGTCATAAACTTCTTTGTCCATATTTCTTTTTCTCTCAAGAAGAAAATTGTCGCTTTTTCCTTTTGGAAAGGCAAAGTGGTTGTCCCATGAGGGAGCTTGGTGGGACTCCCATAATTCATCTTCTTTACCTAATAAATACAAGTCATAAATCCAATTGAACCCTTCAGGTGTAGTGATAAATATTCCTTTGCCTTTCCTGTCTGACAATGTGGGAGATAAGTACATGTCCCAAATTTTTCTTTTAACCTTTGCTGCCTCATCAATTATAAGTAGGTCTAATCCTTCTCCAACTAGGGAATCAGGGTTGTCAGCAGACTTAGCTTCAACTACTGTCCCCCATTTAAATCTTATATATCTCTCTTTTTCAGAAGCTCTATCTATATCATTCGCATGACCTATTACCATTTTTTGCCAAATTTCCCTAAACATTAAGTCTGCTTTATCATAAGATAAACCAACTAACCATATTTTTTTATTTGGCTGCGAAGCATAATAAGTCGCTTCCATTGCAGAAGCAGTAGTTTTTCCAAATCTTCTCCCACATACCATGACAAAAAACCTTGCAGTTTCCTTCTCAGGAAAATGCAATTTACTCTGACCATAATGGGGGTTATACTCCATATAGTCAAACCACTTTTGTTTATATTCTTTTGTTGAATCTTCCAAAAATTTGCATAATTTCTATTATTAATTTAAGTTATCTATTAGTATTATGCAAAAATAAGCATAATATCCTTATTTTAATATAACAAGGAGGGCAGTATGTCCGAAGAACAAACACAAGCAACGACAGAAACAGTTAGTGAAAGTCCTGCTACAGAAACAGCTCAAGATAGCTCTAGTGAGCAGTATATTGCAGAAAGCAAGAAGTATAGGAAAAGAGCTCAGGATGCTGAATCTCGTTTAGCAGAATTTGAAAAAAAACTTGCTACAGCAGAAGAAGACAAACTAAAGAAAAAAGAAGAATTTAAAACCTTATATGAACAGGCTTCTTCTAAAGTTGATAGTTTATCTGCTAATGCTGAAAAGTGGGCAAAGTACGAGGAAGTTAAAAGAGCAACTCTATTAGAGAACCATCCTGAAAATGAAAGAGAAAACTTATCTAAGTTAGATTTGGAGACTCTTGAATATGTAACAGGTAAAATTAACAATGTTAAACCCAATGCTCCTGAAATTGTTGGAACATCAAAAAATGTATCAGCTCATCAAGATTTCACTAAGATGACTGACCAAGAAAAAAGGGATAATTGGGGCGACATTTTAAAAAGTTATAAAGATAATTAAAACACTCTCAAAATGAAGGCTCATAAGGGTATTTGAAAGAGAGTTAAATTCTTAGGAGAAAAGAATGGCTTATGTAAACACAAGTGTGGGTTCAGCCAATACTGACCTTGACGATTTCGTCCCACAGTTATGGAGTAAAGGTATTAATGATTATATATCAGAGCAGTTTGTTCTTGCTAATATAGTAGACACATCATTATCTGCCTTAGTACAACAAAAAGGGGATGTTGTAAATATCCCTCTAATGACAGAAAAAAGTGCAACAGCAACTACACCTGCTGCATTTTCAGCAATTACAGACAACTTAACATATCATTCAAACAATGATGATGTTAAAACTATCACAGTAGATAAACTTTACTATTCTGCTCAAATTATATCAGACATAGCTCATGTTCAAGCATCCCCTGAATATTTTGATATGTATGTAAAAGGTATGGGGTATTCTATTGGTAGAAAAGTTGAAGCATTAATTGCTGATGATATTACAGGATTAACTGTAGGCGATACTGTTCAATTAGACCTTGATGCTAATAATGTTTTTGATGCAGGCGATATGGGTAATGTATTAAGAACAATGGCACAAAACAACTTTGACCCCACAAGTGGATGGGCAATGGTTGTTAGTCCAACATTATATGGTTCAATGATGCAGATTAGTAATTTCACATCTGCTGATTTTACTTCATCTAATGGTGGAAACATAAAAGGTGGTAGAGGCAATGTTGGAACATTAGCAGGCATGCCTGTATATGTTTCTAATCGTATGAAAGAAACTACTACTAATAACCATATTGCAGGTGCAATATTTAGACCTGATAATGCAAAACTGCTTTATCAGATAGCTCCAAAAGTAGTATCACAGTATTCTGTGGACTTTTTAGGAACTAAAGTTGCAGCTTATGTGGCTTGTGGTTTTGACTTTGTTAGAGATGGCGAGATAATCACTTTAACTAACTTAGGATAATCCTTAGGGTAATCTAATCAAAATATGGGAGGGGAGCAATCCCCTCCCTTATTATAAAGGAGAAAAATGGCTACAAAAGCAAAAAAATATAAAGCAAAAAATTCATGGAAAAAAGTTATTCCATTTTGGGTTAATGATGTTGTAGGTAAAGACAATTATAGAGAACTACAAAGGGGAAATGCTGTTAGTCTATCTCCTGAATTAAAGAGAGGTATCTTTGAATTTTTAACAGAAGTTGCTGAAGTCCCTACTAAGAAAAAAACCTCTGAAAAAAACTAAACACTAAAATTACTATGAGTCTGATAAAACAGATTAAACAACACGAAGGATTTAGGTCTACTGTATATCAATGTACGGAAGGCTATGACACTATTGGATATGGCTTTACTATAAAAGATTTAGAATTGGATGAGGATATAGCAGAGCTAATTCTAATCAGAAAATTAGCAGACCTTCAAGAAAGAATATCTAGCACATTTAGTTGGTTTAGCAATGCAGATGAAGTTGTTAAAGATATTGTAACTAATATGTGTTATCAACTTGGGATATCAGGTTTTTCTAAATTTAAAAAAACAATATACTATTTAGAAACAGAACAATACGAAGAAGCTTCAATAGAAATGCTTGACAGCCTTTGGCATAAGCAAACCCCAAATCGCAGCAAGGAGCTTAGCGAAGAGCTTAGGGCTCTAGCCTCAAATTAGGAAATTCAACTTTTCTACATTAAATTAGTATTAAAAATACAAGGAAAATTTATGCCTTTAAAGGATAAAGGGGTAAGTAAGCGAGCAATCGTAACTCCTGATAAACATTTTCCAATACATGACCAAAAAGCTATAAATGTTGTATGTAAAGCTATTGAAATAGTTAAACCTGATATATATATAGACTTAGGGGACACAGGAGAGTGGGAGCATTTTAGCACTCATTATTGGAAAGGTAGAAGTGCAAAACCTATGGAGGATTTAATTCCTCTATTAGATAAAGATGTAAAGGCTGTAAATAAAGGGATGAATCAAATAGATAAATCTCTTGATAAAGCAAAATGTAAAGAAAGGCATTTTGTTCAAGGCAACCATGAGGTTTGGTTAGATAAATTCGTAACTAGATATCCTTATTTAGAGCACTATATGACAGAGAATGCTTTAAAAATTAAAGAAAGAGGATATGAATATCATCCTTATAACAGAAAAAAGACCTTGAAAATAGGGAAGATAAATTTTACTCATGGAAAGTTTGTTTCAAAGTATCATTCATTTAAGCATTTAGATGTGTATGGAGAAAGTATAATGTATGGGCATACTCATGATTTACAAAGACACACAAAGACTTATGCAGGTGGAACTATAAGTGCTTGGAGTTTAGGATGCTTAAAAGATATAGAGGCTGATGAAGATTGGTTAAGTGGAAGACTTACTAATTGGAATCATGCTTTTGCTATAATAGATTTTTTTGATAATGATGATTATACTGTTCAAGTAGTAGAGATTATAAAAGGAAGAACAAGTTTGTGGGGAGAGTTAATTGAAGGATGAAAATAGGGGATTTACTTTTATTAAAAGGATATATTAATAAAAAGCAATTAACTTCTGCTTTAAGTAGGCAGGCTCATGAAGCAATAGATTATAATAGGTCAGTTCCCTTAGGAAAAGTATTAGTAGAGATGGAATATGTTACTATAGATGAAGTAGCAGAAGCTTTAAATGACCAAGATTTAAACAAACCAAAAAAAGTAAAGGAAAAGGTTATGGCTCATAAGATTGGCGAAAGTACAGCATTTCAAATGGACTTAAAATTCTTAGTTACTATAGGAGCAGTATTAGTATCTGCAGTAGCAGTATATTTTACATTAACAGGAGCTGTTGAAGATAACACTAAAGAAATTAACAATATAAAATCTATGGGAGATTTAAAGATTATATCTTATAAGTTAGATGAATATGATGAAACATTTAAAGAATTAAAAACTTTAAATACTACTCTTAGTCCATTAGCAAATGATTTAACTTACATAAAAACAGAATTAAATAAATTAAAAAACAAAAAAATAGATATGCCTAATATAGATTTGTCAGGAATTGATGATTGCAAAGATAAACTAGATGCATTACATGCAAAATTAGAAGCATTTGAAGAAAGATTAACTAAGGTAGAAAAAAACTCTAAAGGAAGGTTCTAGTGCCTTATAAAAAAAATAAAAAGAAAAAAACAAAATTAAAGCCTAAATATTCGACTAAAAAAAGGAGAAAGAAGTAATGTCCTATGAAAGAATTATATGTTATTTGGTTGCGATTAGCAATTTTTGCTTTGCTGATTTTTTTAGCAACTCGACTCTATATCTTAGTGGCACAATGGGCACACCCTATATAAATGGAAATGTTAATATAGAAGATGATTATAACTATACACTAGGTATAAGAAAAATAGCTTTATTTGATTATCAATCAAGAAGCAGATTTTATAAAGGAAATGAACAACAGCTTTCAGACAAAGCTATAATAGGGGCAGTTAATGGATGGGAATATTTATTTTCTGTTAGCTCAGTTAGAAATCAGGGACATGAATATACCAATTCAGAGGTTTGGCTTAAATGGTCTAGTGAGTCTTTTATTACAAAAGTAAAATATGTAGATAAAGGAAGTAGAGATTTACAATTATTTGAATATGATGCAAGATATAGAATCAACTTTAAAAAAACCAACATTACTCTTGGGGCTGCTGTTCGAGGACATCCTGTATATGGACACCCTGCATACGATAATTATGAAGACCCTTGGTGGTATCTTGCATATGAATATGGTTACCAAGATTACTTAGTACCTTTAAATGATTTAAATGGGAATGAAGAAATTGATAGTTATTATTTATGGGTTGAAACTGACCCTGATACAGAAGAGGGCTTTTGGCAATATTATTATGAAGATGCTGATTATTATTGGACAGACCCTGACTCCAATGCAGTTGCTTATTCTGATGCAGAGTTTTATGAATATCATCTTCCTAGTATTATAGACCAATATAATAAGGATAATAAAGTAAAAGAATGGCAAGCAGAGTTAAGTGTTGTTATTGGTATTGACATTATTTTGGGTACAGAAAAATTTTATTCACACACATGGGTCAATCTCTTTCCGAAATCTGTAGGGCTAACAGACAAGGCATATAATGGAGATGAAATGCAATATGACTTGGGCTTGCAATTGGGCACTCAACTAAGTGAGCATATTGGGGTATTTATTGAGGGTATAAAGTCCAACTTTTACAATAAAGAGGAATACTCTGTAAGCACAGGTATAAATTGGAGGTTTTAAATGATACAAGGATTGGTAGCTAAAAAAGTAATAGACATAGTATTAAAAAAGATTGTTCAAAAACATAAACTGAACAAACTCCAAAAATATGTAGAAGAAGAAAATGAACTTGACATCCAAATGGAACAAGCTCAAAAAACTATAGGAAAGCAAGGAAAATACATTGAAGAGTTAGAAAAAAAAGTAGCTGCTTTAGAAAAAGATTCACATCCTCCTGTAATTACAAAAGAGGAGCTTTCTATTAAAATGAACCAAAGAGATGAATGGATTAAAGATATTTGGAATAGACTACTTAAACTAGAAAAGGAGAAATAAATGTTTTCATTTATAACAAGTAATTGGGAATGGTTTTTATTAGGTTTATATGTGTTAGAAAAAGGAATTAAATTAAGTCCATCTAAAAAAGATGATTTAGTATGGGATATGGTTTTAAAGCCAATAGTAGATAAAGTTAAAGGTAGATAATGCCGAAAAAAGGTTCAATAGCAACAGTTCAAAATACTGAACCTAGAAGGAAAAATCCAATTTATCTTGGAGATGATTCTAATTTAGATAAAGATTTTAAGCCTTTAAAAATAGATGAACTAGCTAGCAAACTAGAGTTAAGTAAGTCTGCTATTAATGTTGATGGGGATTTTACTGTAAAAGGTCAATCCCCCTATATAGCAGGGGTTACTGATTTACCTGTTACTGCTTTAAATAATGCCACAGAAAATGAATTAGTTACTATTGGTTCAACTGTAAGTGAGTTAGATGCTGAAACTAATCTAACTTTTGATGGTACTGAGCTGCAAATAGCAGGTAGTGGAAGTTTGTTTGAATTTAGATATGATTCAGGAAATAGGGCTTATATAAGTTTAACTTCAGCAGGACAATTAACTTTATCCCAACAAACTACAACAAGTCCTAATGGAGTTTATGTTGATGCAGCAGGAGATATAACACTTGATTCAGCAACAGCAAATATAGAAATCCATTCAGGAGGAGCTAAAGTATGTTATTTTAATGGTGGGAATCTATATATTAAAGAGTCCTCAGATGCAGATGATGATGAGGCTGCATATGGTCAATTGTGGGTTCACAATGACACCCCAAATACATTATGGTTTACAACTGATGCAGGGGACGACATACAACTTACAAGTGGGACATCTATAGTAAGTCCATCTATGGCATTAAATGATTTATCAGATGTTACTTATTCTAGTGGCGATTTAACTATATCTTCTTTAGATAAAATAGTATCAGGGGCATTATCATTTGAGCCAACAAGCACCATTACTATTGATAGAAATGTTGATAGTGCGAGTGCAGGAATTCAAACAGGATTGCATGTCGATTTTGATAGGGTTGGAACTGTAAGTACAGGATTAGATAATAATACAGCCCTTAATGTTACTGCTAATAGTACAGGAGCATCAGGAGGAGCTATAGATACTTATGGGATTAGAACAACTGTAACAGGAGATACAGGGGGTTCATCTAAAGCTACTGCACTTAGCTTAGTAAGTACAGGGGCTGATACTAATCAAGGTATTTATTTAAAAACTGACAATGATTTAGGGGCTGATTTGAAAATTGTGAGTAGTGCAGATGTAGGAGATTATTTCGCAATAACTGTAGGAACAAATGGCTCTACAACCATTTTTACTAATGATAATGCTGCAACAGCAGCACATTATGAAATAGCAGCAGATGGAAATATTACTTTAGATTCAGCAGCAGAAATATTTTTAGAGCCTGTTAGTGGTGGGGTTAAAATAAAAGAAACTGATGATAAAATAACTGAGACAGCAGGATATGGTCAATTGTGGGTAAAAGATGACTCTCCTAATACTTTATGGTTTACAAATGATGACGATACAGATGTTCAGCTTACTACAAGTGGGGGAAGTGCTATAGGCGAAGTTCAAGTTGCTACTATAACAATAGATGAATCAGGGATGAATGCCTTACACACTACAGAACAAACTATAGTTTCAGCAAAAGGCTCTAACAAAGTAATCATTCCTACAAGTGGAATGTTGTTTATTGATAGAGATAGTTCTACAGCTCAAGGGTCAGGTAGTGCCAATCTTATTGTGGGTTGGGGTGGAGCAGATTCTTATAGCACAGATACCATATATTATATTAGAAGATTTATGTACAATGAAGGAGGAGATAGAATATACCATTTACAACATTATTCAGGAGAATGTGGACAAAGTTTAACAGCAGGGGATAATGAGCCATTAACAATTAAATTGGATGGGGCAATTACATCAGGTAGCCTTGACTCTATGAAAGTATGTGTATCATATTATGTATATGATAATAGTTAAAATAAACAATAAGGGGAGCAAATGGATTACGATAAAGAAATAGAAAAAATGGAAAACCAATTAAAAGGAATTGAAACTGCTTATATTAAATGCATGGGGACAATTGAGTATTTAAAATCTCAAAAAAAAGCCTCTGAGGAAGGAAAGAAAGACAAAGGTAAATAATGAGTTTTACAAATAAAAAAATAAGTGCAGTATATAAAGATATATTACATACTGATAATTCCAATACAGGAATAAGCTCTACTATAAAACAAATTAAATGTGGAGATGGAGATGCAAGTGCATTGTATCTATCTAATAGGAATTTAAAAGTGCAACCATCTACAGACTCAACAACTAATAGTGTAATATATGATGCAGATGGAAATGCATTAGTAACAGTTGATTCAACTAACGATTTAGTTAAAGCAGGGGTAGGGCAACACATTGTAAATACTCAATATGCTTATTTTGGAGTTATGGGTGGAGATGCAGGATGGGGATTGTTATCAGCAAATACTCATTATGCTGTGCCTTTTGCTAGTTATGCTTCAACTACAGTAGCTGCACAATCTTTGGGAACAGGAACTGACCCAACTGATTCGCCAACAGCACTAAGTGCAGGAGCTCATGATGTCATGAATTATTGGTATGTTCCTGATAATATAACTATAGACGCTATCCATTGGTGGCATGGGGCAGATGCAGCAAGTGGAGATACTTGCAGGGTTCATCTTATGCAGTATGATGTGGTAACAGGGACAGGTTCTACAGCAGGCGACTTGTCTAGTGGAGTAGTATTAGCATCAGGAGCTGACATTACTAATGATGGATATGAACAAGCATATTATCAAACAATATCGCCATCTACTGCTAATGTAAATGCAGGCAAGGTTATACTGTTTGCCTTTAGGTCAGATTCAGTAAATTCAGACTATTCAATTAATGCAACAATAAAATATCATTTAAGATAACAAGGAGAGATTATGGCAGGATATGGTACAGATACAGGAGTAAATACTCCTCAAGAAACAGGCTTTGGAGTTTCAAGAACTAGAGCTGTAGGAGCAGGGCTTTCACTTGGAGCAAATAGAGAAACAATAAACATAACCCATAAAGTGGGCAACACTATAGTATCTCTTTATTCTTCAAGTGCTACAGCAGCAAAAGGTGTTTTAATATCGCCTGAATCAATAACAATTAACAATTCAGGGGGTGCAGCAACAGCTATAATAGTAAAGCTAAACTATTGGACTGCTGTCTCGACCAAAGATGCTAACCCAAAGTATTTACAGTTTTTAGTAGGAGCTAATGAAACTATAAGCATTCCTATGTCTAGGGTTATAATTTCTGATGATGCAAACGTTCTTTACAATGGAACAGAGCTTGCACAGGCAGCACCTGCAGGTGGCTCTAATATGCATCTAGCTGTTACTAATGGGTCAGATGCTCAATTAATAGCTGAGGCTTTAGATGATAGTGAAACAGATATTACAGTAGATGATGGAGATTATTTTAAAGTAGGAGATTTAATCAAAATTGATACTGAAATTATAGAAGTTACCTCTGTAGATACTGATGTTTTAACAGTTAGAAGAGGAGTTCATGGCTCAGATGCTGCTGCACATGATGATGATGCTCCAATACTTTTCCCGTTCTTTAATGCTAATCACAATTTTACAGCAGCTACAGGAGGATATGACGTTGCTCAAACAGATAATGATGGTAAATTTAAAGCAATGAATTTCTTTGGTTATGGGAGAGGTGTTGATTATACTGAAACAGGTATACTAGCAGGCTCTGTAGCAATAAAATTTTATAATGGTGGATATCAAGAGCTAGGGTTGTCAGGTATAACTTCAGGGACAAATACAGGTTTAACAGCAGGCAGTACTTATTACTTTAAAATTACAGTAGATGGTGGTTCTCAAATAGAACCTAGTTTTACTGTAGACTCTAGTAATACTAAATTTGGGGGACGAAATGGTGTTTTAAGCAAAATACAAGACTATTTTAATACTCAATATTATACTACAGGCTCTAACTTATTTGAGAAAAAAGTGAGTGTTGGTATAGTCAATGGAGATATAAGATTTACATCAGGAAGCTGCTTATCTACATCATCTATAGCTTTAGCAGCAGGAACAAGTGGGGCAGACACAACTACAGAAATATTTGCACAAGCTATTGGGAGATTTCCTATTTTAACAAAAGTAGAAGATGCTATTGCAGCAAGACTCCCTGAGAACACAGAAACTGTTATTGGAACAGGACAGACTATAACCAACCCTACAGCTTTTATGTATGATGATGGGTTTGGAAGATTGACAGGAGCAGGAAGAGGGACTATTGATTATGATACAGGTGCTATATCTTTTACAGCTAAGCCTAATACAGAGTTTGTAGTCTCAGCAAGATACGGAAGTGCTTTAACAGGCAATACTAGCACAGCCTACTTTAATACAATAGAAGATGTTTCTGCTATTAGTACAAATGATAAAATTGAAACAAAAGTTAAAATGAGAGTATCAGGATATGCTCTAAAAAGCAAATAGGAGGATAAATGGCAACAGCACCAACATACTGTACACAAAGACAATTAAAAGATGTATTTCCACAAGTAGATTCTTTTGACAATAAAAGAAGTATTTATGGGTGGGCTCAAATTGGAGGCTCAGGTAATATATGGAGAGCTGCAAATACAGGGTTAGTAACTCAATTATTTAAAGATGGTGTTGATATAGGTCAAGGAGTTCCAACAACAGCAAATGCAGGTGTTCAATGGTCTGCTGACTTAGATGCTTCTATGGACAGTTCTCCTGATGCAGATGCTACAGACAACTACCACACAATTAGCTATGGCTCTATGGCTGTAGAATTAGAAACTGAAATAATAGTTGGAGATATTGGAAGGTTTACTCAGGGAGGAGTTGATGCTTCTAATAATGAATATGCTTTAGTAACTGCTGTTAATACAACAACTAATAAAATTACTGTTGAAAGAGGAAAATTAGGAACTACTCCATATGCTTGGAGTTCAGCAGCATTATTTACAGATTATTTTAGTTTGAATGTAAACGAATGGATGTACAATCCAAATGATGATGAAATTTTATTATATTCAACATCAGACCCAAATGAATTGCATTACGAAGCAGGAGAAGATTTTGCTACTTTAATAACAAGAATTACAGCTAATGCTAGTAGATATTTAGATGCTAAATTAGACCCTAGTTTACCAAAAGAACAATTAAAAGATAAAGAAGGTAATTTTGATTATATTATAGTTAGGACAACTGCTTTGCTTGCAGCAACGTTTCTTATTAGAAGTCATGACCCAACCTCTGAGGTTGCAACTGCTTTAATGGAAGATGCACAAGGGAATATAGATTCTTTGAATAATGGAAGTGCAGCATTGTCATGGCAAACAACAGGGGACTCATCAAAGGGAGTTATAAGAGATATTACTTATACATCAGGTTCTGTAAGACCTATAGATACAAGAGGAAGATGGTCAGGTTCTTTTGACTTAGTGAAAGTTTCTATTAGTGCATCTACAGCAGGAGTTATAGGAACTGCTAAATATAATGTATATGTCAAAGACTCAGATGGTTTAAAAAACAAACAAGTCGTAACAGAAGAAGTTATAACAGGAGATTATCAACCTTTAGCAGGAGGTCTTCAAATAAGATTTGGTGGCTCTACAGATGCTAGTGTTGCAACAGCTTCAAATGAATGGGAAGTAGAAGTTGCAGGTTGGGCTGAGGAAGTAGATAACTCTGCTATAAACTCAGTTAAAATAACAAGAAGATAATGCTTAGCTTAATTTGGAAAATATAGAAAATGGCAGTAAATTTTACAAACAATTGGAAGAATATTTTAGATAAGTTGGAGTCTATTTTGGAAACGGAATTTAAAGGGGCTTTACCTGTCTATAAAGGCAATACTGTACCTAAAGGTGTGAATCAAGCATTACAAATCATTCCTACAGGAAGTGAGCTAATAGAATACAATGCTCATTCTGAGACAAGAGAATTTTCTGCTACTGTAAGATTTATATTTGCAGAAGTGAATGTAAAAGAAACAGCACTTGACCATATATTAAGATATGTCTCTCGTATTGAAGCATTGATACACGATAACGTAGCTATGACTTTAGATAAAGGCTCAGATGCAGATAATAGTAATGCTTTTAATTGCAGATTTGAAAGCACAGAATTAAACTCTGATGAAGAATCAGGGGTTTATATAACAGAATGGGCATGGAAATGCCAACACTTAGGAAATATAGGTTAAGGAGACCTTATGAAGATAAAACTAAAAAGAGGAGTGGTATTGCCAAATAATTGGAAAAGCTGTGGGTGCTCTGCTGAAGATTGGGCAGACCTAAATAGTGGCAAGTCAATTGAAGTCAATTCTGTTCCAAAATTAATAGAAGATAATGTGGATGTTGCAGAATCGGCATCTAAAATAAAAAAAACAGGAGGTAAATAATGGCAAATGTAGCACATTCGTTTTCTCCTAAAGAGTGGAAATGTGCCGTAGTTTCAGATGCAACTAATGCAGGAGCTACAGGCATAGGCACTACAATGTATCAATTAGACGTTGATTCAGTATCATATCCATCACTTAATGTAACACAAGCTTTAGATGTTAGAAGTGGTGTTGGAGCTACTCTGAAGGATGAAGATTTTTTTCAAGATAGAACAATGAGAGTTGTAGAACTGTCGCTTTCGGGGACATTGCATGATGATGTAGGGCATAGATTGCTTTTAGCTAATATTTGTGGGGCTGCACAAGCAGATGACACAAATCAAACAATAGCTCATAATCATAAAATAGTATCACAAAGATATGGAGATGCAGTAACAAACAATGCTTCATCATTGACTGTAGTAATACAACCATCAGACGTTACTAATCAAAGAGGCATGGAATTTTTTGGTTGTGTAGTTACAAACTTTACAATTTCGGCTGATGCAGGAACAGAAGGTGGAAGATACAAGTGGTCTGCTACTCTTCAAACAGGAAAAATTCCTGATTTAGATTCTCAAGTAACACCAACAATCACAGCTTATGCAAATACTACAGACACGACTTTGGCTTCTGCGAGTGGAGTTAAGATGTATGCTGTTGATTCAGTTTTAAATAGCTTCAGTACTACAATTGATTATCCTGCTGTATTTTCAGGAATAACTTCAACAGGGTATGAGGTTGTAAGTAGAGGTGCTGAATGCTCTGTAACTCACGATTGTCAAGTTAAATATGATGGAAATACTAAAGATATGATTTCAAATTTTGATGGGCAAACTGCTGCAATGGCAGAAAATACCTTCATTATAGTAAACAATGGTAACTTTGGTGTAGATACAGCTAATGGTGTATTGACAAACGTAGCACTTTCAGAGGGCGATATAATGATGCTTGATGTATCAATAAAAGCAGTTAGTGATGGTACTGATGAACTACTTATAGTTGATTTAAGTGAATAAAAAAAAAGAGGGAGCAATAGATGGAAATTAAACTCAAAAGTGGTCGTAAGTTAAAAGTAAAAAATATATCAGTAGATGATAGAGACAATTTATTAGATACAGTCAGTTATGAATATAATGAAGATGGTTCTTTCAAAGGTGTTACAATGATGCATAGTACTATGACTAAATGGATTAGAACTTGCATTGATGGAGATACATCTGATAAGTTTTTACTAAGTCTTAATTTAGAAGAAAAAAGTGAAACCTTCACAAAACTTCAAGAAATGTTTTTTGTGGGGGAAGAAAAAGCCTCCAAGTAGAGCTTAATATATTAAGTGGCAACTGTGGAGGCTGTCCGTATCACGAATTTCCTTATAAAGCTCAAATTCCTGTTTTAATTGATGGGAAAAGAGAGATTAGAATATTTGAAGGCGAAAGTGATGTTTGGAATGTTATAGACTTACTTACAGAAGAAATTAAAGAAGTTAATATAAATGAAGGTAGCGAGTTTGATTTAGCAGAGTCTATCAATGCTCAGCTGCCTTTTTTTACATGCAGGAATACAGTATATGACAAAAGTATACAAAAAGATATTTTAAGATATATATACTGCAACGAAACTAATGTTTCCCCATATGAAGGGGCTTATGATGACCAACCTGCATTATGGTTAGACAGATATTTTATAATTAAAAACTCTTTTGCAAAGAAAGAGAAGAAGGAAATTCAGAATGCCAAAAGATGCCAAAAGACAGCTAACGATAAAATTCAAGGCAGCAGGAGATAAGCAGCTAACTACTGCAATAAAAAGACTAGCTGCTGCACAAAGACAACTAGAGCATATAACTAAAAAACAATCTAAAACTCTTAGGAAGCACAGACATAGAGTTAAAAAGAATACTATTGCTGTTAATAAACTTCAATCCATTATAGGAATATATAGAAATAAAATGCTTCTTGCTTCTTTTGCTATAGGCATAGTTACTAAAGTATTAGTGAACCAAGTTAAAGCATTCGGAAAACAAGAAGAAAGTGTCCAAAGAATAGCTAGTGTTTTTGGAGTTGATGCAGCTTTAGCTTTAGATGAATATTCTTCTAAGCTTCAAGAAGCTTCTACATTTGGAGATGAGCACATAAATGTTGTTATGGCTCAGCTTGGTGCTTTTGGAGCAAGTATAGACCAAACTAAAAACCTGACTAAAGCTACTATAGACCTAGCTGCAGGTATGCAGCTAGACTTAAATACTGCAGCATTGTTAATGGCTAAATCTTTTGGCAGTTCAACTAATGCTTTAAGTAGATATGGTATAGAGCTTGATGCCACAATGAATCAAAACGAAAAATCTGCTGCTATAGTTAAGCAGGTAGAAGAAAAATATGGTGGGTTAGCAAAACAATTAGCCCAAACAACCTCAGGACAACTACAACAAGCTTCTAATGCATTCGGAGATTTTGCCGAAAACATTGGTGCTGTATTAGCCCCTGCTATTTTAATGGCAGCAAAAGGGCTGAAGAGCTTTACAGAAGCTTTAGATACCCAAACAATAAAGAAAATTGGAATACAATTAGGAATTCTTACAACAGCTTTTGGATATTATACTCTATCTGTTAATGCTGCAGCAACAAGCACCACAGCATTTAAATTAGCTTTAACTACTTTACTAGGAGGCATGAAAAAGTTTGGAGGAGCTCTTTTAGCTATTGGAAACTTTGCTATGAAAAACCCATACCTTATTCTTATTACAGCTACAATATCTGCTATAGGATGGATGACTAATTGGTTTGGGTTGGTTAAGGAAAATGATTACATCTTAGATGAGCATGGTAATAAAATAAAAAGAATGACAGAAGAAGAAAAGAAGTTTATGGAGTCTCAAGCTGAATCTATACTCAAACTTCAAGACAAACTTGATGCATTAGCAGCTAAAAATGAAGCTGAAAAATATGCATTAGAGGTGGGAAGAAAACTAAACAACCTAGAGCTTGATATGATTTGGGCTATCACATCTAAAAATGAAGAGCTACAAAAAGAACAAACAATACAAAAAGCTATTCAATCCTTAATATCCAATAATATAACAGTACAAAAACAACTTAGAGAAGAAATACTAGCTACTGCAGAAGCAAATTTAAGAAATGCAGAGGCAGAGAAAACAGACCTTGAAACTACAGATATTAGGATTAAAAAACTTAAAGACTTAGTAATACAAGACAATAAATGGGCTGAATCAAGAATAAAGAATTTTAATACATTTGCACAGTACGATACTGACCTACAAATAAAAGATTTCAAAGGCAGGGAGATGGAGGCTTGGACAAGAGCTATTATAGAAAATAATAGTGCTATGCAAGAGTATGAAAAAGCAGGAAATAAAATGAATCAGACTCATAAAGAGCATAGACAAAAGCTTGGAGATTTAGAGAAAGTTCTTAAAAATTTAAATATAGATGTACCATCAGTATTTACTGAGTTAGAAACATCTTGGTATGGCGTAGGAGATGAAAGCGAAGCTTACATACAACAATTTCTTGATGAATATTTCCCTAATTGGGCAGAAAAAATGGGTCATATTGAGGGGCTTATTTCATCAAACGAAGATGCTATTAAGAATTATGGAATAGCAGTAAAGGAAGCAAAAGATAAAGTAAATGAGGCTATAACAGTTGAGGAAAAAAGCAAAGACACTTTAGAAGCTAAATATGAATTAATGAATGCAAGGTTCTCTGAAAATGGAAAATATATAAAATCAATAGGAGAACAAGAAAAAAGCCTTAAAAAACTTTCTGAAGAAGAAAAACTAATAATAAAACTTGGTGGAGAATATAGTGCTGCCATGACAAAGCAAATAGAGGATTATGTAAATGGTGCAGAAAATGCATATTACTATGCATTAGCAATAGATGATATAAATGATAAACTTGAAAAGCAAAAAAAGAAATTAGAAGAAGCAGCTAAAAAAGCAGAATTATATGCTCATGCACAACAAGTTGCAGCAGATGCATTAAGTTTTGGCAGCGAAATGATGCAACAAAGAATTAACGAAGCAAAAGAAACTGCTGATGTTCAAATATCTGAAATAGACAGAGTTTTAAACCACGAATTAGAAGCTTTAAGAGAATCTTTTGCATATAAAAAAGCAAGCGATAAGAAAAAAACAGAGATGGAAAAAGCTATTACAGATAAAGCAGACCAAGAAAAGAAAAAAGCTAGAGAAAAAGCAAACAAAGACATGCTTAAAGCTTTTAAAATCAAGCAACACTTAGATGCAGGCGAAGCAGCTATGAGTACAGCAAATGCTGTAATGAAAACATTGTCGCATGGCATGGGTTTCTTTTCTATAGGATTAGCAGCAGTAGTTGCAGCTATGGGAGCTAAACAAATAGATATGATTTATAAACAAAAACCTCCTAAGATGCAATATGGTGGTCTTATTGGTGGGAATAGACATTCTCAAGGGGGAACTATGATAGAAGCAGAAAGAGGCGAATATGTTGTTAGTAGGGCAGGTGTTAAAGCAGCAGGATTAGAAACTTTAAATAAAATAAATAGAGGCTCTATGAGTGGTAATAATGGAGCTAACATAGTAATAAACAATCCTATTTTATCAAAAGATTTAGTTGAAGACCAATTAATTCCTGAAATAAAAGAAGCCCTTAGAAGAGGTGGAGATATAGGTATAAATTAATGATAAACCTATCCCCATATTACACTAAATTTAAAAACGATATTTCAGGAGACACTACAAATATACATCCTGTTTTAGTAATACATTCTGAGCCTAAAATATATTTATCTCAAAATGAAGAAGATATGGATGTGCAAGGAGTAAGCACTAGATTTAAATCTTTAAATATAAATATACCTTCAATAAAGGAATCTATTGATTTAAAATCGAGAAAATTAAAAATAAATACTGTTACTATAACTTTATCAAACCATGAAAACTTTAGTGATGTCTTCTATTCTCAAAATTTTTATAATAAATATATAGACATTTATTGGAAAAGCCCTTCTTGCACCGATTTATGGGATTGTTTGCCTTTATATAAAGGCATTGTTAAAAGGTTTAACCATGATAAAAGAACAGTTACAATAATAGTAGAGGATTTAACTGAGAGTGCTATACATAAAGATGTCCCCATAGCCCTCTTAACAAAAGATGTTGCATATAATTCTAAAGATGTAAATATAAGAGTTCCTATGACATACGGAGTTGTTGATAATGCTCCTGCAGTACTATGGAAAACAGAAGACTTTGATACAGATTCAGATAAATATATACATGTTGTTTCAGATAGAATAGACCTTAGCAGAATAGGTAAAAACGAACTTCATTCAGGACATAGCCTTAATAATAATATAAATTATAGTAAATTTATGAGCCCTCTTAGTGTGTATACAGGTAGTTACTTATATATTCCTTCTAAGTACAGTAAAGAGCATTATAATGCAACAGAATACCCTCTTACAACACAATGGAGTTTTCATAATGGTCAAATTAGATTAGTAAAACAATTTACAGATGAAATGATAGGGAATAGTCTAGCTGAAAATATAGCACAAGTAGTAGTAAACAGAAGAGCTAGTACAGCTACTATTTTAGAATCTTATTTTGCTACATCAGATGGAATACAGTACAACTATTGGGGTGGAGAAGATGGTTTTTCTATTGAAAATATACACAATGTTATAAGTGTAACTGATGATATGTTTTATTATAAAGCATTAAGTGCTAATAATTGGGACACTTATGCTCAAATTCCTGACCACAATTTAGACTCTTATTCTGATATTGAAACTGATGAAAATGGTTGGATTAAAATGGATAATTTTATGACAGCTCCATCAGACCCATACTTTTGGATTAAAGATACGGAAAATGGAGCTTGGGATATTGGAGATTCAGATTCTTTTATACACCCACTAGACGAATTAACAGAAAGTTCTTTTTCTTACACTCAACTTCTTTTTTCAGCACAAAGGCACTTACACGAGCTAGGAGATTCTGCAGAATTAGTAACATTGCCTGACTCAAAAAAAATATACGATTATACTATGAAATACATATCATACCATCATGGAGTGCCTGCACATGAGTTTGTGATGCCATATGAATTAGGAAGTCATTATTGGGGAGCAATACATAAAGAAGGTAGGTTTTATATGCCTTATTTTTCTATTGAATGTCCTGTTAATTGGCTTACCCCCTCAGGAAGAATTTGCATAAGTTTTAATGTAAACGTGTTTGGAGATGAAATTATATCAGATGGGACTGCTTATACTCAGTCTACTAATTTAGAGCAAAAACAATACCCAACGTACACAAGCGAATACACTTTTCATGGTGGAGATGAAATAGTCTCAACACAATTAGTAGATGATTTGTTTATAGAATTTTGGGATTTAGTACAATTTAATACAGGAATAGTTTATGATGAGACAGATAACGACATCCCTAGGTTTAACATAAATGGATTAGATAGAACCGAAACATACACACATAAAAGTATATATGGCACAAACGGAACAGAAGACGATATTCATGCTACTGAGTTTTGGAGAGGCAAATATGAATGTTTTTGGAATGGGGTAGATGAAAATGTATGGAACAATACAGGCTTAGAAGGAGGTTTTTATAATTATGAAAATAAGAATAAAGTTTTTGGAAGTGAAGACCAATATACACGAGTAGATGGAACTATAATTGGAGGGTTGAATAAAGATATGGCACACCCTTGGCATAAATGGGCAGTAACAACAATGTCAGATGGAGAGTATGACAATGTTTGGCAAGACAGTTCTGATACTGATTATAATTGGAATAAATTTTATTCTAATAGAAATAATTATTGGATTCATTTTAAAGAAAACTATTCACTTCCTTCAGGAGAAGTTATTCCTCAAGGATATTTATTACCGACCAAAGGTATGACATCATATCATTCTTCACTTTACTCTGATGGAGTTCTAGGATGGTCTTCAGAATATAGTGGAAGTAATTATATTCACTCAGGGGCTAATGGAGAGGCTTATTTTAATAATTTTATACATATAAGAGATGGAGTAAGTGGAATAAATCAAGACGATAGAATGGCTGTAGTTTTTTCTTTAGAAGAAGCAGGTGTCTCTGATGTAGTGGAAGATTCAGGAGCTACTGAGTTTTGGGGTAAGATTACCCTTAATCATGTGTTTGGTACTGTAGATGCATACCAAGAAGGTACATATCCTAGCTTAAATGTAAAATGGTATGCCTCTGAAGTTGCTGAAGACAATGATGCAATAGAGACTTTAATTGAAAATTCAACAGGGATAGGGATTTTAGTTAAAAAATCTGCTCAGGAGTTGGGTGTTAGCGACCAAGAAATGATAGCATCTTCGCTAACAAAAGATATTCCTCATAGTAATAGTTGGTCTAACCCTGATGATTATAATGCAGGTTCAATAAGAATATTTGCCGACAGGTGTTCTGTAGATTTAGCTTATATAAACTTATATCATTTAGGAGTTAAGCATATCATTGATATTAATAATATTTTCGAAAAAAAGTTTTTTTTAAACTCACTAGGAAGAAAAGTTGAGAGAGACCCTGTTTCAGTTATCATAGATATTATAAAAACAGAATTGGAAATTTCTCCCTCAATAGATGACCATTCTTCAACAAATGCAAGAAAAATGCTTCAATCTAATTGGGATTTAGCTTTTTCTGTTAATAAAAAAACAAACTCTAAGAAATTAATAGCTGATATATCTAAAAGCACTCCTATAATTCCTTATTTTAAAACATTAGACTCAGGTTCTTCTTTGGCTTTTATAAGTATTTTAAATTCTTACACGACTTCTGAATCAATAGAAATTAAATCTAAAGATGCTATATCTTACTCATTTAGCAGAACAAACATAGAAGAGGTTAAAACTATTGCAAGAGTACACTTTAAAAAAGATTATGGAAGTGGAACACTATCTGAAGTAACTCCATATATTGATGCTTATGATTTTTATGGAAATGCTGACAAAGGATATCAAGATGGTTATTCAAAAGAGTTTTTGGGGTTAAACCCTGATGTTGTAGGAGACTCTGTATTAGAAGTAGAATCAGAATATATAAGAGACATGGACATAGCTAGAAGATTAAGAGATTTTTCAATTGCTTTTAATTGTAATCAACATACAATAATAAGAGTAAGACTGCCTATAAGATATGTTTATTTAGAAATTGGAGACATTGTTAAATTTGATTCTCTTTTGGGAAAAAGCTTAGCATATGGGGAAAATTACACTCACGAAATAAAGAGGAATGGTCAAAAAATACTGCCTTATTTTATGGTTACTTCTGCTAATAAAAATGTAGGTTTTGTAGATTTAGAGCTTTTTCAAATGCACGACCTTTCCTTTTTACCTCCTTTTATTAAAACAGGGAATGGAGATTTAGACAGAGCAGGAACAACGCCTGATGAAAGCCATTATAGTTTATTTGAAGATTATTTATTAGGGTATACAGGTTATATAACAGAAGGACAGCTTCAAAACATGGACATGAACAATGATGGCATTGTTAATTTTTCAGATTTATCTTTATTTGGAGAGCTTTCTGAAATACTAGAAGAAGAAGATGACGAAGTAATAGATGAAGAGGAAGAAGATGACGAAGAAGAGATAGATGACGAAGAAGAAGTAGATGACGAAGAAGAGGAAGAAGAGGAAGAAGAAGAAGAGGAAGAGGAAGAAGAAGAAGAAGAAGAAGAGGAGGAAGAAGAGGAAGAAGAGCCATTTGACCCAAGTACTCTTAACATAGAAACAATAGTAGATATGAGTGAACATTCTAATTTTGTAGGAACATGTACAATGAACATGCCTTTAAGTGGAATTCATTGGAATTCAAATTTAGCTTATCCTTCTAGCCCTGTTAGATTCTTAGGTATTCAGCTTGACACATGGGGAGAAGACTATGGGGGTTACCCTTTAATTGAAGACCATGTTTATAGCCCCTTTTCAGGATATTTTCAAATAGACTTAGGTGCAATTCCATATGAAGTTATATCAAGCGACCCTTTAGATGATGATATTGATAGTTTTAGATGGAATCATAATATGGACGAAGTTGAGAATTTCGTTACGAATGGATTGAGTGGTTGGTATGTTCAAATTGGAACTGAGTGGTGTAAAATTGTAGCAGGCACTATTGGAGGCATGTATGCATTATCTACACCTCCTAGTTGGGAGTTTTGGGAACCTGAGGATGAAAGTGGTATGTGTTGGGGGTATTTTGTGCTTGAAGGTGGTTATTTTACAGATGTTGATGCAGGGGCAGACGATTTTCATACAGAAGCAATGCCTCCTTATATGCATGCACAAAATGAAACTGTTAGATTTTTTAGTGGAAAGCCTGAGTTTATTAATGAGTGGATGACACTTGATGCTGTAGGTTCAGTACAAATAGACCCTGTTTTTGAAACAGAAACAGCTATAGGAGTAGAAACATGGGGTAGTAATCCTGTTAATCAATATTATGGCTTTCACAATGAAACTAACACTAAATTTCAATGTATGCAATTTGGGAGTTGGTATTATGATGATGCAGAAGACCCTAGAAGAGAGTTTATAGATACGACTTACTTTGTAGTTCCTGAGCCATTAGTAATAAATTCAAGCAATATACATTGGCTTCAAATTGGAGATGGCATAAACCATCCTATTGAGTTTATACGAATACACTCAACAACTGTGGGGGGTAGTTCATGGGTTCAATACAACGTAACTAGAGGACAACTAGGGACACAAGCAAGAGCACATGAAATAGGAGAATATGTTGCAGTTTACACTTCTAATCCTTTAGGATATGAATTTGAGGATGTGCTACCATAATGGAAATAAAAAGAATCAACAGAGCAAAAAGGAAATACCAAAAATTAAGCAAAGGGGACACCTCTGATTTGTTTTTTAGCACTAAGGGCAAAACAAAAATTATACACCTTAAATCTACAAGTGTTATAAAAATGGCTAAGATTAAAATAGATGGAGATGTAACATATGTTTATAATTATAACAGTAAAAATTTATCTGTAAAAACAAAAGGTAACACTATTTTAGTAAGGAATCGTTCAAAAAAACATTTAGCAAATGATATTTTAGTTAAATTTAGAGGAAGCCTTAGTAGAATAATATCAGCTAGAATTTACAAATGGAACGAAAAATCACACATCCCAAAACTTATAAATAATCGCAATGACTCTATTGACAAAAATGATGATTTGGTTTCTAGCACAGACTTAGAATTCAAGAGTGTTGATTCTAATAGGTTTAGTTATAAAAAAACTAAAAGACAAAAAACACTTAAACACAGGAAATATGCTACTATACTAAAAAATCAGTTTTCAAAAAAAAGTAAGTTTTTGCATATGGGGAAAATATATGTTGGGAGTTACCACTATCATCCTGAAACGAACACATTTATGACAGGGAAAAAGCATACAAACAAATCTGTTGTACTAAAAAAAATACATAGAAGGAGAAAAAATGGCATATAACAGAGTCGGAACACCTGTTTTTTACATAGACAATTTTTTATATCATAAAACAATAGGGACATATAAAGAATATGAACAAAATCTTCATACTAATTACTTTGTAAATCCTGACAATACACCTAGTCTTTATACTTTAAAACCAAGCTATGCAGAAATATATGATGCTGAAATTACTGAAAGTATTTATACAGGAAATACATTTAATATTCATGTTCCTTTACCTGATATTATAAAAGAGTATGATTTTGAAAATAGTTTAAAAATAAAGTTTTATTGTGCAGTACTAAATACAAATTGTGATAATTATGCAGTTACTCAACTTGATGAACCTAACAATACAGTTCATAATGTAACTAACACATACGCCTCTACTTATAATGCTACTTATAACGAGTGGGCTTCACAAGGGTATTTTACTAACTTATCAGGAACTAGCATAGTGGTTTGTGATAGTAATATTGAGCATTCTATACACTCAATACAGCTAGGTAAATTACAAGGTTCTAATGAATCTATTTCTGTGGGAGGAGTAAGCATGGGAATTCAATACACAATGCCACATTCTCCTGAGCTTAATTTAAGCATGGAATTTATTATGGATGGAGCAATAACAACAACTTCTATAGATGGCTCTACAATTACTAACATATCCCACACAGGAAATGTTTTGTGGAGGAATGTAAATAGCTACACAAACCCCTTTGATGTTTATAGCGATAGTGAGGGATTAAATGTAAGAAACACAGGAGCAAGAAGAAACGGAAGAAGAGTTTGGAATTTGTCTTTTAATAATGTTGAAGATACAGATTTATTTTCTTCCAATAACAAAGGTGGTATTTATACTGAACACCCTGAGGACAATACTTACGAAAACAATGATTTATCTTCAGGGGCACAAGCTTCAGAAAATACACTAGCATTTAATATAGAAACAGATGACTCATTTATATCACAAGTGTGGAATAAAACATTGGGAGGTGCTTTGCCTTTTATATTTCAACCAAACAGCAATAACAATGACGAATTTTACCTATGTAAATTTGATGAAAATACTTTAACTACTGAGCAGACAGCTTATAAATCTTATAATACAAGTGTCAAAATAAGAGAAGTTTGGTAAAAAAAAAGCTTTAAAATAGTGTTTTTAAGGCATAAAAGACATCAAGGCATACCTAAGTATACCCCAAATATAGAGATTAACTCCAAAAACTACGATACAATTTTAATGCTTCGGACTTCTTTCTATTGGTTTTTTTTGATGCTTTGTTCCTACATGGCTTACACATTTTTCTATACCCTAATCCTCCTGTGTATCTTACTAAGTTTTCTTTTGATATCTTTTTCATACATGTATTACAGGTTATTTCCACCATTTTTCAAACTCCTTCAAAGCTTTTTTTCTTTTATCATATCTTTCTTTCCAAGATAATCCTTTGCCATACATTTCTTCTTTTTTTTCTCTAGCAATTTTTAAAGCATGACTGCTAGTCCTTTTAAAAGTGCATTTTTTTTTCTTAGTCATAATTCTATCTCCAATTATAAAGGAATTCAAGCCCCAATTATAAAGGAATTAGAGCTATTTTATTACTTATAATTTCTTAAAAAGTTTGGTGTCAATATAATAGCAGGGCTCTAAATCTTGTTCATCTCGCTGTGTTATAAATCTACCACCCCATTTTAATGTATGCTGTTCGCCTTTGTCTTTATAATAATAAATACCATCAGTAAATCTAACTACCAATATAAAAGAAAGACCTGTATCTTTTGCTAATTGCCTTGCTTTATTGATTTTATGCATACTTATCATATATTCTTTGCTGTGATTATAAGAGATGTTTCTACATTTAATTTCAATCCATCCATATATAATAGAATTTCTAGTAATAGCAAAATCAACAGTTAATTTATAACTTAATTTTTTAAGCTCACAACTCCAAGCTTTCTCTAGTATGTCAGCAACATCTCTTTCTGCTTTTAAGTGGGCTTTGTTTTCATACATTTTTCTAGCCATTGTTTTTCTCTATTAGTTTTAAAACATCAGTTCCTACTATTTCTTTTAACTCTAAGTATTTTTTAAAATCTTCTATAAAATCATCTAGCCTTAATATAATATAGCTCTCGCCTCTATCTTCTCTGACAACAACTGCATCAACAAAAACACTAGGCTTTAACCATTTGGCGATTGCTTTTCTTCTCTTTGCTTGAATTCTTATTTCATTATTGGCTAAGCAATCAACTTCCTCGTGCATTCCTAAAGCTTGACCATTAGAGCCCCAAGCTCTTTTGCAATCTATACCACCATCTTTAAATTTACTTACTATTTCTCTTTCGTATGTGTTTCCTTTTACTTTGCTTGGATGCGACATTTTTCTCCTTTTTAAATTCTTCATTGTCTTTTTTAAGTTTAGCTGTATATTTTTTCATAGCTTCCTCAGGTGTTTTGCTTTCTATATTTTCATTTAGCAAATACACTTCTACATGAGCATTACATTTCCTACAACTCAGAGTAGATACTATTCCATCTCCCTCTAAACAATAGTCTTCATAGGTAAAGTCAGCCCCCCATATTAATTCATTTTTACAATGCCAACAATTCATTTAATTTCCTTCCTCAATCCATCTTTTATACTTAATGCTAGTCGTAAATTTTGAGCCAAACAATTCTCTTATTGCACACCTTCTGCAAATTAAACCTATAAATTTATTTGTTACATCTGAATGCCACTCATAGAAAGGAGCATTCGTTTTATAATTATCACAGCATTGACATCTCTGACTTAAATTCTGAATATATTTTATCATCTAATTGTATTTCGTTTAAGCTTCCACCCAACTCTATATATCTTTCTAAGCAAGTAAAAACCATGTTTTTTGTTATTGTTGTGTCTGATATTTTAGATACATTTCCTATCCCAACTTCACTATAATGTCTAAGTCTGAATCTATAAATGTCTAAAATGGACTTGTGTGCTTTTTCCATTCTTACCTTTTTTTTTTGAGATACCCTGTGGTAGTGGGGGAATCGAACCCCCTAAGGCTGAAAGGGTTAATAAAAGCCTTATACCATAGCTACCATATTACCACAATTCTCATCCGACCGAGCACAATACACCTAATCTTCTATTTTATTTTGTTTCTCTTCTGTGTTTGCATTTTGTGGTAATTCTTTATCATATGATTTTATTTCTTCAAGTGTTTTTTGTGGAATACTAAGAAAATTACCATCAGATTCTAATGCTTTTAGACCTTGCAAAGCAACAGAAAGTTTCTGATTTAATATTTTATTTTCTTTAGTAAGTCTCTCGCATTCTCTTGCTAACTCCATAAAAACATGGTTTGCATCTCTTTCTTCCATTATTTACCCATTTTCTGTTTTGTTTCTTTCAAAAGTTCTTTAACCCAATCTTGTGGTGCAGAATCTACTTCTGCTTGGGCTATATATTCATTTCTTTTTTTAATCTGTCTGTCAATCTTAACATCAACTTGAACAGGAATTTGTCCACCATTTTGCATAGCTTTAGACAGCCAATTATTAGTAAACTTCATAAAATCTTTTTTAGCTTTATTAGTGTTGGAAAGAAGCCAAGCCTTTGCTTTAGAACACTCTTGTTCTATATTAACATTAGGATAAGCTTCCTTCCAAGCATTAACTATATGCTGAGGAATATTAGAGTAGAATTTATTGACTCTTTCGTTGTAGGGTAAAGCCAATGTATTTGAGTAACTTACTTTGGAATACTCCTTCAGCATATAATCAAGGAATTTACGAGCATCAACCCATTTTTCCTCGCCATTCTTACGAATCTTTATTTCAAGAAATAAAGGCATTTAGAATGGGACTTCATCCGTTGATGTAGATTCATAGGCATGTGCATCAACATTAGCACTCTCTTTTTTCATAGGCTCTTCAAACTTCAAACTCATGTATTGATTACCTGATGATTTTGCTACATTTATCCAAGCACTTATGTTCATTTCTTTACCATTTACCAAACAAATACCTGAATAAACAGGGTGCTTGTCTGACTTTACTTTTTCTTCAGGTATTCTAAAAAGAGCACCTGTATTATCTTTTCTTTCCATTGTCATTTTCTCCTTAATTAAACTTACTTATCCATATTACAACTACTATTGTAAAACATATAACTATTAATTCAAACATTTCTATTCTTAAATCCATTACTACCCTTTCTAAAAAGGCTTACCACTAAATGCTTTTACCTTTTTATTGTTTGTTTTTGTTGTTTTTGGGCTTTCAGACCCATAGTTTCCGTCATCATCTTGTTGAGATATTCCCACGATAGCAGACAATCCATACCTTCTTCCGTAAGTGCAAAGACTCCCAATTCCATGTGGGTCTTTTTTAGTTACAGGAAGACCAACTCTATTTGATATAGTTTGACCTGATTCATGTATCAACGTAGTAGTAACATAAAAGACATGTTCTCCTTCAACAACTTGATAATCAAACCCCTGAATATAAGATATCCCATTACTATTTAAGGCATCCTTACAAGCACTTATAACTGACTCTAAATTAGCATAACCACTCCCAAAATAATCATTTGATTGATTCATTTCAGCATGGGCTATTTGCTTTTGTGCTGACAGTAATGACTTAGATATTTTATCTATTTTATTAACTTCCATTGCTCCCCTTCCTCTTATGATTTATAAGTTACTTCAAATTTAATAGTGGGATATAAGTCTTTCATCCTACATTTTAAAATTTGAGATAGTTTTTTTAGTCTTTCTCTGTTAGGCATTCTATTTCCTGCAATATAATGTGATATATCGCTTGGAAAACAACCAACTTGCTGTGCTATAAATTTAGATTTATAACCTGACTTTTCTATATATTCTTTAATGTTATTGTTTTTATTTGCCATTTCGCTTTCCTCTTTTAATAAGTTCTGTATGCTGACTCTAATTCTTCTTCTGTTACGTCGGTATATATAACACGAATATAATCGTAAGCTTCCTCTAGATTTTCAGCCACAATCTCAATAGAATTACCTTTAAGCTTAAAATGATACATTCGTTTATTGTTTTCTGCTTTAACTTTTCCCATCATTACCTTCTTTCACTATTCTCTTTACTTTCATATACTGCCTCTTAGCATCCACTATCACTTGTGGAATATCTTTTGCCTTTAAAGTAGTTCTATCAACCAAAACATTAGCTACATAAGAATCTGTAAGTTGCTCCCTATAATTCTTTTGTAACCTTGCATAATGTTTTTTATGTTTAGCATAATAATTATGAGAATAATCATTTTCTTTTTGAATAGCTCCACTATTACATTCCTTACATAAACCCCACTTATTTATATGTTCTAAGTAATGTTTAAAACTACTTTTATGTTTTCCATTATAATCTTTCAAACATTTAAGGCATTTCATTTATTTATCCTCTTTATCCTCAGGGAGAAATAAATCTTTTTTGGTTGGTTTTATACCCATAAGCTTATAAACCTCTATCATTAATTTCATATAGCTTCCAAAACCATTGTTTATTTCTACTGCTTCACTAGACTTATAATAACCATCTTTATCTATTAATGATTTTAAAACTCCTCTGTGTGCACCTACCATTTCAGTAAAGTCCTTAAAGTCATTAATTTGTGTTTTATCTAACTTCATTTATATTACCCTTTCTTATTTTAAATAATGTTTTGTCCCTACAACTCATACAAATCCCCATAGCAACCTTTAATAGTTGCTCCTCATAAACTTCCCATAATGGTGGGGCTTCACAACAATTACTATAATATTCTCTTTCCATTATTTTAACCCCTTATTATAAATTATAGGAGATATTGGTTCAACATCAAACTCATCTCTACCTTCAGGTTCTTCGCCATCTGCTATTCTGTCTTTATTATGTTCTTCAAGGAATTTATCAAAGTCATCTGTTATACATTCTAACTCTCTTGGTTGATAATTCCAACCTTCAAAATTATAATATACTGCAACTAATTCTTTTCCATATTTCATTACTTTAACCCTTTCTTTTTAAAATGATTCTTTATTTTTTTTGCTTTTGCTTCACTTTCTTTTTTCCAAACATGCATGTCAAATTCTAAATGATTCAACCTTACTTGTTCCATCTTTTTTCTGTAAAAACTTTTAACTGCTCCCATTAATCCCATTCCTTCCAAATTTCTACATATATAACACCAACTATTAAATAAAAAGCTAATGCTAAATATAAGA
>VTLG01000736.1_pt1 | contig 34009 bp, 52 predicted proteins | sample 4694571 | NCBI WGS metagenome assembly VTLG01 (sample SAMN12604809, study PRJNA352737) | marine metagenome | biome: ENVO:00000447; feature: ENVO:00000209|ENVO:00000569|ENVO:01000036; material: ENVO:00002151; isolation source: viral sequences binned using virsorter ...
TTGGCTACTGGGATCGTGAGGTGTACCAGCACTTGCCGAATCGTCTGTGCGCCAGCTTAACGCTGCATTCGTGCCATCCGAGCTTGGTAGATTGTCGAGGTTCCACTCCGCTACATTGCCACTTGCATTAGGATCAAAATCTTTTACATAGATCATAAATTTAACTGAAGTAATGTCACCTAAATTCGATGCATAGTTTTGTGGAACCACCCAAAAACCATCCACATCACTACCAGCACTTGCAGTAATTTTTCCAAAGGTACTTAAATCTCCATCCACAGTGTTCGCCCAATCTGTCATCACACCGCCACTAGTCGAGTATAAAACTAATGGGATATAAGCATCCCAGCTTGTCCCAGAAAAATCAACTCTTGAATTTGCTGCGGAAGCATCGGCCTCACTACCAATCTTCCTAACGTAATAATCATTTTTGTACATCCAGATATGTTCATCGGACAAACTATTACAGGCGACTGAGTCTGGTTGTGCAAATACCTGGTTATCGGTTGTGTTCCACTGATCGGTGATGATAGCTGGTACTTTTGATTTAGTAAAATGATGGTCCCATTCGCCAGCGGTGGCATAGGTTGCCACTACTGTAGCTCCTGTGGTGCTACCATCCACAATGCCAGCATCTCCATAAAATATTGGTATAGGCTTGCCTACATTTTCCGCTGGAGGATTAGCAAAATAGTAATCAGAACTGCTATCTGTATTTTGGATGACTGCTTTTGGAATTTCGTTGTGTACTTTTGACGTGTTGTCGAGTAAGCTGAGTGTAATAAACTCATGTGTGTATTTAAACTCACCTGAGATGACTCCAAAACCAATCATGCGAGCTGCGGTATCATAGGTCCCAGCCGTTTCTGTATTTAAAAATAATTCCCATTTACGATTTGCGAAATTATAGCTCGATAAGAGATCTGAAAAACGTCCGCCAAGTATACTCTGTTTAGTATTGATTAGCTTGACAGTCATACTGGCAGTGCTTGTGGAGAAATTAAAAAAGTCGAGGCTTTGATTTAAACCACCCCAATCGGCAACTAATCCATGATATTTATCTGATCCATCTACTCGGTGACGATCAGAAACACCGACAAAATCAGATTCGTCAGAATGATAAAGTTTTAATACCCAGAAGGCGGTGGTATTTCTGAGTTTTAGTGGTGTGGATAGCGAGCTGTCAAAGCTATGCATTTATCCTAGAGCCTTGACTGGTAGCCTTGTTTAATGCTGGTATCAGCGTATTTCGCACATAATCTTCCTGAACGACTCCACCTTGTATATTGACTGTTACATTTGATCCAGAGGAACCAGTTCGGTTCATTTGCGCTAAGTTGTTTACGCCAATGTTTTCTACTGCACTACGCCTCATAATGAATTCACCAGCCTGTGCCATAATAGGTACATTGTCTTGCCCTTGGACCATACCGCCATGTGCAAATTTCTGTATACCGTTGTTTTTTACTAGTCCACCTTTATGACCAATAAACATTGATGCAGCTTGTACTGCTGCTCCAGGAATTTGCATTCCTGGTATCATCATCATTATAGAACCCATTGTTTGGAACATTACGCGCATTTTTTGAGATTCACTCATACTAGCATCACCCATTGTTTTAAATGCACTAGCAACGGCAAGAATTGAAGATGCCATAAAATTTGCATTTTCTGTTATGTCGACCATTGATTTTTTAGTTTTTGTATCTAAATTATTTAATTCTTCTTGTGCTTTAAGTACACTATCTCTGATGTCATTTTCAAAATTAATATTTTCTTGTCTTAAAGCTGCTAACTCTTTTTTTGCAGCTAATGTTGAATCTCTAATATTGTCTTCAATTAATATTTTTCTTTTCTCTATTTGCTCTTTTGCTCTTTGCTCTGCTCGTTTACGAATTTCTATGTTCTCAATTTCTTTTTCTTTATCAACAATAGCTTGTAAAAGTTTTAATTCAGTTTCACTTATTGCAATACCTTTGATTTGAGATTCTATTTTAGTTTTTTCAAGTATATTTAAATCGCGCATTGTTAATAATTGAATCGTCAGTCTTTCTACTCTAGTTTTTAATTGTTGATCAGCTTTTTTTCGTATACTGTCTTCTCGTTTTAAATTTTCAGTTGCTACATTTAGTTCATTACTAAGTTGAGCAACCATTTTTTGATATCTAATCAATTTTTGAGTATTAGTTTCTGCTGCGCGTCCTGTTCTTTCAAAATCTTCTTGTAAATCGCTAAAACGATTTAAACTTTTTTGAGTGGTTATATTTAATTTTTTTATTTCTTCATCAAATTCAGCTACAAATCTTCCTTGATTTTGTAATGATTCGGCTGACTTTTGAGTTGCAGTTCTTAACTCTCTTTGCTTATTAACTAAATGACCAACACCAGCACCAACAAGTCCAGCTAGTGTAACAATAACACCCAGAGGACCAGAGGTTCCAATTAGAGCAGCACGAAGTCCGACTGTTGCAATAGTCACTAGTCCTAGAGCAGTTTTAAATGCTGCGAATACCACTAAAGCAGAACCAAAACTAAAGGCTAAAATTTCACTTTTAAATGCAACTTCAGCAAATTTAAGTCCTAATTCTGCAATCGGTAAAATTGCCTCTCCTAATTCTTGACGAAGCTCAATAATTTGTTGTTGTACTCGTCTAGTTCGATTATTGAAATCATCCATAGTACGAGACATATCACCTTGAGCATCTGTAGTTTGTCTAAGAATTTCTACAAATCTTCCAAGTACTTTTTGTTGATCTGTGACTGTAGTCTTTGATGTAGCAAATCCATTGCTTACCGCAGCAGTCTTGACAGAATTTTCTGTTAATGCAATATTGAGTCTTCTTACTGCTTCGTGATTGCCAATTAGCGCAGAGGTAAACATCTGAGCTACTTGAGTTGGGTTTACATCTCTAAAACTACCAACATCCATTGATAGTTTTACCATTGCCTGGGATAATCCTACTGCTGCCTCGCGAGAAAAACCTAACGGCACAAATAAGCCTTGGAAGGTTTCCATCATTTTCATTACTTCAGTTCTAGCAAAACCAAAGCGTTGTCCAAAGTTTTCTGAGAAATTTTCTGCTTCATCTGAAAATTCTTTAAAAACACTTCTAAAACGATTCGTAGTGTCTTGAGCATCTGCAAACGATCTTACCAGGTTACCAATTGCAGCAACTGTACCACCAATGGCAAAGGTATATAATAATATGTTGTTTCTTAGTGCAGAAGTTTCTCGTCTAAATGCTGCGCCAGCACCTGTCGCATTTTTTTGTTCGTGTTTATAACGTCTGGTTTGATTTTTTGCATGTTCAGTTGATTGAGCTAATTTATCAGTATTCCTTTTAATTTCAATCAACCCGCGTTGAGCTTTTTGAAAGCCTTTGCTTCGTATTTCTATAATAAATCTGCGATCTTCAGCCATTAGAATTCTTTTTGGTTTGAGCTTCTAGACAAGCGTTATACTCTTCATTTATAGCGGAAAAGATGACAAATTGATAATAGTCAGTCTCACCAATGGATTTTGATAGTGGAATATTAAATTGTTGCATGGCTGAAAATTCTTCTAAATACATAATTGTCTCTTGATCTAGCCAGTAGTTTATATCAGAACACAGTAACATATTGTAATACAAATTTGCGCCAATAGTAAATTTGCCATCTTGACCTTCTGCTAGCAATCGATCAACTTCAGACCAAAGTTCATCCTCAGTGTAAGTAATAATTTTTTTTAAAGTAGGACTTTTGGCCTTGTATGGAAATTGTAGGTCGCGTGAACTAGCATTATGAAAACTAATCCACATAGCAACACGCGCCTTAATTACTTTTTTTTATTGGGTTCTTTGTAAGAATTGTAAATTGCGATTAATACTTCGTCAACTTCATTGTCAGATAATTTTCCTAACTTTTTTTCAGGGTCATCAAATGCAAAATCCATAATCCAATCCATCATATCCATGAAACCAGATTGATTAACAGATTCGTCAGGATTGATTGCATTTAACTCTAGTCTGTGAAGTTTACGTCGATCTTTGAATGAAATTGCATTGACGATAAAATCGCCATGCGCGGTGGATACTTTCATTGTTGTCTCGTTTGTTTTGTGTTATTTAACTATCGCCTGATGCTCCAGCAAATGAAATAATTGTATTTGTTGTTGCGCCAGTATACGTTGCTCTAAATGGTAGCACTTGTTTTAAGCCATCATCATCAAAATTTATAGAAGCTTGATCAATAATACATTTAGGTGCAAGTATCTGATATACCGTAGTATCTATATCTAATGAAAAATATGTGTCTTCGGTAATTGCAGACAATGATTCTGCATCTCTTTTTACTGTTAAACTACCTGTAACTTCATAACCGCCAAGTGAATATCCATCTGGATCAAAATTACTACTACTATTGTAACCTACTCTGGTAATGGGTCTTTCAATATTTATTTCAAAATTGTAAAGAACCAAAGCCTCATCAGAGCCTGTATTAATGTTGCAAGTGGCAATATCATGCATATTAAACATTGTTTGCATCGCACTTACATCGGTTGTACTACTGTAAGTTAAATTTGTTGTACCTGTTGGCAAATAAGCAGTTTGAAAAGTAGCTGTACACATAACCATACCACCATCAGAGTCTATTGAACCAGAAAACGATAATCCAGTACACATACAACTTCTGAAGACCATATCTGTTCCAGCACCCGCATGACCCATATCCATAAATATTAAACTAACAGGTACTGTATTTGATGCATCATGTTTAAATAAAGTTGTGGCTGGCATTGATCCTAATAACGCTGCAAGTCCACTACCATCTTCAATTAAATTTAATAAAACTCGTTTAACGGCTGTATCATTGCAATGAAATGTTACTGAAATCTCATACATACGATCATGTCTTTGCGCTCTGACCATATCATCACTTTGTGTCAATCCACCACCAACACGAAATGGTGCAACGCTCAATGTTTGCCCACCAGCAGCAAGTTCAGTAAAACTAAAGTCGGTTGCTGGTAATTCTGTTAGCGCTGCTCCAGCTACTGCTGCTGTACCCATCGTGGCTTCAGTTCCAATATATACATGGGTATCATTTTTTATTTGAAATGCTGAACTTCGTGCCATTATTTAGCTCCTTTGTCTTTGGATGATGATTTGATTTCATCTAAGTGTTTTTTTATTTTCTCAGGTATTGTACCACTATAGTTAATTGTTTGACCATCTAAGAGCCAAATATGTTTAGAAGCCGATCCCAGAGATACAAAGTTTTCAGTATTTTTCAAATCTTTATAGCTACTTTTGGCTTTATATTGTTTCATTATACTAACTCCAATGTTTGGCAAGAAAATGTAGTAATACTGCGACTAACATTATCTTCTCGCTCATATATTATGTTTTCTACTAAACCATTTCTATACCTGTTGGTCCCAGAAACGGTGTATGTTTTATTATTAAATAAAAGTCTTTTTAATCTTTCGGTTATGCTTGTAATCTGTTTCACAGAATTTTTTGTGTAATTACCACCTGTTTTTAATTCGTAATTAATAACAACAGTTACTTGTCTTAATTGACCACTAGCGAGTGTATTCACTTGACTGTCCTCGCTTGGAGTAACCAAAAAACTTTGATTACCTCGATCTGCTGTTTCGTCAAAAAGCACCTGGATAGTAAACTCATCTGCCAAAATCGTGTTAATTGAGTCAATGACCTGGTCATAGATGACATTTTCGTATGTTATAGCCATCTATATATATATCCTAATAGTTGACATTAACGATACACCTGGCCAGATGAAATGCTGCCAACAGGTAGACTATCACGCTGAAAAGTAATTAACCATTGATCTGAACTAGTATACACACCAGTTTGAAATCTTACTTGTGAACCATAGGCACAATCTTGATAATCACCAATTACCTGTTGATTGTCTACTATTTTATGCATTTTTAAACCTGTAGAATCTTTGACATACACATTATAATAAACTGGTGAAGCCGTTCCTAGAACAAACGTACCACCAGTTTGTATTTCAACTACTACTTGGTCATAATCTGTCAAAGCTGGAGATGTCATTTTAATATCTTCAATGTAACCAGTAGTATTAGCATTTACTGAGATTTCGCTGATTGTTGGGTCACCTTGAGTTGATTTAGTAGTTTCATGCCATAGTGCAAAATCTCCGCGTTTAAGGCGTGTTAACAAGCCATTATCACCCATTGCAAGGTCGTATAACTGATCTGCTTTTTCATTATCTTGACTCCTTACTAAATCAGCACAAGCGAGCAGTGCATTACTACGAATAATGACAAAATCATAACTTCTATTTTCTGGTCCTTGATAGTTGGAATTATTACGCTTATAAATCGATCGATCATTTAGATAACTACGAATAAACGATGCTTGTTCATTTACGACTGCTTGTTTAAGAGTTGCCCAATCTTGACCCGCCTCGACAACTTTACTATTTAAGTCACTAACGCTTGAACCAGATAAATAGTATTGCAATGAATCGGTTGAACTAGAATAATTAAACTCATTATTAGCATTTGGACTGTCAGTTACTGCACTAGCTTCTATATTGTCAACAAACAACAAATCGACAAATCCCGTGTTACTTATTTGGTACAGGTGAGTTGTGTCGGTTGTAAACCAGTTTCCAGGTAAAACTCGTTTCCGATCATAAGAATCTATGTTTTCAAGACAAGCTTGAAGATCAGTAGTAATATTGCAAAATGCTTCTTGGTAACTCATGCTAAACCTATATGTGTATGATTTGTTTGTTCGTGGATAATTTTAATATCTGGTATTGGTGTAGAAATAATCATAGCAATCATTAAACCCATAATCATACTGTTACTACGATCTGGATTATCTAATTCTTTCGCCATATCTTGTAGTTGCTGCATGACAGTAATTAAGTGATCTATTTGTTGTGCTTCATCCATATTTCTTTACTACTTCCAAAAAATGTAATTCAGTTCCACGACCTTTCGCAGTATTATAATACTTTTTCCATTGTCGAGCTTGGTCTTCTAATGTTTTTGGTAATCTTTCAGGAACTCTGCGATAATGTAACCTACAGAAAACTATTTGAGCTGCAATATTTGTTGTTAGGATATATTCCCAGCTTTTTTCTTGCGGATCTGTAAAATATTTCCAATCTACATTACAGGCCTTTGCTACTATTTTCATTAGTTCAGGTCTGTATGATAAATAATTCTTAATAATATCAATACAGTTATGAGCTTCACATTGAAACAATCCTTTTGCTGGTCCTTTTATTTGCTTTAAATAAATATATTTGGACTCAACTAAGCCTGTATTATATACAAATTCAATTGCATCTGGAGTTGCATACTTTTCACCTAATTTTTGAAGCACATTATTGATGATGCTTTTCATTTGTTTTTTGTCTAACATTATTTTTTTACCATTTTTTACAAGACCAATATCTAGCTGATAATTTATCTTTTGCTGTTGAGCATTTGTGTCTTGCTCGAAAACTAGCTCTAGCAGCTTTGTTTGATTTACGAATCCGCATATTGGGATCGCCAAAACGAACCAAGCGAACAGTACCATTTTGCTTGGCAAGAACGGCAAACTTTTTTGATTTACCTGGTGTACGTTTTGGTTTATTATAACCCGAAAACCTTTCGCCTCGGTAAGTTATCATTTAATTACTTTTCTTAGCACGGCTGCTAAAATATCAGTTCCTTTATCAATTACTTCCTCAAAAACCTTTTGCTCTTGCTCTTCGTTAAGCCAGGGCAAGTTAATTTTTTCATTGATAGCTGTTGCCCACTCTTTCTCTACTTCTTCAGATTGAATTTTTTCAATCATATATTCTTCGATACCATTTTTGACGGTTGGCATTGATGCTTCTATGTGATTTGTAATCTCGCCTAATACAATAGCTTTAATATCCATGTAACTACTTCCTTTTGATTTTTCTTATTTTTGTTTTGGACATTTTCTTTTTCTTCTTGCCCATTTTTCCATAACCTTTATTTTTTGGCATTTCTTTTCCTTATCTTTTTTGTTTTTCCAGAAGCAGTTCTAGCGTATCGAAAGTTTTTGGTTTCTCTTATTAGTGTTCCATAGTATCTTTTCCCACCATACATCCAACTTACTTTTTTAGCCATTACAACTCCTTTAGCATTGTTTTTATTTCTGCAACATCTTGTCGCAAATATTCTAGCTTCACTTCGATTAATTCTTTATCTGCTTTTTTATCTAATTCTTTTGCAATTCCTTTGGTGTTTGATTGCATTTTCCCATACGCCACAGCAAAGGTAATAAGCATAGTTGCAAGAGTAATCACATTGCCCATCGATATACTACCATTAATTTTCATTTCTTAACCTGTCTATCTCTTTCTCTAAATACTCAATTCTCTGATTTTGTCGTATGTCTGCTGGTATTTCCGCATCTTGATTCTCATAAGCATTTTCTTCAATTCTTTCTATATGGTTTTCATGCATCGCAACCTGGTATTCGACAAAAGATATGCGAGCATTTAATTGACCATATCCCCAGACCATCGCACCAATAAGTCCAACAGCTTGTATCAACATTGGTAAGCTAATGTTGAGACTTGATTCATCTCCTATCGGTTTAGTGTCTGCCATTAATGCGACTTAAACTACCTTCTACACGAGAAATTTGATTATCTAGGTCGTTTATACTCTTAGTCATACCATCAAATTTACGATCTAACTTATCGTCAGATTGATTCCATCTACCTATTAATTTAATAATCATTGACTCCATGTTTTCAAGCGTTTCTGATTGTCCTTTATTTTCAATTTTTAGGTCTTCAAGCACTTCTTGCTGTTTTTCACTTTTCTTGCTTAGAGACATGACCAAATAAATGAGCAACGCCCCACAAACACCAATCATCCCAGCTTCTGAATACAGTGCAATAAAATCCATAGGATTACTTTTTCATTACTAGATTATACGTCGCATAACAAATAATGATAGATATAGCAAAGTAGACTGCATATGAATGACAATAACAATACATATCATGCGCGCATTTCAATACATTTATCATTTACTTTTCCTTTTCTTCCAACTGAGTGGATTTATATTTTTTTCGTACCACTTTAATTCTTCTTCCATTTTACTAAAACGAACTTGCTCTTCTTCAATATGCTTTTCCACAAGTTCTTCAATTTGTTGATCAGACTCTGCCATTCTGTACTCCAGTTTTTCAAGGCGATTGAGTACATTCCAGTAACCAAAAACAAGGCAGCCAACAAGGATACATATTTGTCCGAGCCATTTAATGTTGAGACTGATGATGGCGTTGTCATCAATAACACTGGCTCTAAGACTTCTTGCGGTAATGGGTTTATCACTCATAAATCCTTATCGAGATACAACTTGATTGTTTACTATTTTGTGTTTTACAAAATCAATTCGGCCATTGCCACCATCATGTACTTTAGCACACTCAGCTACAAAAGCTTCTTCTGCAACTTTAAAAGAGTTTGTTTTTTTCACAATTTCACCTTGAACCCAAACAAAATAATCTGCTGATGCACCTGGATATGTAATGGTTGTTGTTTCACCATTGATCATTTGTATAGTTTTTATCATATCTGGTCTGTTGTTTTTATGTAAAACTATTTCAAATCCTTTAGCGCATCGTCTAACTATCATTCTCCTGGTTTTCCATTTCTTTTATGGAAGCTTTTAATATTGCTATTTGTCCAGCTTTCCACCTTTCTAATTTATTTATTTGCTTATGATAACTGTCTATATCAGCTAGTATTTCTTTTTGGACACTAGTTAATGAATTAATATCATATTCCTTACCATCAAGATTCAACTTAGGCTGTGGTTCGATGTTCTCTTTAGCCATTCTATTCTCCTTGTGTTGTTTTATAATGCTTTTATATCTGTAATCGCTTGTTTTAATCCATCGCTTTTCTTTTGCATTTCTGCAATTTTATCGTCAAGCTTAGATTTTTCACGCTCTAAATCTTCTTGAGCTACTTCTTTTAAATTCACTGCTTCTTCTGCACCTGTATTAGGATTAAAAGATTTTTGTGACAGTTCTATATATTCTACTGTTTCACTACCAAGAGATTTAGTTTTCTTAGCAAACCCAACAATTCCAGAAGATTTAAGTGATGTATAATTTTCGTAGTTCATTTTTAACTCCTATTTATTTTCCAATTCCGTTACTTTTGCAGATAGTTCTTGAACTGCTTTAACAAGCAAAGGAACAAGTTTCGATTGATCTATACCTTGTGGGTCTATTTCACCTTTATCATTAACTGCATCCTTTAATCCTACTATTGCCTCTGGTACAATTTCTGAAACCTCATGGGCAAAAAATCCATCTACAGTTGTGTCTTTGTCGTGTTTCCAATTAAACCTATAAGGTTTTAGTTGGTTTATTCTTGTTAATCCATCTGAAATCGCAACTTCATTTTCTTTAAGCCTATAATCAGAAGATGTAGCAAATGTAGTTGATGTGCCAGATGTAGTAATGCTTCCAGCGATTCCACTTGTTGTTCTAAATGTCGCAATCATTTCACCAGCATCACCACAAGCATGCTCTAATATGCTTCCTTGATTTGAATTACCAGCTATAAATGTCCAACCAGGATTTCCTGTATCTTGAACACCAGCTCCATTTATTTTTACATTATTAGATGTGTCAATAGCAACTAATGTATCAGTACCATCGCCTATACCAGCACAATGAACAATTGCACCACTATCTGAAGAGGCATAAACTGCGGTAACACTTGCATTTCCAAGAGTTACAGAATTATTACCAACAGCAGTACATCCTTGACCTATCGCAGTTTGATTTGTAGCACCAGAGGCACTGACATTGGCTTGAGAGCCGATAATGGTATTGTTACTACCAGTTGTGTTTGTTGCTGCTGCATTCCACCCCAAAAAACAATTCTCTGAGCCTTCAGTGTTTGTCTTACCAGCATACGTTCCTAATGCGATATTCTGAGTAGGATGAGATGAACTCACATAGTTAGTATTCATTAAAGCCTCAAAACCAACTGCGGTATTGTTACCAGAATTATTATCGGCTACCATCGTTTGTAAGGCTCTTGCCCCAACTGCGGTATTTCCATCTCCAATTGTGTTGTCCTCCAGTGCCTGATAACCGACTGCGGTATTATGTTCACCATTTAAATTTGCTCTCATTGCTTCAAAGCCAACTGCCGTTGCCGTTCCACCACCCGTCATCTCCGCACAAGCACTTGACCCAACTGCAACTGTTCCACTACCAGTAGCGTTGCCAGCTCCCATCGCATAATGTCCTAAAGCAGTACAGTCAGATGCACCTACAGTTTGGGCCATCGCATAATGTCCTAAAGCCAGATTCTGTTGCCCAGTAGTTAAATCCTCAAGCGTATTAGAACCCATAGCCACATTACCACCACCACTTTGAATTCGAGCTAGAGAAAACCAACCAACACCTACATTATTATCGCCAGTAGGTGGAGTTGAAGACACACCAGCCATGGCATTATATCCAACTGCAACACATTTATCTGCGGTAGTTAATTCATTTGCCGACCAGCCTCCTACGAAAGTATTCTGATTTCCAGATGTTTGATGCTCTCCGCTTAAATTTCCAATTGCAACTGACTCGTTAGTGGTTAATGCTAAATTATGCGCTTTGTAGCCAATAGAGATATTGCCAGATTTTGTCGTACATCCATGAAGGGCTTGATATCCGATGGCGACATTGAAATCCCCAGTGGTCAATGCCTCGGCGGATTGCTCCCCCAAAGCGACATTCCATTTACCCGTAGATTCTATTGAATCGGCAGCTAATTTCCCGAATATTGTGTTTTGTTCACCAGCATCATTGTTACTAAGAGAAATGTTAGAATCGGCATCTAAGATCAAAACGTCTGAATTTGATCCAGCTCTCATTAAATTAAAACTCATCTTACCATCTTCAGTGCCACTGCTCATATCAGCTTGATTTACTTTAATCGAAGCATATACATCACTAACAGGAGTCCCAGCATCATTCAGACCATAAAACCGAATTTGTCCAATTTCATCATTATCAGCAGGGTTTGCACTTGCATGATTAAAATATAATCTTGGCGACCCAGTACCATCATGGGTGTTTTTTATAGTCAAAATAGGAGCATCTGCTGACGCACTTTCAAAGTTGATTGCAGTTCCATTAAAATTTGTAGTTGCAGTATTAACTTCTGTGGTAGAAGAACTTAAACTGAATAGTACAGTTTCACTTGCACTTGTAATTCCTTCAATGATTTCTAAGGCATCTGAACCAGAGTCGTATTTAGCAGAATAGTCTGAGTCGCTTCCAAATATCACAGATCCTATATCATCTTCTAACTTTAAACCAGATCCATAATTACCGCTACTTCTTAAACCCAGATAACCGACAATACCGCCTTGACTATTTGCTAATCTGATACCGCTAGTTCCATCAGCTCTTATTTCATAAGGTCTTAATTCATCACTAACTACCAAATCGTCGGAAGCAGTTAAAACGCCACTGACTTCCATAGCACCATTAACATCTATTGTAGTAGCGTTTATTTCTATTTCTGTATCTGAAACTAAATCTAAAACTCCATCCGCAGATTGGTGTATATATGTTCCAGTATCTCCAAATTGTAATTGGTTTGTTGAACTTATTATGGTATTTGCGGAAAAAGTCTTTGATCCGCTAAAAGTTTGTGTGCCAGAAAGATGAGCAGTATCAGAGTCTAAATACGCCGATGCAATTACATCGCCCGTCCAAGTAGCATTGGTGATTGAGCCAGATATGTCCACATCGCCATCTATATCCACTGTATCTAAGTTAGCAGTTCCATTAACGTCAATATCGCCTTCAATATCTACATTATCCGCTACAACTAGATTACCATCAGCTACGTCTAAAGCAGTTTGCCCATTGGTTCCAGTAATTGTTAATTTTTCTTCACTTGCATCCCAGGCAAATGAATCTCCAGCAGTTGCCGAATAAAATACTACATCTGAACCTGAACCATCTGAACCAACCGTTAAGGTTCCTGTAATATTTGAATTGCCTTGTATTATTTCGTCAAACGATAAACTTCCACCACCAGAAACTTGCAAGTCTCCTGTAATAACTAAATTACCATCTATTGTACCGCCATTACCCAGGTCTTGCGGGTTTGAGCTACCCATCGAATTAAACATCTAAATCTCCACAGTTCTTACCGCACCAGTTGTGGTGCTTGTTGAGTTATAATTAAAATACACTGTATTTCCTAAACCACGAGGAATAGTTAAATATGTAGTTGTATTTTTTGGTATAATTAAATCATTATTAGCATTTACATTGGTTTCAGATGTCGTAAAATTAAAATATATTTCAACTGCGGAATGAACGCCTAAAGTTGCAGTAGTTGTGGCTAGTGCTAAATGAATAGTGTTTGCTGGATCAGCACTACTACCAGCAGTACCTACTCCATTGACAGACCACTCACCGCCAACTGTTGAATTAAGTGCTTCTTGGACACTTCTCTTATGTATCTTTGCCATTTTTAACTCGACTTTCTATAGACGATTGCAAAATCACCACTAGCTATTTGAACTGAGGACCATTCACCATAAATGGTTTGTCCAGCTAAAAGTGTGACACTAGACAAAGTGTCCCAAATATCTGTATCTACTGATGTAGCTGCCGTAACAACACAATCGACTGATAATGCTTGAATTGCGACATAAGTGTGTGAATTAACTGTGGCGTTGGTGACGTAATCATACCCACCGCCACCTAAACGATTGGCTGCTTCTTGGGTACTATAACGATGTAGATTTGATGTTGCCATATCTTCTCCTAATCTCTAAGGTGTGGCGAACCGTGAACGAGCCTCAATAAAAAGTTATTTTTTCTTTTTATTTATTCTTTTCTTTGGTTCAGTTTGTTTTGTTTCTTCTTTAACAATCCTTGGACCGCCAAACGAATTTTTTATTACTTCAAAACCATTATTTACTTTTTCTTGAGCTACTTGTCTCGAATCAGTATGTTCGTAATGGTTTCCTTTTTTTAGTATAATCATAACTGCTCCTATATATTACCCCAGCCGATGACAAGCATCGGCCAGGGATTATCACTCTATTTACGGATTCAAAAACTCAATGCCTTTGACATGGTTTGAAGTCGTAATGACAGCTCCATAAATCACATCAGCAACAACTTTTGTCATATGTTATAGTAAGTTTTTTATCTTACTTCTTAAACTTTCGTCTAAGTATCGGCATACTTTTTCATCCTCTCGGATGTCGCGGACTCTTGGGTAGATTATATCTTTTCACTACCTATGCTCTGACCCTGACTGCGCTTTGCGCAGCCTTCGGTTCGAGTTAGCTTATCTTTCAACTTAGCCTTCTCGCTTAATTCCGCAATTGTCATTACGCTATTGCTAACGTAAGCGGCACACTATACCTACCGAGGTAATCGACACTATATTCGCTTTGTACCCGAATATTTTGTTGTACTGCTACAGCAATCGCAGACTTGTGTACTAAGTACGCTGCCTCGATTCCTGTGGAAGTGGTTGTAGGAATTAACGAACTAGTGAATACTGGAATACCAAATAGGTTTCCAACTTCGCCAGTTTGCATGACTGCATTGTCATTACCAAAACCAACACCAGCACCTGAGTTATTTGTGACAAATGCTTTGCTGTTTAGCAAGTCAGCATAAATTAGCGGATTCACGAAGAACGCGCATTCATCGGCTGGAATATCATTTGCCATTAGTGTACCAAGTGCAGTCTCTACATCAGCATTTGACATACTATTGTCAGCAGCTAATGATTGAGTAGTACCAAGAGTTTGAAGCAATGCTTCAATCTTAGTATCTACTGCTTTTGCAAGTCCATAAGCCATAGACTGTGCATATTTGTCAAATAAACTTTCATTGGCCTGGACCATAGCAATATCCTCAAATAGCTTCAAAAATTTTTTTGCCTAGCTCTTTATCTAGGCTCTCCGCATTTCTACGGAGTATCGGACTATCTATTCACCCAGATGGGTGTCGCGGAGTCGTGGGTAGATTATTTCACTACCTAGTCTCTGCGGCTGGCTTGCGCCTTCACCTCTGATTGCCTTATCTTGCGACTTAGGTTTCCAGTTTTTTTCCGCGATAGTAATAAGCATAATTACTTATGCAAACGCCAAGTTAATAGCAGCATATTTGTGTTGATCAAGTGCCAGATCAATGTCAGTTTCAGTGTTAACACTATACGCGACACCAGTGTTTGCATCTTTGTCTGCAACTGCAACCTCTTGGATTGTCGGAATGTGTAAAGTATCACCTCGTCCTTGAACCAAGCTTGAGTAATCGTCAAAGAATGGTTTTAGGACTAGTTGTTTTTCAAAATATCGGTAAACACCATCACTCCAAAGCTCTGGAATGAACACATCTAACTGCGCTCCAGTGCCTCGTGTAGTATCTCCCGAAAAAGCGGTATAAGCCATTTGTTATCCTTTTTATTTGATATAGCTTGCTACGATTTTATCCCAGTGCTTGGTACGATCTGCACGATTCATTTTTGTCCAATCTTGTGGCAAATCATTACCAGCCACTGCTGGATTATTCGCAACAGCTACTTTGGGATTTTGAATTAATTTTCCATGCAACGCTCGCAATTTACTCAAAGGTAAATCACCGAATGTTGCACGATCTTCTTCCGAAAAATCAGCAAGAATTTGATCGCGTAATGCAGTTTCTTCAGCTCTTGCATTTTCTACAATTGGCTCAAGTTCTGCTATTTTCGCTGCTCGCTCCTCTGCGAGTTCTTGCCACTTATTTTGCTCTTCCATCTGCTTCTGTCGATTAGCATCGATCTTCTTCTGTAAAGCAACAAGTTCTTGTTCTGATTTTTGCGCTCTTGCCCTATACTTTTTGCTTTCTTGCACTAAGGCTCCATAATCGGGCAACTCTATGTCCTTATCTTGGCTTTTAGGAGCCACCTCTTGAGATACTTGTTTTTCAACTGGCGATCTCGTACCTTCCGCTGGCTGCGGTGTTTCACTTGCTTGTGTTGTGTTTTCTTCAGACATCCTGTCTTCTCCTTTTCATTAAATATGCAGAACTACTGCTCTGCCATGTATTTTAGAAATATTTGCTGCCACCATTTTGGCAAGACCTACTGCAACTTCTTCTTCTACCATAGGTCCTAATTTTTGATTATCGGCTACTAAACGTAATTCATTATTAACAGATAACTTAGTTCCATTTTTACTCTTACGAATGCCGTATTTAATTTGTATGTTGGATAGAATTTTTGAACTAGCTACCTGGAACTTTTCTAAAAGCATATCACCACTTAGCGTTAGATTGGGTGGAGTAATTCCAAAACTAATCTGATTTTTCTTACCAGTTTTCCCAAGTGCTTTTCTTTTCGCGTATTGTGGTGTATATGCTTTGAATGGTTGGCCATTTGCATCAATACCAGAACGAATCTGATCAATGTGTGTTTCTTTTATATCTTCTGCATATTTATTGATCTGAGAAGAATTAAAGTTTAATATTTTGTCAAACTGAAACATCTGTAGGAATCCAAAAATGTCTGCAATTTGCTCCACCAGCCGATTGCAAAGCATCGGATTTAATAGAACGAATTTGATTTGCTGTTAAAGGTTGTTGATCTAAGAATGTTCTACATACTGGACGATTTTTTTTGTCTCTTGGACCAATATATCTGTATTCTGTTGATGGCGGTAGGCCGTCTGTCATCGTGAGAACGACAGAACGACCATAATTAGATAGCATAGTTCCAACCATGTTATCTATCCTGGGAACTGTAATTTTAAGATTATTCCGCACCAAATCACGAATAGCATCTCCATCGAGATTACTGAGAACACCTTGTGCCACACTTGAGCGAATAGATTCTGCAACATTTACTGTAACTCCATTGATTGCATTACGGTTAATACGTCTAAGTGCTTGAAGTTGAACTTCGCTTGGTGACCCAAAGAACGGCAAGCCATCCAATAGATTATCGCTATAATCCATGTAGGTGTCCACAGCGGCAACCAAACCCAAACTTTCAGGAGTGTCAATCTCATTGTATATTATGTTGCCGTAGTTTGCCAACAACAAAAAAAGCAACAGCTCATTGTTATCGTCTTCATCTTGTGCCTCAACTTCAGTAATGAACTGCTCTTGAAATTGATCAATTGCTGCCGAATAGCTGTCTACTGCTTCGTCTATCAGCACTTCTTAGCCTATTTAATAAATTATCTGGCTCTGGTTCACTGTTCATCGAGTTTTGACGTTCAATAAACCGTTGCCTGTCAATGTCATTTGCATCAGGATTCATCGTATCATACCAATCAATAGGCTCTGCTAACCCACGACTAAATAACCAATCCCAATATTGAATTTCCATATCTGGAGTCAGAGCATAATTCGGCTCCATAAAATCCACTTTATAATCTTCGCCCACATCTACGCCAGTTTCCACCTGGATAACTTTGCGATCCACCGCATACCTTCTATGTTCCCAAGGTCGCCATGTGTCTTCTGTTACTGCGGTACGTTCATCTACATTTTCCATTTCAATAATACTAAGTGAAGCAGCAGAAGGCGCATTACCAGCATCATCACGAGCGTACTTTGCGCGTATGTGATTATTATTTAAAGTAGACTCAACTAAGAACCTAGTGGCATCGACAATTTCTGTCAGACTACCACCACTATTTGTGACTCCAAAATCGCTTCCTTCGGGAAGATAAATAATTTTATCAGCTCCAATCCGAATATCACTAGCAGAATCAACGCCTGTAATATATTTAATACCCATCGCTGAATATCGCAAACATAGCTGCAACTCAAATTGCGCTACATTCACCGCTAAATCACAATCAACAATATCTTTTGCATTACCAATATAAAAATCTCTGATCGGTGGATAGCGATGAGAAAAAACAACAGGTAAAATTCCATATGGATTAAGATCAGAATTATTCAAACTAATTTTTACACCATTTTGATCAATCATGTAATGTTTACCAGGTACACCATACCGTTCTTCAGTCCAGACACTAAATAATGGTCGATTTACTCTGGAATTACCATAATATTCTATTGGATACATAATACCTACTGGTCTATCGCGTGAATCTCCAGCAAGAAAAAGCGGTGTAAAGTGACTTATGGCTTCATAAGTAAGTCGATTTTCTAATTCATCCCATCGGCTACGAAAAGCACAACAACCCAGTAAGAATGTAAGTCTTTCTACTAATCTTCGTTGTGCAATTAGTGAAAAAGAATCAATATTATCGAAATACTGATCACTAGCAATCATTTTTGGACTACGTTTGTACGTCATAGAACGTATCGAGACAACACGCTTGGTAATGTTTTGTTGAATAATAGGAGCCTGAGATAATGTTTCTCGCCCAAAGTACTGACTAATATATCTATCGGTTTCAATACCTTCGTACCAATCCAGTAAATAATCTACTTCTCTGGTTCTAGCATCCTCGATCTCAGAAAGAGTTTCTTGCAGTGCAGCATTTATGGAAGATTCGGATAGGTCAGGTATAGTCAGCATATCTATATATATATGTTATTCGATGACATAATCAAACAAAATCAATCATGCCAGCTTTATTGTTTCTAATAGGAAATAAATTAACAATCATAAATCGCAAGGCATCACACCCATGCTCCCTACCATCTTTCACAGGTTCGTGTTTCAAAGATTGTTCGGCTTTATGTTCAGGATAATGATAGTTTTCATAACTGGCTAATGACTCTTTGCAGCTAGGATGCATAAAGAAATGAGTTTTTCCATTGGCATCCTCAAACCATTTCCGCATATGAGTAACTCCAGATACTACATTCCTAGTAATTGCATCTCGTTTAATCTTAACCCGCAAACCATAATCTAAAAATACTTGCCAATCTGAACGTCCTGAATGCAAATTTGTACCACTTCCCGCTGGATCGCCAAAAATAGCAGTGTATCTATACGGTTTTGCTTTCATTGCTTGCGCTAGTTCCTCAGTAGTACTATTCGTTAAACTAATTTCGTCAATCTGATGAATGTCTGCGAATCGGTCTGTTTCATTGTGTAATTGACAGATGACGATATGTGATTGGCGGTAACCTGGGTCGACTCCAGCGTAAACTGGCTTACTGGGGTCATACTTAACGTCTTTAGATATGGTTTGATATCTGTCGACGGGTAGGACCTTTCCCTGGTAACTTTGGAATTCGCACATGATTTCTTGCAGCACGGTTTCTTTGGTGAGCGTTCTTTTGAGTTCATCTAAATCATCCTTAAAATATGGTGAATCTGTTGATGGAAATCTCCATGACATCCATTCAGGATATTTGTCCGATTGTCCATACTTGTAGTAATCGTAAGCATGATTAAAACCACGAGGTGTAGAAATAAACAATGCCCAACCTTGCCGATCTGCCAATGTAGGTCGTAAGTACGTTTCGTAAGTGTTTCTCGATATAAGCGCAAACTCATCAATAATTAAGTAATCTATGCCAGTGTATATAAAAGTGAACAGGAACCCCTGTTCAGCCATCGCCAATTAAGGAATCAGCAGCATCCGCTGACTTCACTACTAATTCACTACCAAGACCCGCAAGTTTCATACTGTACAGATCACCATTTATTTCTTTCTTAGTTTCCAAAGGTAACTGCAAATGCATCATTACCATTCGTTTCACTTCCCTTGCAACCTTTTGCGCTAATGCATAATTAGGTCCGACAATCCAACCACGCGTGTTTGGTGTTAACAACCAAGGCATGACCTCGTGCGCTGCCATCCAGGACTTGCCTGACCTTCGGCCCATAAAACATACTCTAAATTTATACTTATCGGCGTTATGAACGGCCAACTGCTGTGGTGTCGGGGTGTACCCCAAGATCTTCCAGAGCTTTTGTTTGTTCATTATTTTTTTGATCAACTTGTGGGTTCTCCTCAAAGCCACATTCGCGTAAAACCGCTTCTAAATTGCCAGTCATGTCAATAGCTGTCTTTTCATGCATACCAAGATAGTTCTTACTAAGCCAAATCTGCATTGGAATTGATCCATTATGAGCAGATTTCCACATCTGGGTCCGCAATTTTAGTTTCATCTCACTGCGACCAGCCTGGTACTGGGATTTGAAGTTTTTACGAATGGTGGATTCGTCACACTCAAAGTATTTGCCAATATCGGTCAAATTACAACCAAAACTAGCAAGCATTCTGACTTTTTCAGGATCTATATCTTTTGTCTTCATACTATATACTTGAATCGATGACAGTTTTTATCTTTTTTAATGACCGCGACCAGTACACTTTGCACGATGACTCAGTAATTCCGAGTGCTTCTGCGATGACTGGATATGTATGCTTCTGACAGCGCATTTTAAACACCTCTAGTTCACGAGAACTAAAACTGTCATAAAAGTCATGTGCTGCAAGCTGAAGCCACCTTAGTTCTGGATCAATAAGTCCAGAGCGGAATATTGCCAATTTTTGAAGGTACTCATCCGCTTGCTCCATTGCATCTATTAACCTATCTCCATCAGCATCGGTTAAAGTTGTCCAGGTCGAGTCCATATTGTTGTTTGAGTATACACTTAGAAAGTGTTTACAAAAATGGGGAAAATTCTATAACGAGGTAGGTCGCTCCTAGCAAGCCTAGCCTTGGTATATCGGATAAAAAGTGATGTATCAATTTGTTACAAATCAAAAAAATGGATAAAATATCCATTGGTTTTAAGAGGATCATTTGAGACTTGTAAATAAATGTAAATAAATGTAAATCAAATTGATAAAATAACTAATAATCCGAGTAAGTTCTTTTTTGATTCATTCACGGGGAAATAAGCTATCAATTAAAGTGTTGACAAATAGTTCAGTAATATATACATTACATTAATTAATAATCACAATAGGAAGGTGAAAAAATGAATAAAATAATACTACTCACAAAACCATCAGCTAGTCCCAAAACAATTAAAAGTTTAAATTATGGTTATGCAAACTTTATAATGTATTTAGCTCCTCACTTATTAAGTGGCTTTAATACATGCGCAAACGCCACAATTGGATGTATAAAAGGTTGCTTAAATAAGGCGGGGCGGGGAGCATTCAAGCAAACACAGAAAGCGAGAATAAAAAGAACTAAATTCTTTTTCCAGGATCGCCTAAACTTCATTGACCAATTGAATAATGAAATTGAACGAGCTATAAATTGGAGCATTAAAAAAGATTTAACACCAGTTTTTAGGCTAAATGGAACTAGTGATATCCGATTCGAATTGTATGATATATTTGAAAATTTTCAGGATGTGCAATTTTATGACTATACAAAAATAATCAATAGAAAAAACTTGCCTAGTAATTATCATTTGACATTTTCACGAGCGGAAAGTAATCAAGAAAACGTATTAAAAGCTATAGAACTAGGTTTAAATGTGGCGGTTGTATTTACAAATGGATTACCAGGTTATTATTTAAATAGGCCAGTCATAAACGGCGATTTACATGACTTACGTTTTTTAGATCAAAAAAATGTGATTGTAGGACTCAAAGCGAAAGGCCCAGCCAAAAAAGATAAAAGCGGGTTTGTGTTAGATACAAATGAATTAAACTTTTTAAAAGTGGCGGCTTAAATGGATGTCATAAAATACTTAATAAATATGTTATTATTATTTATTACATCATTGTTAACAAGTTTATTAATCATAATCAGTAAAAAGGAAAATAAAAAATGAATAAATACGATAATCAATATATTACAGAAATTGCAGAGTGGATAATTAACAACCATAATACACGGATTGAAGAAATTATATTTTTATTAAAAAAAGCATATAAAAACACCGACGAATTAAAAAAAGAATACGACACCGCTTTAAAATTCTCTAAATCATCGCAATAAATACACATAACACCATAACAAAAAGCCCGCTAAATTAGCGGGCTTTTTGGGTAGAAACAGTAACTAATTAAGGATAGATAACACAATGAAAAAAAATAAATATAATATAAAAACAAAATCAAATGACTATTGGAATAATTATTATGATGGTTTTCACAATATGAAAAAAACAAGGGATCCGCATAGCATTCATATACAAAATGCAAAAACAGTAATCATTGATCATGATAATAACTATTACTGTTATCCAGTCAAATTAGAAAAAAATGATTTAAAAGAACAAGTTTATGCTATAGCCGATAATGATTATACAATTTTTTCTGATATAGAAATTATTTCAAGAGATGAAAAGCATTATCAATATGAGTATATAGATTGACACAATACTACACTTTAAAAGCCCGCAGAAATGCGGGTTTTTTTTTACCTACATATAACCTTACCTTTTAAAATTTACAAGCATACTGAGCAAATTAGGCACTATTAAAGCAATTTGAAAAGCCGTTTAAATGCTCAAAAACATAAAAACCTATGTTTTTGTATATATAACTAGCCTTATCAATAAAAGGTTCATAAATGAACAAATTTCGCAAGAATTTAGGATCATAGACTGAAATTTGACACCATCCAAAATGCACTAATAAAACCAATGCTTTAAAAAGCTTTTAAATAGCTTTTTTTTAGGTGTTTTTAGCTTAGTTACATATTGTTAAAACCTTGGATTTTGATAATTTTTTTATGCTTTTTTTAAGCTTTTTTTTTGCGGTTTTTCCAATTTTAAAACATTCAAAACGCTCATTTTTTGATTTGTAACATTTTTAAATTTTAAATTGATTTTTTACTAAAAAAGTGTTTTTTTGCAAAATTTTGACTCATTTTAATATTTTCAGCCTAGGTATTTTTATTTTTTTGCTCTAGGTATTTTTTTTTCTTAGCCATTTTATTTCTGAATCTCAGCCGTTCTCTTTCAAACATATGAAACATACAACTATCTAAATTTTCAATACTTGTATCATCTGGCCACCATTCTATAATTAAACTACAATGAGTCTTGTTGTTTATATTTTCTGCAAAAAAGCATCTCTTATCTTTTTCTCTACTTAGCTTACATTTATTAATAAAACACATATGGTATCCTAGAAGTGGAATAACTGGACTAAGTGGACTACTCCTCGACAAACTTAGTCCAATTCTCAAACACCACTGGAATAACTATTCCACTTATTCCACTTATTCCACTCTCAGATTCCCATGTCTAATCCAAAAGTGCATCAATTTCGGTGTTTACCTTGCGATAATGACCACGCTCAATTTTAGAAATTAGGCCTTGGTTAAGCATTTTATCCAGCCAGTTAAACGCTGTTTGCTTGCTAGTTAAGTGCAAAGTCTCTTCCAATGCTTCCTGGAATTGCTCCCAACTAAAGTTTGATCCGCTTGGAATTGCTTTTAAAACACGCTCCTCGTCACTTTCTTTTGGGTCCGCATACCAGAACATTTCATTCTTTGGTAGTGGTTTTAAGTATTGAAAATATAAATGCTGCTTTTCAAAGTCATCCTTATAATTATGAAGCTTTATTGCCAATGGGATATTATGAAATGAGCTTTGCGCCCTGACCTTGGTAATTTTCATCACCTTAATGCCATCAGCTCGTTTAGTACTGGCAAACTGAGCAATAAAATCCATATGGTTGGTGTAGCTACTACCGCCAAGAATATGTGCGATGTCCATCGGTGCGGGCATCTCCATTTTCTTATGGTGACTGATCATAACAATGCTGATCCCATACTCCTGTTTCAGATTAACAATTCGCCTTAGTAGATCAATTAACAAAGAGTTCCTGGATAAATTAATATCTGTACTACAATACAAGTTATCAATCAATAATACATCGTAATTAGAATGCATTAGATTTGCCTCAATTTGATCATATTTATCGGTAAACAAATCTCGTTGACCAGAGGATAAAAATGTGCAGTTTTTTTCAAACAGATGTGCCTCTACGGGAAATTCGTCCATAATGTGCTTTGAAGTAGCTTTGATCAAGCTTGCAAAAGCCTCATCCTTTAGCTCAAACTGCACATGGAGTACTTTCTTTGGTTTAGGAATCCTGAATTGACCCATAAGCGGTACTCCCATCGCCAGGGATGTAGAGAGTTGCAATCCAAATACAGATTTACCTACATTGGTAGATCCCGCAAGAGCTAAGATTGATTTATCGTAAAGCAAACTGTCAATCAGCATCACGGGTGGCTCCTTAAACTTTTCCTGGAATTCACTTGGTGAAAAAGCTGGCATACCGCCTAATTCTTCAGGAGATCGTCCGAATTTGGGCGTATTTGCCACTAGTGTTTCAAAATCCGACTTACTATGATCATTAAAAAAGTCAGTTAGGTCGTATTTATCTGGTTTACCTTCATATTTTAATATTTTTATGGTAGGTATTTTTTTATACAATTGTAATGCAATTTTCCTAGCTCCATTTCGCCCAACGTCATCGTTGTCATAGCAAATGATTATTTCTTTGTATGAGTTCAAAAATTCAATATCTAAAGGCAGCGCACCAGCTCCAGTAGTAAAACTAATAGCTGGTACGCCATGACAGTTGGCGGTAATCGCATCCTTTTCACCTTCAACAAGATACAAGACAGTGTGTGTTCCGAGGTAAGGAGACGGTGGGTATGCCTTGCATTTCTTGTCACCAAACTGTTTGCCTTTGTGATATTTTACATGATTTTCATTAATTTTAAACACTAATTGTAGATTATTTTCTTCATCTTTGCGAATACCAACACCAAAAACAGACTCTTTGGCTACATCATTCCAAGGTAGTTTTAACTCTTGGATTACTTGATTAAAGTTATCTATAAACTGAGTTCGGAAAGTATCATATTTAGATTTTTGTATTGCCTCGCTTATGACTTTGCGAGAAATAGATACTTTCGGTATGTCTACAGGTGTAGGTCCTTGTTTTAGCTTTTCTTCAAAAGACCAGTACCCAGTGCAAACATGACAATGTGCATATTCTGCATTGATTTGTATTGGTCCTTGTTTTCGCACCTCTCCATCGCAGTCCATTGGCTTGTTAGAGCTTGGACACTGAGCGCGATTACCACGAATATCGCTAAAAATGTTTTCTGGGCGAATCAAAGTAGTTTTTTCAGTTGACTAATTTTGCATAAATGCTTAAAAATTTGCGATCCTACATCTAATAATTGTCGTGAAATCATATGCTGATGAAATTTGCCAGATTCTTTATCAAATCTCATAATCATCCCACGATCAATTTTTGCATTTGGTTTCGCCTGTTCTATCATATAGGTATAAGCACCCAACTGTATAACCATTTCAGGATATACCGTTGTGCCTTTAGTAGTTTTCCAGTCCACCACTAATAATTCATCGTTCATTTTGCCAATACAATCAATCGTGCCACCAGTTCGTAGTTCTTCATTCACAATGCTAATTTCGCACGCTGCTTGTCCTGTTTTAGTTATGATAGGTTCAAATTTTTTCTTATCGTACCAGTTAAGATATCCTGTAAAGGCAACCATCGCTTTTTCGGTTTGGTTTCGCGTAAAATCACCTGTTTCAGTATCTCTGTTCTGCATATGATTTTGAATCATAATGTGAACTAAGGTTCCAATATCACCAGCATCGCGCATCACTAAATCTGGGTCCTCACCCATAATAGCCATACGTTTAGTCCAGGCAAGCAATGCTTGTTTATTCCAACCGAGGTTTTGTCCGATAATGGTAGTTACACTTTGAGCGCGTGTACCATCTTTTAACACATAATTGTGTCCATGTAGTTTTGTTCTAGCCATTTTGTCTCCTTATTATATAATGCGATCATTTTTTATATTTTGTCTTGAGGTATTTATATCTTTTGTATGCTGTACCACCAATTGGTATTCTGCCAGTGTCTAACATCCACCGATAATGTGCAATAATAGACTTGCGAGAAACATTGGCCACTTGGCAGCTACCACCCAGCCTATTCATTTGTTATCATTCTCACTGATGATTTCAGCATTTTAGTGGCCAAATTTTTTCGGCAACCGCCTGGACTACATTCACAGTCACAGCGTTGCCAGCCTGTTTACACTATTTACACCTCGGACAAGTTTGTTTCCGCTTGCCGTAACTGACAAAATTTTTATAAAAAAATGGTATTTTTGCGGTTCTTGCATTTTTCTTTCCAGTACTATAAGTAATGAATTCCCAGCACTTGTTGCATAGTTGGCAGTGCTTAATTGATTTATCAGCTCTTTCCGCATCTCTGCGCCACTGCTCTCTGGTTTCTACTAATCGATCATGCAGCATCGTTTGAATTTCTTTTGGCTGTTGCAAAAACATTTTTGATTCCTTGGAATAAGCTTTTTCGCTTGGTTGTTGGTTGTTGTGAACGAACAGACTTTGTACTTTTTTTCAAAGTTTCCATAGCTACCAGCGGCTCTGATGAGCTTGGTTTTAAGGCTCGTTTTTGATTGGCTCTGCGAATGTTTCTTCTCCGAACCCATTCGGAATTCGGGTACTTTTTTTTGTGGTGTTTGGTTATTGGCATTCAATTCTGACCTCTTCTGTAATATCTCTTTCCTTACCATGATTAATTTCCACAGCAAAAAAAACGCTGCTATTGCGCCTTGTTCTAAGTAATCTTTTCATTTCTATTATAAATTCAATTTTTGTATCTCTTTCTACCAACGTATCTACCCATTCACCTTGGTCGTTATCATAGTCAACTGATCCAGCGTATTTCATAAACCGCAATAACCTTCTTCGCACATAAACAATTCTTGTTGGTCCGCAAATTCTACATCTTGTAAAGGTCTGCATGACCGATGTAAATATATTTTTTCATTTACACCTTTTTTGCTGCTATCTCTAATAGCATTATCTACTGCAACTGCTTTGGCAAATTCTTCAGGCAATTTTTCTTTTAGCTCTTTCCACTGCTTGTCACCATGATAAGGACAAAAAACACAGCTTGATTTGATTGGTTTTGGAAAATTGTATTGTTCAAAAACACTCATACAATCGCCACGACTCATGCGCTGATCAATTAAAGGATACACATATGTTATTCTTGATAATTGACTAACTTTCATACGTTGTATTTCATCCATAGTAATACCAAGCCACACTTCAGTTTTTGGCATTGTTTTATATTTTTTTAACCCGTACAAATCGCGTATTTTTTTTACAACTACATCAATCTTATATTCTTTGGTGCATTGACGACGAAGCATACCTCTACCTTCGTCACTAAATGCTGGTATGGATGCAAATCTTTGCCCAGTTGAATTTTCCTGATTTAATAAATCTTGATACAGACTTTTTTTTACCGAATGAATTGGAATACCATTGTTATATTTTGCCCAGTCCTGTAAATATTCTAATATCTCATAAGTCCTGGGTAATTCTGCACCTGGATCAGCAAATATCGCATGATCTGCGCGATCAATAAAATTGGTACTACTTAGTAAATACATCGCAGTGCTTTGAACTCCTAATCCTAATGAAATAATTTTCACGAAAACTCTGGAAATCTTGCAAATTGATAAAACCATTTGCGCTCTTTTTTTTGATTATTTTTGGCTGTAGTTAAAGCAAGGTTTAAACTCTTTTGATTTGTATATGGAACAAAAGCAATAATATCTTTTTCTACTAGGTATATCGCAATAATATCTACGCGATTCGTATTGACATACTTTAACAGTCTTATTTCGACGGCAGTAGACCTGTTTGCTTTTCGTATAGTTTTAACCTGTACTCGTTTATAGGTCTTGTTTTCAAGTTCTACAATAAGATCAACTTGTTCTGTATCGCTCTCAGGCATATAGACCTTGTAGCCTTGCTTGATAAGTTCTTTCCTTACTGCTAATTCGCCCATTTTACCGATGTCGCTGGAATGTTTCAAGCAAACAACTGCGGTAGTGGTTTAAGTGCGGAAGATTCCATAATGTACTTATTTCCATATCCCATATCTTTTATGTTCCAATCCTGTAAAAATTCTTCTGCTCGAATTCCGCCAATGATGGTATAACTTGGAAAATCTGCATGAACGAGAATAAACATATCACAATCTTTAGATGTTTTGTTTGTTTTCGCCTGAAGGTATCCAGGTAAATAAGTCGTAGTTTTGACATCAATCTTTGTATTTCGCACCTTTAGGTCAAAACCTCTATAATGAGGTCCTATAGTAAGGTCTGGGTATCGATTAAAATATCGACACACTGCTATTTCACCGCCTACGCCATTAATATCTGGATCAAGTTTGCGAATCCCGTTGGAGTTCGTTCCATTTTGTTGGTTTTGGACCATTCTGGTCATGCCTGACAGACAAGCTAATTCCATCTCGGTTTGGTTTAGTGTTATTTTCATTTGTATGCTCGGTATGTGTGGTTGTGTAGATCGCTGCTGCTAGTATGCTGTAATTGCATAAGTCATAGCATCGTTCAATAAAATTTTCATCGCTGTACTGATTTCCAGTTTTCGCGTGTGTGTTCATCGCATCAAAACCTTTATTCATGTACACCATGACCGCTTTTAGTGGTGTAATATCCAGTCGTTTTCCTACATTAATAAAATTTGCTAAAACATCGTCAGATTTATTTGTATATTCAATTCTTTTGTTTGCAGATATTTGATTTGCCGATTTTAAAAAATTATTGCGAAATCTTTCAAATTCTTCATGTGACATATTGACTTTTGGTATTCTAAATGGCATTGTTTTTCTCTTTTTTAAATGTTGGATTTTCAATTTTTTTTAAAATAATATCTAATATTTCTGTTGCAATATCTATTCTAGCAGATTCTGATGCCAAGTTAACTTGTTTGTTGCTTTTTTCTTTCAGCACCTTATCAATAGAGCTGCCGACTATTTCAATCATTTTTTGTTTAATAGACATAAAATTTTTTCCATTACTGTATTTTTAATTATCCACACCCAAGGTTTTCGATCTTGCCTGACCATTACTACATCAGCATGATTAAAATTTAAATAATCTGCAATCTTTTTACGTCTTTTCACTTGTATTAGTAAGGTTAAATCGCCTTTAGTAGCTTTAACATCTATGTCACTATATGTACCAATTGCACGACCATCACTACCCCATGCTCGTTCAGCAGTGAAACCCAAGTCCTTTAATATCTCAACGACTTGAGTTTCACCACGATAGCCTTTTCTGCCTGAACTACTTGCCACTAGAATGGAAGATCGTCATCAGTTGTTTGAGAATTAGTTTCATTATTTTTATGTTCATTTTTAAACAATAATGAACCATCCCAGTGCTTTTTTTCAGATTCCCATGCGGACTTAGCTTCACTGCTTATCTCTTTAATTGGTAATGGTACTACAGTGTATTTTCTTTCCATTTTTTCTCCAGTGCCAGTAACCTTTATATCGTAATCCGCTAAATTTTTATAGGATGGATCGCTGTTGCTGATGTTCTTAATAGCCTCTAGTACTGTTTTCTGAGTAATAGTAATATATCTTACATCGTCATCCATCCATACAGGAAAATGCCAAAAGTATTTCAAGTCTACATTGTCTGGAGCTTCTCCAGCACTTTTGAGATGTGTGCAGACACGATCTTCCCAGTATAGGTAACCTTCGACTGGAGCATCAAGAAAACGAAATATATTATCTCCAGTTTTTAGTTTTGGAAATTTGCTTTCCCCGCCACTAGGTATGTTCATTTGTTCTAAGTCTATCATTTATTAATTTCTCCTATGTCTCTAGTTCTGAACATCGTGGTGTTGTTTGACTAGAAAGGTGGCTTGGTTCACACTGAGCCACCATTTTTTATTATTGTTAGACCACGCCTTTCAATTAGTCCTTCTATTTGAACTAAATCTTCATCAGATATTTTTCCTTGAATTCCTATATCTGATTTGTACACCTTACCATGTTTTAACGATGGTATGTATGTTTTTCCTTTTATAATATTGTTTAATTCCGCAGCGAGTTGAATTCTTTTCTCTTTATCTTTTATTGGGATAAATAATTTCACAGGGCAACACCATTTGTTGGGTATGTAGGAAGGTTCAATGATGTTGCCCTTTTTTGGTACTTAAACGAGTTCTAATAAGCGGAGTCTCATCTAAGCTGACCAAACTAATAAGAATTTGATTACCTACTTTTTTTAATCTCAAATTTTCGTTTGCCAGGTTGCGAAGCTTTAAATTCACTGCCATATCTATAAGTCTGCGAGATTTCCCAAGATACTCCGCAGCCTGGTCTTTCGTAAGCCAGTGCTGATTTGGTTTTAATGGTCTGGCCATACGATTTGTTCAATATCTAAATTAAAATAATTAGCAATATTCACTTTATGCTCGATCCGAAATGTCCTTTTTAAATTACACATGAGACTAAGCAAGCTTACAGATATGCCAGTTCTGCTCGCCAATCTTCTAAGGCTGACGTTATTTTCTATCATAATTTCTGATAGTGTCCGTTGGTTTTGATTCATAGTTTTCGCTTTTGATGTTGCCTTATTTTAACATAAAAAACATTTAATGCAAATGTTTTTTTGCTTATTTGTGCATACTTATGTATATTCTAGTGTCAAATAGGAAGGACAATTAAACAATGGCCAAGTTATACAAAATGAAAAATCGTGGACTTTATCAAGTTCAGTTTAAAAATCCAGAAAAAATTGGAACAAAGAATCCTTGGGATCGTGAATATCACAACAATAAAAAACAAGCTAAAGCTGCTTTAGCAAAATATAATTACATTGAAATGTGCTTAAAAACTGGCTCAAATGATTGGAAACGAATTTATTATAAATGTGACAGGAAAACCGTTGGCGAATGTTTTGATTTTTTTCAACAACAAGTACTAGATGAAAAACTGAATCATCTTACTGAAAAGCGTTATCAATGTAGTATGAGTAGTTTTTTACAAGCATTTCCGAAAGAAACGATGGTTGCTAGTATTCGCACTAAAAAAGTCACTATAGACGGCAAAATTAAAACAGGATTAGCCATTTATAAATCAATGATGAATCATTTATCAAGAAATACTGTTAATTCTAATATTCGTGATTTAAGGACTATATTTGAATATTGTCGCACTGAGCAGTTTATTACAGAAGAAATAATAACCAAAAATGACAAATATAAAAAAGCTGATTTACCCGCATTAGAAAAAAAGGTATGGACACCTGGTGAGCTAATTACACTAGAAACTCATCCAGGTATTAGTGAATTTGATCGTGATGTGATACGAATATATTATTTAACAGGTTGTCGGGCAAATGAGCTTACAGGTTACAATTATAAAAATCGTGAAAAGGAACTACACTGGCATCACATTAACTTTCAAACGAATGAAATTAGTGTTTTAGAAAAAAGTGGCAAAATTCGCACAAAAACTTATGCAGTAGATGATGTCATGGATATACTAAAAAAATGGCGAGAACGAGGTGATAAGAAGCCTCTAAACTTTAGTTATGAAACATTAAAGAATGTTATTAAAAGAGTTAATTTGACTACAAACATAAAGTTCACATTGCATGACCTTAGAAGATTAAATGCTCAACTTATTAGACCGAAACTTGGTGTACGCGGTGCTGCTATCAGTTTAGGCAATAGTTCATTAAATGTAGTACAAGATCATTATGCGGACACTTCTCGTGAAGAAAAAATCAAAGTAAATGATGCGCTAATGGAAACTAGAAAAAACTGGTTACAAGCTGCGGAAGCCTAAAATCTTTACATAACTAGAAAAAAAGGTTACACAGTCTAATTATTAGAATTCTTCTTCAATCCGCATAGATACATTAAATGCATTAATTGCAACTTGCTCATGTACTAATTCATTTTGGGCAAATCTGGCAAAGATGTGTTCAGACTCCGAATTGTCGCCTTCCGAATCTTTGTCAATGCTGAAAATAAATGGAATCAGCGGTCCACAAGTTCGATTCCATATATCTTCAACAACTGAATCATCTGTTGGATTAAAGATGTCGTATTCATCTGGCATTAAGTCTGTAGAACTCATGTAAGAAAATTGCATATCATATGTAATACGACCCCCAAACGCTTGTTGATTGACTGTAGATGTTGTAAATGGAGACTTGGATGTACTAGTTGCGGTACGTCCAATGCTTGTAGCATTTCCAAATCGTTGACCACCTGAAGATTCCAACACTTTTACTTGATCAAAATTAATCGATCTGACAAGGGAAATGTCAGGACCAAACGGCATTTCTATAATTTCACCCACTAAAATGCACCCAACAGTCAAATCGGTAGATGAAAAATTGCCAGAGGAGCCTTCAAACTGTATACCAAAATACCTAAGATCCGTTTCACTGAATTTAACTATTGTGGAACCATCGGTGGCTGGTGTGATAATATTATTGCTTATGGTGTCTGCATTGACGACTTCAGTGCAGCTAAGTACTGTTGCTCCACCTTCAAGAACAGAAAAATCAACATGATCTACATCGGCTTTCGTATCACTAGCACTAATGCGAATCTTAGCGGTAGCTGTCGCGCAATTATGGTTTAAAATCGCAACAAAGCTATTTTTCGATGCTACTTCTCCCATTACATCTAATGTTATAATTACATGATCTGCTTTTGTCGTGGAAGAAGCAGATGTGTCAAAAGTCACTAAATTTAATGGATTCATATCAAATAGTTCTATTTCACTTCCACCACCAGATTTGATTCCTACGATATTGTTTCCAGAGTTGGTTGCTTGTACGTCATATCTACTATCTTGAGCAATTCCATTGGCAAATCTATAATTAATATTATCACAGTAAAATCGTGGTACACCCACATTCATGTTAGCCATTAGTACACCTGTATTGCTTCCACCGAACATCGGTTCGGATATTTTGTTATTTTCGAAATTATAAATATGTCACTAGAAAAAGAAGTTCCAAAAAAATCCAAGTCACTATCCCAATTAGAAAAAGTAATATAGTCAGCTATCTCCAGGTCACTGTGTTTTGGATTTTGAATATCAAAGTCTATCGTAATTTTCCGATCCTTAAATAGTTTCAGATAAGCAGCAGCAAGAGCAGTTGCGGTAGTCTTATCTAGTATATGTTCTGCATCTAATTCAAGTTCAAGTGTATCATTGTAGCCTGTAGTGCCGTTTCCAATACTGGTATCATCTTTCGTTTCTACAGTTTGAGTTAACGTATCTCGCGCGTAATCTTTTGCGTAGTTGATTTTTATTTTATTTCTAACATTATTGAGCGGTGTGTATCCAATGCCTTTTACGACTATATCGTTATAGTCAATAGTAGCATCTGCTGTTGTAGCATCGTCTGGTCCGACAAGAGTTTTAATTTTCGCTTTACCATCACCACTAATCCAGCTATATCCCATGATTTGTTGACATAATTTCGTAATCAATGCTTTTGAATCAACAAACTTATACTGTGAGAAGCAAAAGATAATATCTCCAACAGAATCATCAAATCCTTCTTTAATTGTGCCATCGGTTGTATTCCCAGCAGTATCAAATAAAGCATAATCAATATTTGAACTCGATAAACCAAGCTCACTTCGATAAATATCTTCAATCATATATACTGGATTTTCTATTAAGTCATTTTGATTATACCCGTTATTTCGACTATCTGCATCTACCCAGGCTGGATACTTACGTCCACTTCCAGAAACATATACATAATCACCAACGTCAGTAGTGGTTACAGTTTTGGTTCTGAAAACTCTGGTTTTTTTAAAAACTGACTCTGATCCTGTATTTACATGAAAATATGGATTTGAGTATGTTGTTTGACCTCTGCTAATTTCAATTTGATCAACCATATCTGGTATTTGTTTATGAAATACTTGATCGCGAGTGGTTAATTCTACCTTAATACCAGCTTGATATATTTCGACTTCGTGATCTACGCTCGATGCTTCAAATTCAAGCCTGAGAAGCTGATTTAAATCCCAGTTACTTCTCTCAGTATCATTAAAATATGCATCGATAGAAATAATTTGGCTACTGGGATCGTGAGGTGTACCAGCACTTGCCGAATCGTCTGTGCGCCAGCTTAACGCTGCATTCGTGCCATCCGAGCTTGGTAGATTGTCGAGGTTCCACTCCGCTACATTGTTACT
>VTLG01014649.1_pt1 | contig 33979 bp, 35 predicted proteins | sample 4694571 | NCBI WGS metagenome assembly VTLG01 (sample SAMN12604809, study PRJNA352737) | marine metagenome | biome: ENVO:00000447; feature: ENVO:00000209|ENVO:00000569|ENVO:01000036; material: ENVO:00002151; isolation source: viral sequences binned using virsorter ...
CCCTGGGAGTGGACGATGAAGGAACTACCAACAAAGATTGACGAGCGCCTGAAGGAACTCGAGGTCCGAGTCTCCGACCTAAAGCAGAGCGACAGGTGGAGATCCTGGCTGAAGTTCTCGGCCAAGATGCATCGGTATTCGTTTACGAACTCGATGCTGATACACCTGTGCCATCCAGGGGCGACCATAGTGATGGGCTACGGGAGCAAGGACGGTACTACTGGGTGGAAGTCAGTAGGCCGGCAGGTAATCAAGGGCTCCCGGGGTATCCCGATCTTTGCACCACGGTTCAAGAAAGAAGGCGGTGAACGTGCCGACCATGAGAATGACGGCGGCACTGTGCTGGCCGGCTTCCATGTGGTGCATGTGTTCGATGTGTCGCAGACAGAGGGGGATCCGATCCCGGATCAACCTGAGTGGCCTGCGCCTACGGTGTGCCCGCCTGGGTTGTTCGAGAAGTTGCGGGCGACATGCAACACGACGTTTGATGGGTACACAGGCTTGTCGATATGGAGTAAGGGTGCCGACGAGCTGGGTGAGGCACGGGGATGCCTGCGCCGTAAGGAGCAGGAGATCTTCGTGCTCCAGGCAGAGGAGCCACAGATGGTGGCGACTGTGCTGCATGAGTTGGGTCATTGGTTCGACCCGTTTCTACAGGAGAACCCGTCTGCCTATGGCAAGCATCGTGCTGACTGCGAGTTAGTGGCTGAGTCGGTGATGTGGTTGACATCGGAAAAGGCCGGCATCGACAGTGATGACGAGGTGGAGCACTACCTGGCGTCATGGTCTGATGGGGAAGGCGAGTTGTTCTCGAAGATCGGTGACTCAGAGATATTGGAACTGAGTCAACGTATACAAAAGTCATTCATCCAGGTAGATGGGATGTTGACCCGAACATTGGAGGCAATGTGATTTTATATCTGACCGACGAAATGAAGGAAGCCATCCAGCAGGAGGTTCGGATACTGGGCACCACCCAGCGGGACGAATCCGGGACTTTATATCTGACCGACGAAATGAAGGGAGCCATCCAGCAGGAAGTGGAGCACAGGTGCGATGTCTTCACGGATGGCGAGTGGTTCACAGACAAGATCAAGTTTGGTCTATGTGACCTGCTCTTGGGAGAAGAGGTCGAGTCCTGCGAGGGCTTGTGCTCCGAGGACCTGGTGGCGCTACTACGAAAGGTGCTGGGCCTTGACTAGTAGAGGGATACCTAAAAAGGGTGACTTCAGTTTTCTGGGTGACCCAATCGAGGGTGTGATCCATGACCCAGGCGCAGCAGTACCGATCCCTAAGCGTGAGGCTTGGACACAGCCTCTGGCTATACACCTGATGGACGAGGAGAACGCAGTGAATCCCACCATCGAGGAGCAGTTCAATGCGTTCCACGAAACCAACCCGCAGGTACTCGAGGAGTTGGTCGAGTTGACTGATGAACTCATCGAGCACGGAAGTGATCGGGGTAGCATAGGGATGTTATTCGAGGTGCTCCGGTGGCAGAAACTACTTGAAACCGATGATCCATCATCAGAGTTCAAGCTCAACAACAATTATCGCAGTCGTTATGCACGGCTGATGGCACAGACATACCCACGTTTCGAGGGGTTCTTCGAGACACGGAACCTAAGGAGTGCGTGATGGGCGCAACCCAGTTTGAGGACTATGGCTTCGGCAAGGATGCCGATGTTGCATTCAATAGCTGCGTGAGACAGGCGCAGTATGAGTATGGACACGACTGTTACAACGGAACTATCTCAACCGTTGAGGGCTACTACGTCCATGACATCCCAACCAGGGCTGACCATCTGAAGGTGGCTGACCTGGTGTGGGCGCTGTACGAGGCAGCGGACATGGATGTCAAATACTCCAGTGATCGGGTCAAGATCAAAGAACTTCAGTGGCCGAAAGGCGGTGGGGTCCCAGCCAGGAGATGGAAGACCCGCCTCATACCCAAGGGACTAGCGGTGTCAGACCTCCTGGCTATGGTGACATCCATCGAGAAGTGGGAATCCTGTTGTGCTCTCCGCATAACAGGTACCGCTGCACAAGACAAAAGGAAGCAGCATGGCTGGAAGGGAATGCACGGTGACGTGTATTACTTCTTCGGTCTTGCTGCCTGTTAGGGGAGAAGACATATGTCACATCCAGTAGTACCTGAACACCGGTTGATGGTTCATCGACTGGCTGAGAAGTGGAAGGATCGTCACGACGCTCCGTCCATGCCACCCGAGAAGACCTGGCGTGGTAGTTATGCGGGCAAGTGTGCCCGGCAGATCCAGCACATGATCAACGCTGATGAGCAGTCCAACCCAACTGACCTTGCTGGTCACTGGGTGATGGGGCTTGGTTCATCAGTGCATGAACTGTTGGGTCCATCCATCCAGGCGTGGGCATCAGAGTCAACCATCGAGATCTTTGAGGAACTCGCGGTTGAACTGGGAGACAATGGCTATGGCCACGCAGACCTGGTACTGAAGCTCGATGATAGGAAGGTGCTGTTCGAGCTGAAGACGATCAACGGTTTCGGTTACAAGAAGTCGGTGATCGACGGTGAGGGTCCCAGGCACATGGCGAAACTCCAGGCGGCGTTGTATGCCGAGGCAGTAGACGCTGACCTCATGGTGATTGGCTACCTCGCAATGGAGAACGTCGGCTTGGGATATGCCAACAAGGCAAACCTGGACGACATCGGCAGGTTCGCTTCCGAGTGGCATTACACCCCAGATGAGTTCCTTCCTTGGGCCAAGGAGGAGAGGGAGCGACTCGAAGAGATAGCCAAGGTGGTGACAGCCGGCGGGGACGTACCTCGTACCTTCTCTGTGTCGGATCCAGACATCCCATATCCAGCTGAGATCACGGGCCCAGCATCAGGGGCATGGCGGCTACTGGCAGAGGACGGTTCGCTGCTGAATGCCGGTAAGACCTGGACCTGTAACTACTGCTCATGGCAGGACAAGTGTGTCAAGAACATGGCGGATGGACGATGACTGCCTGTGTGGATTGTGGGTTACAGATCAAGCACGTTGGGGACAATGTGTGGATCGACAATGCACAGGGTGACGGCTGTGCTTCCACAAACGAGACACATCGTCCACAGGAGAGGTTGCTGGCCCATCGAGAGGATGGGTTTTGTTGACCTGGCTGTTGGGGGTACTGGCTCTCATTGCTAGTTGGCTACCAGTACCGGGTGTCTTCGACGTTGAGTACCGCTTCTATGAACGTGGGCCTCAAGTAGTGGCCCTTCAAGAAGAACTAGGTGGGATTCAGGTTGATGGTGTCTACGGACCGAAGACGAGAGCGGCACACATGAGATGGTTTGGGGGTGCAGCGGTAGCTCATCATCGGTGGTATGGCGGGGGGAGGATGGGAGCACCGGAGAAACTCGAGAGCCTAGTGGACGAATACTTCCAGGTGGAGGATAGGGCATGGGCTATGAGAGTGGCCTTCTGTGAGTCCTCCGCCCAACCCCACCATGACAGGAACTTCGCTGTCTCGCCAGCCCTCGCTGTTGGTGCCTTCCAGATGCTTGCCAAATACTGGCCCGAGAGAGCCCAGGCTGCCGGCTTCGGTGGCTTCTCCGCCTACGACATACGCGCCAACGTCGCCACTGCCGCTCACCTGTTCTACACCAGTGGGCCACACCATTGGAATCCAAGCCGTAGCTGCTGGTCAGAGGTAGAATAAGAGCGGTCGAGGGGCTCACGAATGTCACCCCCCGACCGCTACGAAGGGAGAGCCTATATGGCCAAGCAAGTTGTACCGTTGGGAACCGACTACCGAATCCCGGAACAGGGACGTATACGCCTGGGTGTCAAGACGGAACGTGCGATGAAGTCCATCGACACATTTCGTTTCACATCTCAGGACGAGTGTGCTATCAGGGACCTGGCCGACATCTACGGTGGTGTCGCTGAACCCTGGACACCACAACGATCCAAGGATTCGCAATGGGAGGTCATCACCAGTGCCTCTGAGATCCGCGTATTCCTTCCTCCTGACTCTATAGACGTGTGTTATGAGGAATGGTCCGGCGGTGGCCTGGTGAGGCGCTGTGACGGCGTGACGATGACAATGCCCGTTGAAACCCCTGACGGTGTGTCGATGGACGAGGCCCCATGTTGGTGTGCCAGCCAACAGGAAGAGAAGGACATCCCCATGTCCTGCCGACCCCATACCCGGTTGCGTGTCATCCTCCCGGACATCCGCTTCGGTGGTATTTGGCGCCTGGAATCGAAAGGGTGGCACGCTTCCAAGGAACTACCCGGGATGGCTCAGATACTTGAACAGCTCCAGGCCATTGGGATAGTGGAGGGCCGGCTGGTACTTGAGAAGCGGAGCAAGGTGAGTGGCGGCAAGACGAAGAAGTTTGTGGTGCCACGCCTCATCACCAACACCACCCCCTCTCAAATACTCAAAGGGTCGGCACGCATCCAGGTATTGGAAGAGGCTCCGACAAACACTATAGAGTTGGAACCTGTAGTGGATGCCGAGATCGTCGAGGTAACCGAAGTGTCTACCGAAGGATGGGACATACCCCCTCCTGGTATGAAGGTCAAGAAGAATACCGGGGCTGGCCCCCGGTACGTCAAGGCCGATTGATTGGAGGGGCTGCCGGCACCGCTACCCCACCTAGCGGCGGGACTCTCCCTCCCCTACCGGCAGTCCCTCTTACTCTCATGGCTGACATCTACGGCAAAGGCCCCAAGGGCAAGGCCACACGGCTGCATGCGCTGATCACCAGGAGCCGTGGCTTCTGCGAATCCTGTGGGAGTGGTCACCAATTGCAGTGCGCCCACATCATCTCTCGCAAATACTCAAACACCCGAACCTCATTAGACAACGCATTCTGTCTCTGTGCTTCATGCCATCGAACCTTTACAGACAATCCAGTGGATTTCGGTCAGTTCGTTACTGACACGATGGGAGAAGAGCGGTATCGTGAGCTAGTGGAGCGACGCAACCTGATCACCAAGGTCGATTGGGACGCCGAGGCGGCACGGCTTACTGAGATCGCGCGAGAGAAGGGACTTATTTGATGGACTTGCTTGACGGTCCATTCGGTGTGCAGCTCGAACTCGAAGCTGACACCAGGGTATTCAACATCACAGGTAGGGCATCGGCAGCCATGCTCCTGTTCTTCCTGATGGATGCCTCCGAAGGAAGCCTCATTGCGAAACTCAAAAACGAAGCACAGTTCGACACCATGCTGATCAGTTACAACATGGATTCCGGGGAACCATTCCCAACACTGGAAGAGATCGCCAAGAACGTCGAAGATGACGACTGATGGGCGACGGGAGAATCAAGGGCTTTGTCACCTGTTGGAACTGTGGTGCCATCATCGGCAAGCAACTCCTGGACGAAGACCACTACAAGAATACCTGTCCCCTCTGCGACGCAACGAACGTACTACCAGATGAATGAAGAAGAATCCCAGATAGTAGAAGTAACACGCTGGAACTTCTTGACAGAAGGCAACGGCATCAACGGCCTGCCACCAGAAGCCTGGATTGAAATGTTTATGACACCGCTCACATCACTCGGTGGCCGGCGAGTATGCGATGTCCTCAGAGAACAACTGGGTCTTGACCCAATAGATTGAGGGCCAGAAGGCCCTGGTGTGGGACGACACCATTGCCCAGGAGCTTCAACTCCTGTGTCCGGGACAACCCCAACCCGGTGACGTAGCCCAGTGGTAGCCCGAGCATCCACTCTACGAAGAGTTGGTTCAATCGTCCCTCGAAGACGGGGATTGGGGCTCGCCTTCCGAGGATAAGTTCCCACCGACGGACGGCCTGGGAGTAGTCCCCGTATTGGAACACTCCTGTAAGTGAAGTTGATATGTCAGATGGTGGGGATTCCACCTCACCTTGTCCTCTTCCGCTATCGGGGTTCTGAACAATCTCGCTATCGTCCGGGGAAGGATGTAGTTCTCCGGGATATCCTCCAAGCCCCCCGTGTCCTTCCAGTCCCTCGAGATCGGCGTAGGCAGCAACTCCGGTATCAACCGAGCCAGGGCATTCTCCAAGTTCTGCGGCTGATCCAGGGGCCGCACCCAGGGCTTCGTGTTCCTGGACTCTGCGTTCTGTGCCCGAGGTGTGGGCAGTACCGAGATCGCCGTTCGTAGATCCATCCCCCCGTCCCCGTGCAGCCCCGTCCCGTTCGTGTCCGAGGTTCGTGGTGTCGGTAGCGAGACAGAACCATCTCGCACGCTTATGAGGAGCGCCGGCGTCTGATGCTCGGACAACTCCCCATCGGTATTCATACCCCCCCAATAGGGATAGTCCGTGAAGGACAGAGGCCATAGCGTCCCCGTTGTTAGAAGTGAGCAATCCTGGGACGTTCTCGAGCAGGATGTATCGTGGTCGAAGGATGCCAAGACCCTTGGCGATGTCATCGAAGAGCCACCTCTCGTCTTCTGTTCCCTGTTGCTGGCCGGCGTAACTCACTGGCTGGCAGGGAAAGCCTGCCGTCACCACATCAACCTTCTCGAGCTGCTCCCAATCTAACTCAGTGAGATCACCTATGTCCCGGGCTTCGGGATGGTGGTGGCTGAGAACCTGGACACCGGCTGGTTCGATCTCTGAATACCAGGCAAGCGCCCCATCGAAGTGGGCACAGGCAGCCATGTCCAGGCCCCCGAAGCCGCTACACAGGCTGCCTACCCTCACCAGCCTTCGGCTTTGCGGTCTGTCACCAGGATGGGCGTCTGCCAGAGGATGCCCTTCTCCGGGACGTTGACCCACAACGCCTGCTGCGGTGGTTCATAGGGGAAGTTCATCACAGCAGCGAACTCGTCGTACCCTTTGAGGCTGCCGTTGAGTATGAACCCACTCGACGGGGCCATCACCAGCTGGTGCCAATGGCCTAGTACCATGCAGGAGAAGTCATAGTTGTTTCGTTTCCTGGCAACGAGCCGCATGATGGGAGGCCAGATGCCACCGATTCCTCCACCCCCACTCGCTTGATCTCCGTGGGTCAATAGGTAAGACTTGTCATGCACAGGGACTATGGCGTCTGTGCCATCGGGGACCTGGAAGGTCACCCGCTCGTCGTCAGCCCAGTGGGATTCAAGCGTTTTCGCAAGGAACCAATCAAAGTTATCCCGAGCCCTGAGTTTGGCACGGGGCTTTCGAGTACGTCGTCCGTGATTGCCTACAACACAAGGAATGTGGACGTGATCGAATTCGTCAGCGAGAAGACCAATACCCGCAGACAGTTGCTCTACCCAGAACAGGACGGATCCGAGCATGGTGTCTTCGTTCGTTTCAGTGAGCTCGTGGTGTATGTCCCCACTGAAAATGTCACCTCCCATGAAGAGCACCATCCCGGAATAGTCAAGTCCGGTGAGATATTCCTTGGAAAGAAGGATCGTCTTCTCAAAGAAGCGTTGAAGCCTGAGAACAGCAATGTGCCGGTTGTAGGCATTCCGGCCCTGGATCTCATCGGGGTTGACGACCTCATCAAAGTGCGTGTCAGAAAGCACCGCACAAACTATGCCAACATCATTGCCCTTTCGCTTGGGGCGCAACCAGGCGGGAGGTTTGACACTGCCGCCTTTCAGGCGGGAGAGAAGAGCAAACTCCTGTTCGAGCGTGTCAAGGCTCGCTTGAAGTTCCTTTACATGGTTCTTAGAGATTTCTGCGTCGGCCTTATGCCTGGAGGCGGCGCGCAGTAGCTTCGTCAGTTCCCCACTGGCAGCGAAATCTTCAAGGCTATCGTCGCTCACGAGCCATGATCGTTTCTACCTTGCCAGGAGAGGCCCCATCGAAACCCAGGGTTCTCAACCAGGCGGCTGCCGTTTCCTTGCCGATGTTCCCAACGTGCCTACCGTCCCATACCTGGTTGAATACATCATCAGGCAGGTCATCAATCCACGCTCTCCCACTTTGGGGACGGCCGGCGTAGTCCGCCAGCGATAGCTCAGAGGCCATCCGGGACTTCGGGGTTCCACATCCGGTGCCAGGTAGTGGCACCTACTCGCCCGTTGACAGGCATCAGGACAGTCCTCTGGAATCTCTTGACTGCCGCCTTGGTCTTCCAACCAAATATACCGTCAGCTTTCCCACACCAGAAGTCTAATGCGTTGAGCCGTTGCTGAACGATCTTTACCTCTGGGCCCTTGGAACCCCGTGAAACCGGGGCCAATGCGATTGAATCACCCATCGCCTTGTGCCACGCCAGTATCGCAACCCAGTCCATCGGCTGCTTTGTGACCCCTTCCCTCTCCGGGTAGGCGACGACATCGAACCAGCCATCACCATCCCGGGGTTGGAAGTGCCACCACTCCTTGATCGAGCCGTCACGGTTCTTGACAGTCGGGCGTATCCCATAGCCTTCGGCTATCCGAGTGACATCTGCCTTACTGGGTCCACCCCACTTGATGATCGACAGGTCAACGGCATACGAGTAGCCGTCCGGTTGTTCCTGGTGGAAGCTGCCCCTGAAGAACCCATCCGGTCGCTTCCAATCCGGGTTGGCGGCCAGGTTCCCCCTACCAGCACGGTACTTGTCATACAACCGCTTCTGTTCTGCGTAGGAGCGGCAGCCGGAACACACCTCGACGTAGCCTGCTATCCGTTCATCCTTGAACAGATTGTCCAATCGTTCCAGGAAGGCTGGATGGAGCAGGGACAGGTCAATCCACTTGCTGGTTATCGGGATCTTAGGCACCTTGCACCGTCACAATCGAAACCGTCAGGATCCCTTCGACCCACTTGTCGTTGTCAGTCCACTTCGTTATCTCCCCTGCCTGATAGGAGAGGCCGGCTACATGGATGATCCGGGATTCATTGCCAATCTCGAACGTCACCAATGACCTCTCCTCGAGGAGTGCGCGCAGGTATTGGTACTCTTCGTAGGCGTCCTGGTAGACATCACGGCTGTCGTGTCTGGTCTGTGTGGTGAGGATGATCGGCAGCTGGATGATCTCGGCTACGAACGGCATGGGCACGGCACGCACTGTCCACCTGTAGAACGTCGGGGTGCTGGTGCCGGGTCCGTTTATCTTGATAGTCGGTGTGATGTATTCACCTGTGACCGACGACACGGTACTGACGTACTGGAGGTCGGATGCTACGAGCCCGTAGTCGGTCGGGTCTTTCTGCGACGCTACCTGTACCGCCTTGATCCCTGGCGTGTAGGAGCCGATCACATCCGAGTCGGTGTAGTAGTCACCACCCGTGTCGTCTTCGATGGTGATTCTGATTGACTGGTCTGTCAGGAGTTCGCTGTGTCGCATGTCAACCGACACGCCAGCCTTCAGCTCTGTGGTACCCCACCTGAACCGGCCCTCGTCTATCGACCCGGTTGTTTCATAGGTGGTCATTTCCTTACACATGCCATACCCGCTGATGGAGAACAGCCGTGTTGTCCCGCTCAATACCACACCCTGGACTGCTGCTGTTTGGCTGGTGACCATCAGGTCACTGGCATAGGCCGGCACCAGGGGGCCGACGAACTCCTTCAACGACAGCCTGCCCAGCCCTGAGCGTGTCGTCGTATCGAACGGCGAGTCGTAGTTCTCCCATCCGAACCAGATGAACTCACCCTGCGCGTCGAACACCTGTACCCCATTGTCGATGTCAATGCGTGGACCGTAGGTGATGAACCCTGTCGCAGAACCACCAAAGGAATTGTGGGTAGTCAACGCCATCTGCGCCAGACGGATGCCCTTGGAGGTGCCCAGGCAGAGGATCCCGCTGTATTCCGACAAGGCGTTGATCGTTTCACCCTGCGGTAGTTCTGCTGCCAAGACAGGGGCCCTCAGATCGGTGGTCGAGGCAGCGATACCTATGTGGTAGATGCGGCCCCGGTTGCCCTGGTTCCCAGCGGCATAGATACCTGTTGGAGTGCCAATCACCGTCGTCCAGGTATCCACCTGGGAGAACGAGCTGCTGGTGATATCAGCATCCGTAGATGGCGCAGTGCCAGGGGAGAGTACGGTCAATCGGGGACCGACAGCCGTGATCAGGTAGCCGTTCGCTACCCAAACCCCGTCCGTGTTGGAGATCGTCCAATAGTCGGTGTTGGCAGTCGAGGTGGGCATGGTCAAGGCGCTGAACCGTTGGACCTTTGCCGACGTACCCGCATAGGCACTCGTACCATCGCTTGCCATACCGCTCACGGTCGCGCCGGCAGCCAATGTCGTAGCGGCTCCAAACAGATTGCTGCTTGCCAGGACATTGGAGCCGTCCGACATATAGACGTAATCCGTACCACCAGAAGTGGCTGTAGCCACATACAGATTCGTGTTACTGGTACCCCAGGCACGATCCGTAGTCTTATGCAAAGACAATTCACCCTTAGTCCAGGGGTTGATGCCGGTGCTGGCATTGAACTTGCGTAGCTCAGACTCAAGCATGTCGGCCTCACGCTGGCCGGCACCCAACTCCCAGTCACTACGGGTGCGCTTCCATACCCCGGCCTGGTTGAGCGTCTGCTCTCCTGGGGTCCCCTGGGTATCCAAGCCCTGGCGGATGGGATCAATCGTTGATCGAGCTAGGCGTGTAAGATCAATATTGTAACGACGATCACCAAGGCGGATGGGGAGAACGTCGCGAACAGTCTGATGTAGAGGCATGGCTAACGAAGAGTCGTGGGATAACCGGAGGAAGTCGCAGCATCCGCCCGTACCCCGTACTTCGCCATTTGACGGCGCGCCTCCTGACTTACCCGACGATCATATTGCGCCTGTAATACCAATGAGTACCTTGCGCGATCTCCGGGGTTCAATGCGCCGTCACCCCTCGAATCACCAGCGGCATGAAGATCCAGACGAGTCGCCTCGTCAGCCAACATCAGCGAAGCTGCTGCTCCTAGCCCTGGAATATCTAGCATCTCAATCGACATTCCAGCAGTGGTTACAAGATTCGTATCCGGATCAAGCGTACTTATTACAAACGGGTGAGCATAAGTCAAGTTGACAGTCACCGACTTCTCGATGCCTTCCTGGCGTATGATCTCGTAGGCCCCACCGTATTCCTGGACCTTGATGTTGAACTTCACCAGCCTGTCCTCGCCGCTACGAGCTGTACGGGTAGCGGAAAGGATCCGGGAGAACCCTGTGGTAGCAAGGGCAGACGAAGCAACGGACTGTTCTGTCGTGCTGAACGTGGCAGTCGTGGTTGATACTGCGTGAAGGTTGCTGGGTAGCGCCTGGATGGCGTCCCGAACGGCTTCCAATATCTGCCATTCAGAGAATCGTGGTTCGACCTCGATTATGGAAACGTCCTCTTCCCAGGCGTATGCGGTACTACCGTCTACGCCTCGCTGCACGGTGGCATATTCACCGTTGCGCGCATGGACGTACATGGTTTCGGAAGCCAGGGTTCCGTCACTCTTGCTGACGGAGATATAAGAGCCCGCCCGGATACCGTCAGTCTGATATTTCAGCCTGATCGTGGTGGCTACAGCCGTGATATCAGTATGGATCGCGTCCAATTCGGTACGAGTGTTGCTATGAAGCAGACGTTTCGCATGGCGTACAACGTCAGCAACCTTGGTTCGATCCGACTCAGGCATGATCCGATCCTAACGGTTGGCAGGGGACGGGGACAGTCCCCGCCCCCCGCTAACACTAATTGCGTTGGGTATTAGTAACCCGTAAGGGTAGACCACTTACCCATGTGTGATTCGCCCTTCACCTGAAGGCCTTCCTCACACACAATCTGCACCTTGTCGCTGTCACCAGTCTTGGCGAGAGCCTCCACGACGAGGGGCTGGATAACCCGACGCTGGACGTTCTCCTTCTTGATGACAAAGGCAGTCTCTTTGTGGACCCAGCGGTTCCGCACCAACTGTGTCTCACCAAACTCGTGAAACACAGAGGTAACGGGCACCCGGCCACGACGCGGATCGTCAATGACGGTACGCACCCGACCAGAATCCGAGATGTCATTCAGAGTTGCCATCGAAGTGGGGTTGGCGACCAGAAGATCGGGTACCCCGCCATTGTTGTAGCAAGTCTGCATCAGAGACTCAAGTGAAGCCAACGTCAGGGTTGTCGTGGTATCAATATTGCTACTGATCCAGTAGTTCAACCCGCCAGTTGACCGCATCTTGTTGGTGGTGTCGTCAACAGGCTGACCGTAAAGGAACGCCTGCTCCCGGGTGATGACGTTTTCAACCGAGCGGCCATAAAGCTGCTTGGCGAACTCGTCGCTCACGCCGTAACGGTTGATCTGCTGCTCAGTACGGCTCATGTGGACGGGTGTTGGCCCGAAAATCTGAGTGTAGTTTGAGCGGATCGTCCGGTCGGCTGACCTGGCGGTTCCAGGATCGGAACCTTCAGCGAGAGCGGTACCCAGGCAGGTAACTACGTCACCTACTGCGATAGCGGTCTGCGCTGCGTGGTTGGCCCAACCAGCGACCGTCAGGTCACCCGTTGAATTGTTGACAGCAGTGACCCGGAGGACCGCTGCGTGCTGGACTGCACCTTCGTCCATGATGGTAACAAGGTCACCAACCTGGAACTTGTAGGAGTCTGCTGCTGAAACCGACACAACGACAACGCTGGTCCCCGTGTTGGAGTTGACAGCATCCGCCGCTGCCGTAGGCAGCAACAGTTCTTCGTCCATCCACTTGAAAGTGGTTTGATCGACAGCAGAACTGGCAAGCAATTGTCGCCCGTCCGTCCCGATGCCGTTGATGAGTGGCGAATCAACAGGCGAAATCATGTAAATGAGTTCGTCCATGTTGACCTTCACGCCAACAGCTAAGTCATAGCTGGTGACGTTACCGCCGTAGCCGACGATGGCCATTACTTCACGCTCCTAAGTTTGAGTGGTGGGGTTTCTTACTTCCCGCAACTTCCGCTCATACTTTTTGCGATTGTCGGCAAACTTCTTGACTCCGATGCGTTTGCCTTCGGAGTCAAGATATGGCACAAAGGACCCGTCCCGCCTGCGTTCACCAGAGATCCCCTTCTCCCAGGTTGGATTGGCCTGGGGCGGTGGAATCTTGTTCTTCGTAGATGGCGCTGCGTCAGCCGTCAAGGCCGGCGATTGGAGAATCCGCTTCGCAGTTTCCTCTCCACAACCCTGACAAATGTTGTCGGGATCATCCGCCATCCGTTGTACCAGTTCATATTGAACCTGGCACTTAGAACATCGGTAAACGTATGTAGGCATTACCGATCAGAAATGACTCGCTGATCCGGGTTGCTCCCGCCTGCTGCTTCAAGCACCGTGTGGACAAATCTCGCTGCAGAGTCTTCTGTTGGACGACCCTTGTCGAGCATTTCCTTGAACTCACGGTGCCCTGCATCATAGGGGCTCTCCGTTTGGCTGCCTGGTGGAACAGAAGTTTCCGCTAGGGCCTGTCGTTCTGTCGTGGCCTGCCTGTCCTCGGATGGGGTCTGCTCCATAACTGGTGCTGGCTCCTCGGAAGACTTGAACAAGCCCAACTCGTCTGCCTCGGTTCTGATGGACTCAACATCGAGTTCCCCATCGTAAGCCTTGAACAGAAGTTGACCGGCCTTGCTTTCGGTATCGACCCCGGCCTTCAGAAACGCCATTTCGCGCTTCAGTGCATCATTCTCCTGCGTTGCTTTCTTGCCACGTTCTGCAGCTTCACGCAGATCCTTGATGCCGCCGGTATCTTCCTGGGTTGCGGACTCTTCTTCCATGTGCCTCTCCTGCCTAGGTCGCGTATAGCGGAGGACTATACGGGTGGGTGACTAGCGCGGTATTCCTGGACGTCACAGCCCAAGTACGCCTACCACTTTTCTACTCATCAGGAACGTGGGAAGACCTGATGGATGAAGCTCACACCCGGCCTAAGAAGCTCACGGGTGGCCTACCGAGAACTATACATCACCAGTTCTCGTCATACCACTTATCGCACCACAACCTGGTGCGGCACGCCTGCTCATTCATGTCGGTACGCCACCACAGGTCACCTAGTTCCCAACCGATTTCCTCCAGGCGTTGCTGGATTGCTTCGATGTCGTCAACCCACTCGGGTTCCCTGTCAGCATTGGCCAGCAGGACGGTGACCGAATCCTTCAGGTCTTCAAGGTCATCGGACAGGTCTTCATAGGCGGCCTGTTCTACGGCAACCAAAGATTCAACCATGTCGGTTGTCGCCAGATGGGACAGGTCAACCGGCTCTGGTACTGGGATCGCCTGGATCGCTGTCAATAACTGGGCGCTGGTAACGAGGTTGCTGGTGTCTACGACCTCGATGGCTGCTACCGAATGCTCCAACTGGTCTATACGACTGGCAACCTGGGCAGCGTTCCAGGTCACCACGGCGCTGACGGCAATGATGGAGCCGACAAGGCCCAGGGTGAGTTTGGAAACCTGGACCTTCTTCAGCTGGTCGACTACATCATCAGACATTACCGCCGCTTCCTCCCGGGACGCTTATGCGCCCCTAGACCCTGACCGGAGAAGCCGGGATCCTTGCCAGTGACCTTCTTGCGACGACGCAACCCTGCCATACGGCGTGTTTCACGATCCCGGTGGATCGGAACCTTGGCCCAGTAGTCATTACGGGCAGCCTGGACTCCACCACCACTCAACTTCCCGTAGATCTTCTCGAGCTGCTTCTGACTAGGGGTAGTTGTGTTGTACGCCATTAGTCCACCGCCGAAGCCGAACCGTCGCCAAACCTCGAAGCGACCAAGCTCTTCAACAGTGAAAGGGAGGCGGTCGCGCCGGCTATGCCAGCGGCCTTGACGCTACCCCAGTCACCTACGACCAGTATTGCGAGGAACGATTGGGCGAAGGTCATTCCGACCCTCTCCGCTACGTCACGCCAGAAGGCGTACCTGGAAACAGCCATCAGTAGTTGCTCCTAACTTTCTTGCCGGTTTTCTTTGCGTGCTTCTTCGCAGCGGCCTTGCCCTTCTTCGTGTAGGCAAACTTCTTCTTGCCGACCTTAGGCATTTGTCGCTCCGAATCCTGTAATCCCCTGGCCCGCATATGCCCCGCCACCACCGGAGAACTCGGACAGGCGCTCTTCTTCCCTTTCCGCAACAGACCTTGAAGCATCTAGGTCAATGCCAAAGGCCGACTGCACACCCTCCCTTTCCATACGCAAGTCATCTCGTTCCGTCAGTTTCTCGATATACAGGAATTCCTGCTTAGCCAGGTCTGTGAACTGACGATACTGCGATTCCTGGGTGTAGCCAAGGGACGCAATCTGCCTAGCGGTACCCTTCGTGATCGTATTGGAGAGGATTTCGCTGGCCGCAGCCTGTGTGTACGCCTCTTTCGCAGCCTGTTCCAAGTCTGTGAAACTCTGATCCGGGTCGAGGAGGACTGTCGCCAACATCGCGTCTGCGTTCTCCCCGTACTCCTGGAGGAACCAGCCCTTGACATCGACAGGTGCATTCAGGATCTCGTCGTAGGCGATCTGTAGCCTCTGCTGCACCTGGTGAAGACTGATATTGCCGCCCATCAGGGTGGTCATCAGGGTGTCGACGTTCCCGGCTGCTTCATTGGGTAGGTACTGGTCGATGTATTCGCGCAGCCCGTCTTCGTATTCGATGTATTCATCGGGGGAAGGTGGGGCGAATCCTGCGTCAGTGGCGGCTTTCATACCCGGGAAGCGAGATTGGAAGCCTGGCTGGTCGTAGATGAGGATGAGGACACTCTCAACACCGATGCCGGCCTGTAGCTGCTGCTGGACCCAGCCACTCAGGCCACCGATTTCGTCGGCAGTGAAACCCCAGCGCCGAAGCGTCGAGTCGATTACCTCCAACGAGCCCGCAGGAACAATGGCAGGGTCGCCATTCTCGTCCGGGGGGTCGCCATTATCGTCATACAGTTCGTATGTCGGACCAACACCCACTCCGTCCACATAGCCAAGACCGAATGGACCGAACTTGTCACCCACCATCGGGTTACTCTGACCAGTCCTCAACGTCGAGTCGAACAACTGGTACAAGGACATGCTCTGGTGTGGTGACCAACCCTCACCGAACTCTTCAATCTTGGCCGTGTACCCCATCCGGTTCTTCCAACTCTGGAAGTTCTCCGTGGTGCGCTCTGCCTCAAAGTCCCTCACCTCAGGATGCAGGGCACCCCAGGCATCGAATGTCTCACCGCCACCAACGTCTATCTCGCCAGGGATATACGTCAGCGGCATACCGGCATCGTTGAACAACTGATCGCCGGTCTTGACCCATGAAGTATCCCCGCCCTCCGCTGTCGAAGCGGCTACCAGTTCCTCAGACCGTGCCCGAACGGACGCAGCGACAGCCTCCTGTTGCTGTGCCGTCATCCGGTCCCAGGTTTCCTGCCAGGTAGCCATTACGACATCATCCTCATAAGACCACTACCAATCCTGCCTACTTCGCCCTTGAATGTGCTCGAGTTTAGGAACCTGTCGTCCTGACGGGCCATCAGTGCAGCCTCCTGCGAGTTCATAAGCCGGCGCGTCCCGTCGTCTTCGACAACGACCAACTTGCTGGGTCCGAGGTCCATCATGTTGAGTTCGGTGGGGGACAGGTCCCATAGTTGGGCGATGGTTCCCTGGACCCCCCTGAGCCGGTTCGCCATCGTCGTACCGTTCTGCTGGTATTCGGCATTGAGGTCGAAGTCGGTCAGGTTCCACTCGCTGGCGGCACTCTGGTTGATTTCCTGGTAGGCGTTTTCCAGCGTGTTCTCTCCACGCTTGATACCCCAGGCCATTCGCCACAGGTCATCAGCGTGCATGCTGGTCAACTGCGAGTTCGTGAACCCGAGTAGCCCGTTGTAGACCGCCCTCACCGATCCAACTGTCGGCTGGAGATCCGGGTCGTATATGGCCCGGGCCAGCTCTTGTTCCAGTTCTTCCGACGACCAATCTTCAAGCATCGACGTTCTGGCGAGTTCTTCCAGCCGATCATTGACAAGGGGCCGGATACCCATAGCGGTCGCTGCCCGAAGAATCTCTTCCTTGTTCCGCTCAATCATTGTTTCCCATGTGGCGTTATCGGTGATCTCCATGACCAGCGCAGCACGGGCCTTATCATCAAATGTCTGGTACCAGGTGGACTGCTCCATCCGACCCATAAGCACCGCTAGTTTGTCTGCGTCGCTTGTGGTGCCCGTCCAGAGGTCCGACTCTTCGTCCACATAGTCGGCAATCCACTGGTTGACAATCGAAATGAGTGAGTCTTCGGTGCCAACACCGGGATCCTCCAGTTGGAGGATGTAGGCGTAGCCCGGGAACCGCTCCGCGAAGCGTTCCAGGTCCATCTGGTGGATGACCTCCGGGTCAAGGACGCCGTGGAATCCGCCACCTTCAAGTTCGTGCAGGTCACTCCATTGGAAGGCCATCATCGACCTCCCTTGTCAACCATCCAGGCATGACGGAAGCGATTCACGAAGCTCTTCTGGTCGGGGTAGACAGGGTTCAAGCCCGCCTTGCCACCACGCCAAACGCCGGCCACCCTGTCCCAGTCCTTATACTTCTCCATTAGACCCGTAGACATGCCCGCAGCGACACGATCCTGAAGCCTCGCTGAAGGAGGAATGGGCTCACCACCCGGACCAACCTTCAGGGGTATCGCTTCACCGAGCACTTCACGGCTCCACTTCTTCCAATCATTTGGATGGATTTGCCAACGGCCCACAGCCCCGGTATCAGGATCAACCGCGTCATAGTTGTCGTTCGACGCGAGCCTCCCCATGACCCGCAGAAAGTGCTTGTTCTCATCGGAAAGTGATGTGCGGCGCTGAGTCAACTGGCTGGACGCATCGACAACCTTCTGGTCGCCGTAGTGGACACGCCCATGCAGGATGTCGAGAACCTTGCCTACGGCCTCTTCGCCGTTGCCAATGGAATCGTTCCGATGCTTACCTGGTGGGATACCTGGGACCTCGAACGCCCCGCCACGCAGGCCGAGCGGTTCGACATGCCACGGCATGTCAGGGTCCAACTTGATTCCATACTGTGCGGCGGTACGCATCGCCCGCTTCATCATCGTCTGGGGGATAACCACGGTGGCAGCCAACCCATCAGGATAGGGGCTGTCCTCTGCTGATGTCCAAGGGAGGGCAGCAGGGTCACGCCTGGAAAGGTTGTTGATGAACTCCTGCTCCTGTTCCATAGACGTATAACCCCGGATCAGCTTGACTTCTGATCCGAGAGAACCGAGCCAGCGGTCCAGGTTGTTGGCGAATGGTGCCCAAAGTTCTTCAGCCATAACGCAAACCTCTCGGGCCGCCGGTACCTGCAAGTGCTTCCAGAACACGCTTGATGCTGCCCGCCCCGGAAATATCGGGGGCGGCATCCGGTAGGCCAAGTGCGTCAACAGCGGCCTGGGCGATCCGGTCAGCAACATCGCCTGGGATGTCGTCACCTTGCGTTTCGTCAAGCAACCATTGGCTGGCGACGGGACCGGTCAGGGACTCGCTGAGTTGGTTGAAGGTGTTGTCGTCGTACTCGTTCATCGACGCCGTATAACGCCCTATCGTGTTGGCATATCCTCGGAGGGCATCGACATGACTGATTGTCTGCTGCCCCGTCATGCTATCGGTGTAGGTCTGTTGGCCTATCCACCAGTTCATAGCGGTTCGTGCGATTAGAACCTCGTTCTCTTCGAGCTTCTGCCGGATGGCGTCACGCTGCCCATATGTGGATGGGTGCATCTGGTTCGTAGACCTGTAGAGGACATCTGCTTCATCCGGGGTGATAATCCCGGCCATTATCCCGAAGTCAGCCCAATCGGAATCAGTGTTCCCACCAACCGTGATGCTCTGTGACCAATCCCCGACATACGAACCATTCGTGTAGTAGGCGGCAAGGAGCATTTCGGCGTCGTCACGACGCTGGCTCTCCGCGTATGCCGCGTCCAACTCCGGTTGGGTCATGCCCACCGTTTGCAAGGCTTCTTCGACCTTCTCCTTGAAGGCCGCATGGCCCTTCGTTGTGAGGGTCACACCCGACTCTTCCAACGCCAGGTTCAGGGCATCGTTGAGCGGGCCGCTCATCCCCGCTGTGACCTCCTGTATCACACTGTTGCGGATTGCACGCTTCTCGTCCACCTCGGCGCTGACGAAGCTTTCCCGCATCCGCACAGAACGGTTCTTGCGGCGTTCGGTCAGCATCGCCTCAACCGGATAGTTGGGGCCGTTATCCCGCTGCTCGGTAAGGAGGTCTACCAACATACGTTCCATCGCACGGTAGGTGGAATCGTCCGACACGCCCCACTGGTAGTCTTCCGGGCCCTGGGGGGTGTCGAAGTATCCGAACTGCCAGAGTTGTGACTGCACCAAAGCCAACTGGTCATCTGGCAACCCGTTCAGGCGATCCTGGACTTCCTGGGGGTTGATAGACATGCCGGCGATGAGGTCGCCAACACCCTTTACCACACCCTGCTGCGTCCCATCGAATGTTGGGACAAAAAAGTCTTGCGTGGGAACCGGTGTAGGGGTACCGCCCTCTTCTGCCGCAGGGATTACGAAGTTGCCATCTTCATCCGGTTCAAGACCTTCGGTAGAGTCAAGCAACGACTTGGCCATGCCGCCGACGACGATAAAGTTCGTCCGCCCCTGGACGGTATTGATGAATTGGTCGATGATCGCATCACGTTCCACATCATCTTCGGGGGGGACCGAACCAAACTGGCGCTGGTAGATCGCAGGATTTGCCAACATCTCCTTGAAGGTTTGACGATCTGCCGGGATTTGGAGGTTTAGGGAATCCGCCCCTCCCTCCGAGGAAGGCAAACCTTCAACTTGGTCAGTTGCGACTGCATCCCATATCTCCTGGAGAGTGTCAATCTGGGTACTGGGACCGAGCATCATCACATCTCGGCCCGTCAAGAAGTTGAAGAACCGTTGCCAGTTTCGGTCAGAGCCCAACAGATCAGAAACGACACGGTTCGCTTCGGCAACAGTATTTTCGATTGCTACCGCTGCTGCTGCTGTCGCCTCTTCTTGTTTCGTTCTCTCTATTATTTCAAGAGTGCCTTCGTGGTCACCACCGCTGGCATAAGAAATAACTTCTTGGATGTTGTCCCATATCTGTTGAACCATCCCGACTTCATCGGGTGTTTCTGCATTTAGCCCAAGAATCGTATCGTTCAGCTTGTCCCAGTTTGACCTGTCGTCCTTTTCGTGGTTGATCTCAGGCAAATCGGCCATGACCCGAACAGCATCAATCAATGCTTCCTGGATACCAGCGCCGGAAACATCCGACCATACTTGTTTGATGTCGTCCCAAAGGATGTCCCACTGATCTCCAATAGACCGGTAGTTGGTGGCGAGTACGGGGCCTCCGGCAAAAATCATCAGACGGTCCTACCGGCTAGTCTCTTGGGCGTAACCTGAATCAGCCCAGCACGGAACTCCGCAACCCAGTTCTCGTCCAGGTACGGAATCACAAGGTTGTTCAGCAACGGTTGGAGATATGGCTTGCCTGCCACTTTGGCCTCGATCCTTCTCAGAAAGAATGCTTTCACGAAGGCGCGGTAGTCGGCAACACCCTGCACGTTCGTAATCAACATCAACTCGTGATCCATTCGCACGATGTCTGAGAAGATGTCGAGGATTTCTGCCCTATGGGGAGTATCGGGCACAAACTGTGGGTTTTCAAGTGCCCGCTTCATCTCGTTGATGGCCCCGTCGCGTCGGTTCTTCGACTGCCCCTTCGCCATCTCAGAAGCGAACACCGGATGGCGGGCCATGAAGGCTTCTTCCCATATGTTCATCCGCTCGTTGAGTTCCTGGACGGCAGCCGTCTGCCCCTGGCTTCCCAACCTGGCTGTCGCCAAATGGTACCGCTGCCGGCGGTCGTAGAACTCTGAGGCTGCACCATTGAAGTAGAAGTCGCTGACGTATTCCTCCCGGGACTTCAGCTGGCGTAGCCCGTAGGCGATCTGGCGTTGCTTCCAACCCCACGCCATGTCCTCGTCATAGTCCAGATCGACTTCGTGGGGTACGAGGAAGCCGGTGATGTGCCGGTTCGCCAAGGCGAAGTCCTGGTTCTCCGTCAACCACAGGTCAACCGCTTCACTCTGCTGGGTGTAGCCCAACCCGGTCTTGACGGTGGTACCGGTACGGAACAGGTTGATCTTCTGCTGTGTCAACCAGTCGTCCTTGTCGAAGTCCTCGTCGTACTGGTGGTTCTCGTAGAACTTGACCAGGGCCTCGTCGTAACTCCATCCCTTCTTGACATACCAGTGGAACTCGGCGTTCCAATCCCAGGCGTCACCGAACCGGAGGTCTTCCAACGTGCCCTGTCCTGTCAGCATGAACCATGTGAAGAACCGCTGGCCCATGATGGCCCACGCCTCATGGTCGAGTTGTTCCATGAACTCCTCGCTGAACACCTCGGGGTTGTCCTTGTCGGCAATCTGGTCCTGGGTCGGCATCCTGCCCGTGGCACCCCGCAGTTTGACTGCTGCGATCTGCGCCGACGAGAACTGTTCGTCGCGGTTCCAATGGGGAAGAACCCCAGTCATGGTCATTGCCTGGGAGATCGGATAGGGGAAGAACGCATCCAACACATCGTGGACGCGGCTGTTCTGAACCTTGTCGCTCACATAGGAATACTTCTCCTGCATGAACGGGCTGATGTCGTGGAACAGAGTCGGATCTGCGATGGTCAGCAGGGACATCGGGTAGGAGAGAAACGGGCCGACCTGTGGGCGACCCACCGTGTCGAGGTCGTACCCGGGCATCAGCTTGTCCAACCTGAACGTCTGCCCGCCAGCCACCAGCCCACCAACGCCGGCAAGGTACTTGCCCATCAACGGGACTGTGCTCACCGTTTCAATCAACATCTCGTTGGTGATGGGAGACTCCGGCAGAACCACGAACTTGCGGCCCTGCTTGTCCTCCTGGACGAACCCGGCACGCTCCCCGCCACGGATCGTGAGTTGGAGGTTGCGAAGCGCCAACGGATTCTGGACGAGGGTACGAACCCACCGACGCAGGTACAGGTCTTCAGCAAACCAGAACGGCAGGAGGGTGCCGACCATTTCCTGGAACTGTGACCGGATGCGATGGTCGTCTATGAACCCCGCCGTAACCGATCCTGCCTTTTCAAGCGAGTGACTTGTGCGCGCCTGATGGGCGTTGTTGCGGATGTTGGCATAGGACACCAGGTCGTCCCAGGCATCGTCCGGGATCTTCTTGGCGAGGTCTGGCAGGAGTTCGCCAATCAGTTGTTTGGCTGCGTCAGCGTCACGTTCCTCGAACGCCGTTGCGAGCCTTGCGAACCCGTTGCCGGGATCCATCGACTTGTTCGGCCAGACATGGATGACGAGATCCTCCAACTCCTGGATGATGTGCCCGCCATTCGCGTCACTCCAAGTCAAAGCCCTCTTCAGGGCGGGGAGGTCATCCTTCAGCTTCGCCAAGTAGACGGCTTCAGTGCCTCGGAAGAGCTGCCAGGAGTCGGCAAAGTACCCGGCGAACATCGGTTCACGAACGAGTGCTTCCATCGCGGGATGAATCTGCCCGTCGAACCATGCGGCCAGCACCCGGTTCCACCGCACGCCTGCCCTTTCGGACAGTTCCAGGTCAGCGAAGGAAACGGGGACTTCAGCGAACATTCGCTTCGGCATCGCACTCATATCGCCGTTTGCCATCAGCCTCTTGATGTCAACCCTGTCGGCCAGGATCTCGTAGAGGACTTCGTGTAGGACTTCGCCATCAGCGGTGTGGCCGATGGCGAGTTCACTCAACGCATCCCCACCCTCTGCTGCGTACTTCTGCGCCATGAAGTCCTGGTCGTTCAGCACTGAGAAGTAGCGGTCTGTGACCTCCCATGTGTCCGGGTCGAAGTCGGCGTGCAGGTGCTCACCACCATCCCGCACCCAGATGTTCTCAGTCTCGCCTGTCTGGGGGTTGATCCGCTTGTAGATCCTCTGCCTGACGACCTGTGGTTTGCCATCGACAACCCGGACGGACTGGCCTCCATAGGCGAGTTCTTCCTGCACTACGGCGAACACCGACTTGCTCTCGAACCCACCGATGCTTTCCGGCATGACAATCGTTCCGTCACGATCCGCTGCGTAGAACAGCCGTCCACCAACCGGGTCGGGGGTACCACCAGAAGTGGACACCACACCATTCACCGTTACGCGGGGATGTGACCCGAGGTTCCCGGTGGCCTCGGCTACGTTCAATCCCGGCTTGTTGAAGAAGGCATCCGACGACAGGTCGCGGACCTGCAACTTCGACGACCCCCATCCTCCAGGCAACGGCCCGATCTCCTGCAACGCCTCGTTCAGCGCCTCGCCAATCGCATGTGCGATATGCGGATCAGTCGATCCGGTCAGCAGGGGGACATGGGACTGATCGACACCGATGGCCTGCTGGATCATGTATTCAAGGGACCCAACCGTTCGCTCCCTATAGGGGCTGGATGCCGGGTTGAGCAGGGCCATCACCTCGAACGCAACCCCCTCAGGATCCTTCGTGCCTGCGGGAAGGTGTTTCCGTAGTGCCCTTATGAAGATGCTGTACGCCTCTGTCGTGGGGTTGTTGAGGTACCCCGCAAGTACCCGCATCGCCGGTTCGGGCAAGGTCGGCGTCCATACCCGTGCCGTCCCGGGAGGATGCGGTCCCATCATGGTCTGGCCGGCAATCCTCTTCCCGCCCATCTCCGTTGAAACGACACTTTGGAGTATCTGCTGGCCCGGACCACTGTGGTAGTACCGGGTCGCCGCTTCTACCCCTCGTCGGCCTGCTTCGGCAGCGTCGTCAATAAGTCTTCCGGGCTCAGGATTGTTGAGGATGAAGGTCATTATCCGTGGCCACAGCGACCCGATGCCCTTCGAGGTGAACCCAACACCCGCCGTTTCCGCTGCAAGACTCAGATAGTCGGGATCCATGAGCGCCCGCCAAAGCTCAATATCGGGGCTGTCTTTGCTGATCTCCAGGAAGAACGCGACCAGGTTGTTCGCATCCTCCGGGTCTTCAGCGGCCTCCCTAGCCAGACGGTGCAGCACGGTCGGAGCATCGACTTCCCCAATGAACTCACCGGTCATCGCATAGATCTTGTGCAGGGCATCCCGCTGCATGTCGTTCAACCGGCGGCTTGCTTGGGCAACAGCCTTGGTCGCCCCCATTGGATCGGCAGAGTTGTAGAGAAGGGTTGTTGATTCGCTTCCCAGTTCGAGTAGGGAATCGAGGATCAGCCGGTTCTGCTTCTCGAACTCGGGTGCCACATAGTGGATTAGTTCTGTCGCATACCGGACATGGCCTTCGCTCCCGCTCATGTGGACGAGCTGGGTACTGAGCCCATTCCACCAATCGGGGGAACCATCAGTACCGCCACGGCCAACCCACTCAAACTTCGACCCGGAGTAGTTCATCGGCAGCCGATACCTGGCGTGGACGGCACGCCCGTAACCGCCTGCCCGCATTGCCTCGTCCAGGGAATGCTGCGAGTTGAGGTACGGGTCGTAGGTGTTGAACAGGTCGCGGAGGAACGAGTCGCGTATCGACGGGTGCGACAGGAGGATGTCCATTGCTTCGTTGTATTGTTCAACGGTTTCAGGGGAGTCCATCCGACCCCACATCTTTTCCGCCCACTCCTTCTTACTCCAGGCACCGGCCTGTTGGCCCATCTCCCACATGACCTCACTGGTCCGGGCAGCAGCCCACTGTCCCAGAGCGAACGGCCTGTAGAACACCGTTCCCCGGATCGTACCGGTGGCCTCTTTCCGTACCTGCTTACGCACCCGGTCGAAGGTTGCCAACTGGTCGTCGTAGTCCATGAACTGGAAGGTCCGCGACAACTCCTTATCGGCCATGATCTGTGTAAAGGTCTTGCGAGTCACAGCGACATCACCGACACCGGCAAGTTCGGAAGCCCACCGCAACGGTGCCGTCAACGCCCCCATCATCATGTTGTGGTGGACGGCACCCATCTTCTTGACATCTGCGCCAACCAGGGTCTTCATGTCCTGGCCTATGAGCAGGTCCGCATAGTCCTTCGCGTCGATCTTCTTGCCCTTGTAGGCGTAGACCTTGCGCCCGTACTTGTCCCACAACGCGACCCGCCCGGAGATGATCCTGGCCAACCGACCCCGTATGTACGGCCTCGGTCCCTCCCGAAGCAGGTAGGACAGCAATTCGTCGCCACCATTCCTGGGGATGTACCCGACCCGGAGGAGAACGGACGGTCGCCACACCCGACTGAACAACTTGTCGATGGTCGGTAGGTGCAGGCCCCAACCCATGTTCCGCATGAACCCCATATAGCGGGCAACCCCGGCAAGTTCCCGATAGTTCGGGATGATGTTCATTTGCGACAACTGTGCGCCGTGTGCCATTGCAGGGGTCTTCGCCCGTTGGACGGTGAACCCCTTGAACAGATCAACGGTGTCCTGCCTGAGAATGTCATAAACGTGGTCGGCTTTCGTGATGAACCGACGCATGAAGTCTTCGATCTTCGGCCCACCGTGTACGAGGGCACCGGAGCGCGCTATGAAGTCCATCAGGAACTCGACCTGGACGTTCCAACGCTGCGCCTCGGTTCCGTGGATGAATACCTGCTTGAAGTTCTCGATGACATCCCGGGGCATGTCTGCCAGTACGCCCATTTCGATGAGCGCCTCGAACTCCTTCAAGGCGGTCTTGTCGTCCAGAACGTCGATGGCAGAGTTGACGGGAACGTAGGTGGTCAGCTTCTTCGCCAACTTCGCCGGGTGGTACATGAGTTGTACGGCTAGGGCCTTGGCCCGCATACCGACCCCCAATCCGCCTACCTCATAGGCGCGGAGCAGTTCATGGTTGCGGCTACCGGGGATGTGGTTCGCTTCGTCCAGGTAGTTGTCGTACACCCGGAACCAGGAACGCGACATCACTTCCCTGTTCCGTCCTTCTACGAGGATGTCCGTGATGACATCTTCGTCACGAAGGTTCATCCCGTTCTCGGCGTAGAAGTTGAAGAGTTCATCGAACGCCTTGTCTTTCTGGGCGTGTGTGATGTATTCCAACCGGAGATTGGCGGCAGCGTCGAGGATCTCCTGGATGTCGTCGGATGTCTTGATTCCGAGTTCGGCCAGGGTCGCCGTGTCCGTCGGGTTTCGGAGGACGATTGAAAGCGATTCCGCGTCGAGCACCACACCAGAGTTGAGCGCGATCCGGGCCGGGTCCCCACCTTCGAGCAGCATCCGCTTGGCGATCTGGCCTGTTATGAACTTGTTCTGCGAGGCGACCCACTCCATTGCAATCTTCGCCATAGAGCCATTCAGATCGCCCGGGAACTTCTTGGCCCCGAAGTCGATGATCCTGTCAACCTGGTGACGGATCTTCCCAAGGCTCTTGCCGACGACACCGGTAGGCAGGAGCAGCGCATTCGACGCACCTCGCCCACCCCATCCGGTATTTAGCGCCTGCTTCCCGGCGTCTGAGAACATGAACTCCCAGATACCGTCAGGTGTGGTCAGGCCGGGATGGCTGGTCCTGATCGCATCTGCGAACGCAAGCCCTTCTTCGGCCATGTCCACCGGCCCGAATGTCGGCGGGACGAACTGGTAGCTCGTCCACCGCTTCTGCTTGTGCCACGCCATCAACTGGCTGTAGATCGGGTCCATCCCCGGATACTTGGTGAGTAGGTAGGTTTCCGGGCGCACCCAGGAGGGGTCGGCTTCCCGCATCTGTCGGGCAGCCATGTCCAATGCCTCATCGTGGGAAAGGACCCTGCCCTTGCCGGCGGCTTCGATATGGATATTGCGTGCCATATCATCCAACTTGTCGAACTCTAGGAAGTTCTCACCCAACTCGTCCATGAAGCGGATCAACTGCCTGCCGCGAATCAGGATCATCGGCTTCAACCCGGCGAAGAACGCCTGGCTGTTCTTCCCCGTTTCGAGCCAACCACGCATTCGTCCTGCTGTGAAAGCCTCCTTTGTGGAGATGCCTTCCGGGCCGGCTGCTCGCATGACATCGGTCAGGTCGCGCCAGAACGTCCCCTTGTTCCAGGCCGAATCGACCTTTGCCCACCTTTCAGGGTTCAGGTGTTGCGGTTCGACCAACCGGAAGGGAGTCATCCGGCGCAGGCCCGAAGCGGGCATATAGGCGGTGCTCGGGTTCATGTAGGCGTTGACGAGATCGCCAACCTTGTCCGTCATCCTCGGCCTAGTCACTGCGGTCATGGCAGCCCGGGTCCCCTTCACCCCCCGGGTCCATATACCCCCTACCCAGGTGAGCGGATCGTAGAAGACCGACGCAGCCAACGACCCGGTGACACCCATGATCTGTGCAGGTTTGGTTCCGCGCCGCACATCAGGAAAGAACAGGTTGTATTTGTTGTAGAACTTGCGGGAATACTCGAAGTTGTCCACGCGCCCCGCGTCGAGGACACTCTGTGCTTCCACAACCCGGTCACTGTTCAGCCACGGCCCGATCTGGTCGAAGAGCTGTCGGATGTATTCGTCGTCGCCTTCACGGCCAACCATCGCCGCTTCCTTGGCGAGATACGTCCATACCCCGTCTATGTCGAATCCGGTCAACTGCCGAATAATGTCTATTTGGCGGTCATCGAACCCCATTTCGCGGATCTGATCCATCGACGCCTCATCAAAGGATGTCTGCGAGTGTTCGACGGCCCGCCATGCGGTAACCCAGTCCGCCGGGTTCATGTTCCAGGCTGTGCCGGCTTCGGTCTGGTAGTTGATAGCTCTGCTCACGCGCGAACCAAGGCGTTCGGAAGCCGCAAGGGCATACCACGCCTTGTCCAACATCAGGGCGCGGCCAGCCAACCCCAACCCCTTGACGGCGACCTTCGTCAGATTCCTCGCCGCATCACCCACATAGGGGACCCCGCCGAGGCCCCAGGCAAACCCCGGACCTGACTCACCCGGCAGCTTGTAGCCCTGTTCCCGCAACCGCTGTTGGGCATAAGGGGGGAGGGCATAGAACTCCTGCTCCTGAACCATAGGGTGGAGCGCCTGGAAATACTTCTTCGCACCCTCCATCGCTTCCGCGTCACGACTGATGAGATAGGTGTCGAGCATCTCAGCATCAGTCGAATCGGACATGACGAGTTCAGTGAGGGCGTCCATGTCCCCACCGAAGAGGCCGAGCCCGCTATCGGAAAGAAGGTCGAATCGCCTGTTGAGGCGAACGTCGTCGAAGGACGGACCATAGTCGTAGCCTCCGCCGACGGTCGGAGATTCCGGCTGCTGGTAGTTGTTCCCCATGTTGGGGAACGGGTTCACATAGCGCCGGGTCGTCGGGGCGCGGAGCCTAGCCACGCTCCGCTGACCTCAGTAGCCCGTTCAATCGAGGATTCCCGGTCGTCTGGGCGAGCCGCCGAATCAACCTGGTTGCCCTCGGTGAAGACTTCGTTGTGATCCTCGACCCCGGCTGTTGTACCCGTCGGGGTGATCCGGCCAACAACCCGAGGTCTGGGCGGTCGTCGGGTGCGGTAAGCGGTGTGACATCAGGGATCCATTGCTGTGCTACATCCAGGGGAGCAGCGGATGGTTCGGTGGGGCGAGCAGCCGCAACCGTTCCATCAGGCGTCTGAGCAACCTGGTATCCACCCTTCGGAAGTGGGATACCCCCCTGCGTAGGATCCTGTGCGGCGATGTTCTGTCCCTTTTCGCCATAGCCCGCACCGGCTTCCATGCCGGGGGCCTTCGGAGCCTGCGTCTGTCGTGTTCTAGGCATTCTGACCTGCCAACAATGCGGCTCGCATTTCAGCGATGCCCGGAGGTGCGCCCTCCGGTGTTGGCGGACCAGGTGCCCCAGGTGGACCGGCTAGGCCGGGTGCCGCCTCAGGGGCCATCATCTGTCCTTCACCCGGTTCGGGGATCTCCTGGGCCTGCTGTTCCCGGATCTCCTCGTCAGCGAGGCGGATCGACTCGAAGATGTCGTGGCCGTCCTTGCGGAACTTCTCAATGGTGGCGACGTAGATGATCGGCATAGTGCCCTGCGCCGCCTGGTTCTGGATGCCGGCCATGACCGCATCCTCCAGCTGCTCTTCGTCAACCCTGCGGCCTTCAGCCTCCGGGTCGTCCACGAACGGGTGCTTGACCCGGAAGGTGTTGAGGCTGATGCCCTTCATCTGTAGCAACTGCCCCAACTGGATCGTCGTACCCTGGACATCAGCTCCGGGGATCGAATGCGACACCACGTTGTCGAATGTCTCGAAGTGCTCCTGGGGTGTGAACTCGACATGGCCGAAGTCGCCTGCGAACCCTGTGAAGGTCACGAACTTCTGGTCATCGAAGTAGCCCCGATAGCAGGCAAAGACGCATTCGTTCAGATACGGAAGATGTGCTTCCATTGTTTCTTGAAGTTCCTGTACCCGTGGGTCAAGAGAAGCGCCCATGAGAGCGTCAATCCCCCGACCAGTGCGAAGAGCGCCATATGATTCTCCGCCGATCTGCGGGACCGTTCCCGTAGAGACTCGGGCATTACGCTCAAGCCGGTCGATTGCAATGTTCGTACCTTGGCCGGGGGTGGAATGGAGTTCTCCGATCTGCTCTGCGTCAAGCAGTACGTTGACTTCGCCTTCTCGCCCATCTTTCCATTCCCCTCCTACGATCATCGGCACCTGGCCGGATCGTCCGATGATGTAGCGATCCGGGAAGATCGCCTTCTCCTGTGCGACGATCTCCAACGCCATCAACTTCGCCATCAGGTCTGTCATGCCAACGATGTTCGACACGGACGAGGCGATCTTGTCCAGGGTAATCCGTCCCGGTGTGATCACACAGGGCATCCCAGCCCTGTTGGGATAACGGGACAACTCCAACTGCGTGGTGTGCAGTGGTTGTGCCTGTGGGTTGCGGGTGTAGCGCGGCCCCATGATGCCGATGACGATGTGGTCCTCGTCAATCCATTCAGCGACATCCCATAGTTCCTGGCGCGCGTCCTTCTCTTTCCCTACTGGGCCACCGAACTCTTCGCGTGCCGCCGAATAGTTGGCGCGTAGCCAATCACCGGACTTGCCGTAGACGAATCCGCAGTTCCGTGGGATGTCGTAGTCTTCGGCAGCTTTGGGTTCCGGGTAGACGCCCAGAGGATCCCGGACTTCGATCTTGGGCATCCCGAGGTTGTAGTCCGGGTAGACGACCAGGGCGGTGGTGGCATATCCGGCAAGGTGCCGGTATGCGCGCCGCATCTTGACCTTCAACCGGTTCTGATACCAGGTTGCGGCAAGGGCACGCTTGCGGATGTCGGCGTACTGCCGTGACCGCCGGCCCCTTTCCTTCGTCGGATCGACTGCGGGGCACCCGATAAACGGGGTGACAGACGCAGCGCGCTGTGCTACCGCGTCGATGTTTTCCGAGATCAACGCTGGTGTCAGTGGAGGAAGGATCGGTTCTTCTTCCATTGACGGGAGCGGTATGACATAATCGCCGTTGTACCGTTCTTTGATTTCCAACATGCGATCCATCAACGGGGACTGATGGTCCTGTCGTTGGCGAATGATCCCGACTATTTCCTCGAACGTATACATCAATGCCCCATCACTCGCACAGGAGTCTTAGTTCTACTCCAAGGTAGTGCCTTGAAGGAGAATTGTGAAGAGTCCACATCGAACGCCTGCTTCCGCTGTCGCCATAAAATCCAGATAAACCACAGGGCCATCACCTGGTCCTGCCTAAGTTTCGTTCCACGCTTCAGTGGACGCCACGCCTTCAACTGCCGGATCAGCTGATCTGCCTGGTGGCGGGTGACCGAATCCCCAGCGTAGGGGATCTCGATTTCCTCACGCATGAAGGATAGGGCCATCGAGGGGACGCCGATGTTCTCGTCGTACTTGTTGATTCCCGTCAGGTGCTCCCGGACCCTGAACCCGTAGCGTTCGGTCATTTCGATCAAACGCTCGTCCCTGGACAGTCCCTTCTGGAACACCATCGCCTCGATGACCACATCGGACACGGTGCTGCCATTCTTCATACAGCGCAGGATCGCGTCCTCCACGATGCCGAGGATCTGTTCGTTGCGGCTCAACCCCACATCTTCCCTGATGAACAGGATTTTGAGCTTCCCCTCATGTGGGGTTGCGGCAACGACACAGTTGTTGGACCCGAGCGCCGGATCCAGGCCGATGTAGACACTGCAATCCTTGGGTGGGTCGTGGAGTGTGGAACGCAGGGGGTTGAGGCACTTCTGGATGGATTCTTCGGTGAAGGTCGCTGATGCGGAACTGGTGGGTTCCTGCATGTAGTTCCGGGACCAGGCTTCCTCCCCGACCTTCCTGCGGATCCGGTCCAACTTCTCCATCGAGAACATCTCGGGCCACAGGGGCTCGGGCTCGCCGTCGTCGTTCGTGATGATCGCCGGGAAGCGGATGACCTGGAGGATGTCCTCGTCGATCTCGTCCATGATCCGCTCGTAGAAGTCGTCCTCCCCGACACGGGTACCGTTGATGCTTGTTCGCCCCATCTCACCAGGGCGGGTCAGCCAGTCCTGGCGAAACACCTCGTACATCTGCTGGGTGAGGTTCAGCGAAACCCTGGACTGGATGTCGTCAACGTGCAGATGGTCGGTTCGGGTGCCGGCGATCTTCGAGCGCCAACCCAGGGCGACCATCGAGTAGTCGCGCTCGTCAAAGGACTGCTTCTTGAAGACGTTGAAGTAGTCGGCACCCCAGGTTTGAGCTGTCTTACGACCACTCGCGTTCTGTGGTACGAATGGTCCGAACTTCCCGACGAACGCAGGGAATGGCCCATGAGGCTCCATTCGAGAACGTACACGCCCAAGGATCTTCCGGCTCATGTCCTGGCCCTCAGATCCAACGGTGATCCTGAACTCGGGATTGGTAGCCAGTTTGTAGCAAAAGTAGTCCTCGGCAAGCGTAGTTTTGCCGTGTTCTGGTGGCCAGAGGATCAGGGTGATGTTCCCGGGTGGAGTGTTTTCATACGCTTCGATGGCACGAATATGGAACCACGGGGAGAGGTGCCCGAAATACTGACCTCGGAAAGTCTGAAACGAGCCGTCCCAGGGCTTTGGCGGGCCATCTTCGAGGGCCTGGATTCTGACCGCATCCGCCCTCGCAGCGAAGTCAGGGAAACGCTGTCGCCACTTCTCGTAGGCAGAACGACCAACCCCGACGGTCAGGCAGGCACGTTCGACGGTCCCGTGTTCCTTCAATGCCTCCAGGAACAGTTTGCGGTTCTGCTCACCCCGGACTTTGCTCGCATTGCCGGTCATCTGCTCGCGCGCAGTATCAGTCACGGGCCAGCATGGGCTAAGCGTGATCGAAGACCGACTTGCCGACCTCTAACCCAATCGTTTCGGAGGCTATAACAACGTCGGTGCTTTCGATCTTCACCGTATGGGTACCTACCTGGTCGAGATCAACATCGACATAGTAAATACCTGTGCTGCTCCCACCGATAACCGTCAGTGCGGTATCTGCCCCGCTGGGCTTTTTTTGAGTGGCGGTAGCTGTCGTAGCCACCCCCGTCCCTGCCGTCTTGAACAACGCAGTGACTCGTACCCGGTCGCCTTTATCGTATACAGCCATTAGACACCTACCAGTAGGTCTAGCGAATGTTGCTGCTCTTCAGCATTACTGCTACCGACAATACTCGTTACGCTGATCGTCATGTCAGGCTGGGGGACCTTACGGATCAGTACCGGCTGGTTCAGTGTCCCCGTACCAGTAACATCTGCTTCAAGGAACTTCTCCTCAAAAGTCGCCGCCGTAACAGTCGCCGTCCCACTCATCGACCCGACGATCATAATTGATTGAACGTCGGCGGTTACTGTCGCTGTACCCGTTGCCGTGCCAGTAAGGAACTGTTCCTGGATAACTGAAGCAAGAGCAACCGTGCCCGTACCCGATGCGGTGCCGGTAAGGAACTTCTCCTCAAAAGTCGCTGCGGTAACAGTTGCCGTACCAGTAATAGCACCAGTGATCGACGCTTCTTCAACAACCACAGCCGTAACGGTCGCACTACCGGTAATCGCCCCTGTGATAAACGCTTCTTCTGTTATCGCAGCAGTAGCAGTAGCCGACCCGGTAATCGCCGCAGTGACCTGGTGGGTTTCATACGAGTCGCCGCCACGGTACTGATAGTTGACGCTCCGGTACTTCTCGCCCTTCAGGCGGTAACCAGGTTCATACGTCGCTACACCAGCGCCGCCGTATTCGTGTTCTAAGGCGTTGTAGTCGGTGGACGACTGGTTGTAGTCAATAGCCATTACTCAACCTCAACCCATGAGGTTGTGTCTTCGTCCCAGTAACACGGTCCATCGGCAGGATGCGGGGTCGGTGACTGCCATGTGTAGGTGTCATCCAGCACCCACGACGGATAGGGCTGTGGGAAAGCAAAGCCAGTTCCATCCCACGAACAACCGATGCCTGCGTAGTTCATGTGCAGCGGGGTGCCGCCGAGTCGGTGTTCCCCCGCGACGGTATTGAATGAGGTCTGAATCCAAGTGCCGCCTAAACCAACGTCGTCGGCTAGGTACTCCTGTCCACGGTGTTCCTGCTCGTCGGGGACGACCAGAACCCGGATAACGGTGTTCGTTGCGTCGATCTCAGCGAAGTGTGCCATCAGAACCTCACCACTCGTAGGGGTAACGGATCACGACAACGCCGCTTCCGCCGTTGTACCCCGTCTGGCCTATACCTGTATGCCCGGCGTAGATGCCAGCGCCACCGCCGCCTCCAGTGTTTGCGGTCCCTGCCGATCCAGCGACCCCCGATCCTGAGTACCCAGAAAACACCCATCCACCACCAGCACCGCCACCGCCGTTGGAGGCAGACCCGCCAATCAACTGGACATTCGGCTGGAACCAACTGACGAAGCAGCCGCCGCCACCACCGCCGCCTGCGTAGTAGTCACTGGTTCCGTCGAAGTAGGTGTTTGTTGCACCAGCCCCCCCATGACCCGCGCCACCGCCACTGGAAACGAAGGTCCCAGAAACCCCCGTTTCTGCGGCCCCACCCCCACCACCACCGCCGATGTAGTTGTGCGAAAATATGGCGAAGTACTGGCTCCCTACGGAACCTGCGTAGCCTTCCACGGGGCTGTAACTCCCGGCGTTACCCGAACCCGCACCACTGCCCCCCGGTTCGGTACCGCCGCCTGAACCGCCACTTCCACCACTGG